>OBJA01002131.1_pt1 | contig 11994 bp, 9 predicted proteins | sample 1519751 | NCBI WGS metagenome assembly OBJA01 (sample SAMEA3881238, study PRJEB22517) | soil metagenome | biome: lake sediment; feature: soda lake sediment; material: sediment, water from around vicinity | place: India | collected 2013-12-23 | depth 3 m
CTGTAAAGCGCCTTCGCAACGCTCTGACCGAACCTTCCCATGCCGATCACAATGTATTGTTTGCCTTTCATATCAACCCACCATAAACCTTTCTTCCGGATACCGAATATCTGTGCTCTTGCCGGAACGGCTTGAAAGCCCGAAAACCAGCGTCATCAGCCCCACCCGCCCGACAAACATCGTCAGTATAATGATGATACGGCTCGCCGTGCTCAAAATGGGCGTGAGCCCCGCAGACAGCCCGACAGTGCCGAACGCGGATACCACCTCGAACACGATGTTCTGCGTGGTAAACACCGGCTCGGGCCGCCCCGCCTCGATACCAAGCACGGCAAACGAAGCGAGCAGCACATACAGCAGCGCCAGCACCAGTATCGAGAGCGCGCGCCGCAGCGTATCGTACGCCAGCCGCCTGTCGCCGATATTCACATCCTGCGTCTTCTTCACGCTCGAGAACGCGAATATCGATACAATGGCGACCGTGGTCGTCTTGATACCGCCGCCCGTACCCGCGGGCGAAGCGCCGATAAACATGAGTATGATAATAAATAAACGTGTCGCGGGCAACAAAGCGCCCTGATCAATCGTCGAAAAACCGGCTGTGCGCGGCGTGATGGCTTGGAACAATCCGCTTGTCAGCTTGCCGCCCGTATCCATGCCGCCCAGCGTTTGCGCGTTGCCCAGCTCAAACGCAAAAACAACGAGCAGACCAATAGCGATCAGTACAGCGTTGGCAGCAAGCACCAGCTTTGAATAGCGCGATAATCTGCGATGCTTGCGCAGCCGATCAAACCCGAAAACGTTGGCAACCACAACAAACCCAAGGCCGCCCAGCACAATCAGCACGGCAAGCGTTATCATAACCATAGGATCAGAAGCAAACAAAGAAAAACTCGAAAACTCGCCCGACACAGGGCCCATCACATCAAATCCCGCGTTGCAGAACGCCGATACGGCATGAAATACACTGTAGTAAATGCCCTTGAGCCCGAACATCGGCATAAACCGCGTCATCAGCAGCAGCGCCCCCAATAGCTCAAAGAGAAACGTATATTTGATAACCTTCAGCACCATTCTGACCACGCCCGATAAATTAAACTCGTTAAGCGCTTCCTTGATTATCATTCGCTCACCCAGTGAAATTCGTTTTCCCAATATCACAAAAACAAGTGACATAACCGTCATCACGCCCAGCCCGCCAGCTTGGAGCAAAAAGAGTATCACGATTTGACCGAATAATGTAAACGTGGTGCCGGTATCCGCGACAACAAGGCCGGTAACGCACACGGCCGATGTGGAAGTAAAAAGCGTATCCAAAAACGTAAGCTGCTTGCCCGGCTGTGTGGCTATAGGCAACGAAAGCAATAAGGCGCCAAACATTATCAGCGCCAAAAACCCGAATATGATAATTTGTGCAGGCTTAAATCTATGCATTTTGTGCACCTTTCGCCCATTATATCACAGGGGTATCAAGTGTCAATATCATGCGCTATGCGATCGGTATAAAGCGAGGCTTGCGCCTATCAAACGCACAGACATAGCGAAACCCGATCTGCGATAGCGCCGCCAGCGTTTGCGGCACAGCCAGCCCCACGATATCCTCGCGGTGCGCGTCCGAGCCTATGGTGATGATCTCGCCGCCAAGCTTATAATAGCGCGCAATCACGGGTGTTTCCGGCATTGTGGACAGTGTCATCAGCAGGCCGTTGGTATTGACCTCCAGCCCCTTGCCCTTATCGATCAGCGTTTTGAGCAGCACATCGATGGCATCGGTATAATCGGAATAGCGCAGCAGCTTGTCCTGATGGGGGCAAAACTTGCCAATATAGCCAAGATGCCCAAGCACATCATAAAAATCGCACGCGGCAGCGCATTCAATGCCTGTGCGCATGTATTCATCGAATATCTCACGCTGCGTATAGCGTTCCCATAGCGTGTTGTGGTACGGATCGCAACCAAAAACCATATGCTGCGAGCCCACAACATAGTCAAGCGGCTGGCCCTCAATCATAGCCGCCAGCCTGTCCATCGTTGATATATCCAACCCCGCTTCCACGCCAAAACGCAGCGTCAAATTGGTGAAAGCGCGCTGCACTTCTAAGAAACCCGCCCGGTACGCATCCATATCCACAACAAAGTCGGTTTCTCCGGGCGCGTCAATATCGATGTGCTCGGTGAAACACAGCTCACTGATGCCCGCTTTTTGCGCTGCATGCGCCATACGCGCCATCGGCACGGCGCAGTCGCCTGAATAGGATGAATGCACGTGGTAATCGATCATGCGGTATCTCCCCGTTTGTCGTATTTGCGGTTGCGCTCATTGTAATTGTTAGGCTTAATTATTGTCAATACACCCCAAAGCATGACATTTGATACGAAAGCGTCGCCTATCCGCAGCAAAATACAAAAACAGCTTGCCATAAGGCAAACGCATTTTGCCCCGCGATAGTTGACATTATCATACGCTTTCAATATAATATAGCCGTCTTGCTTTTGGATAACGAGCCGTTACCGGCTTTGAATAGAAATGAAAGAGAGTACGCATAAATGAAAATGACATTTCAGCCTAAGAAGAGGCAGCGCAAAAAGGAGCACGGTTTTCTCAAAAGAATGAAAACCAAAGCCGGCAGAAACGTTTTGAAGCGCAGAAGGGCTAAAGGAAGAAAGGTCCTGTCCGCATAAAACGATGGTGCCGATGATTCGGCACTTTTTTCAGGCCGCAGGCGAAGGCCGGTTTGGATGGAAGGAAAGAATTGAGGCGCTCATATTCGCTTCGGCGCAACAAAGAATTCAGATATGTATACAGAAAAGGCAGGTCCGTATCGGACAGTCACATGGTGCTTGTATATGTACCCACAAAAACACCGCATCTGAAGGTGGGTTTTTCGGTATCCAAAAAGATCGGCAATAGTGTGCAGCGAAACAAAATGAAGCGCAGGATGAAAGAAGCTTTTTTTTCAATGCAGGGAAGCGTATCAGAGAATTGTCTTTTGATATTTACACCCAGAGAGAAGGCAAAAGGTATTGACTATCATCAAATACTCTTTTCCATCAGAAAGCTGCTGAAAAAAGCGGGATTGTTGACAGAATGAAACGGCTATTTCTGGCGATCATTTGGTTCTATAAACATGCGATATCACCATATACACCGCGCAGCTGCCGGTTTACACCGTCGTGCTCGGATTATGCGGCTCAGGCAATCAGCCAGTATGGGGCTATCAAGGGTACAGGGCTTGCGCTCAGGCGTGTCATACGATGCAACCCTTTTTGTAAAGGCGGATACGATCCTGTGCCGTAAGGCGCTGCATATGACAATGGAGGATATGTAAATTGGAATTCTTAAGCAATAACTTTATATCGGATTTTTTCGTGGTGGCTCTAAAATGGGTTTTCAGTATTGTGCAAAACTATTCGGTGGCCATCATCATTGTCACAGTGGCGATTCGTCTTCTGATACTGCCGCTTGATTTGAAACAGAAAAAGAACGGGCGCAAAATGGCGCAGGTTCAGCCAAAAATCGCATCGCTGAAAAAGCGTTACGCGAGCAATCCGCAGCTGATGCAGAAAAAGCAGCAGGAGCTTTTCAAAAAGGAAGGGGTCAAGCCATTTGCGGGCTGTCTGCCTATGCTTTTGACATTACCTCTGTTCTTTGCGTTTTTTGGTGCGATGCGCGTGCTCGCTGCCGAGCAGACGATTTCGCTGGTGCTCAATGCGCAGAATCTGGGAGAGAGCGCATTCACCTTGCCAAACTGGCTGTGGGTGCATAACTTTTGGCAGCCTGATTCAGGCTTTGCAGGCATCATGCCGGCCGCGCTCGAGTTTTCTTCTTTTGTAAATGTGAACGCAGCACATATTTCGCCGCAATCGCTGCATATGCTTTCCAGCACAGGGCTGATCGATTTCAATTTGAAAGAAGGCATACAGACTGGCATCATTGCCTACAACAGCCTGGCAGAAAACATTGTATCGGTTAACGGCCTTGAAGGATTGGCAAACGGCTGGTTCATACTCCCGATACTGGCAGGTGTGTCGCTGTTTATCCAACAGAAGCTGACGATGTCTCAAACGCCTCAAGCGGCGGGCGGCGGGCAGGGTAAGTTTATGCTCTGGTTTTTCCCGATATTCTCGGTTTATATTTGCGCCACAACCAATGCGGCCTTCGCCGTATACTGGCTGTTTGCCAACATCTATGCGCTGATGCAAACGCTGGTCGTTAACTGGTACTACAAAAAGCGTGATGAGAAGCAAAAGCAGGGTATCATTGAGGAGGCAACTTGATGGACTTTATCGAAAGCAAAGGCAAGACGGTTGATGAAGCTGTATTCAATGGTTTGCTCAAAATGGACCTTTCCATTGACGAAGTGGAGATCGAAATTGTGGACGGCGGCGGCTCCTTGTTTAAAAGCGCCAAAGTGCGCTTGACCAAAAAGTCGGAACCGGATATACACGTTGCTATGGCTGTGCAGGAAGCGCAGCGCGAGAAGCCAAAAGATTTTGGCAGAAGCCGCGATGGCGGCCAGCGCCCGCAAAGAGAACACACAGCCTCAAGGCCGCATCGTGAGCAGCGCCAAAACGGCTACAAGCAGCGTGAGCGGTACAATCACGAACGCAAAAACCATCAGAGCTTTGCTGAGATAGATGAAAACTTTGTGCCTCAGGAGCCGGCAAACGATGCTGAAAAATTCTTACTGGGCTTGTTTTCACGTATGGGAATCGGCGTTCGTCTCGCGTCAAACAGCGAAGATGGCATACTGAAAGTTGATATGTCGGGCCGCGGCATGGGTTTGCTGATTGGCCGCAGAGGCGAAACGCTTGATGCGCTGCAGTATTTGACCAGCCTTGTTGTCAACAGCGGCAAAGAGGAATACATCAAGGTGATGCTGGATACCGAAGACTATCGTAAAAAGCGTGAGGATACGCTTAAAAGGCTGGCGGCGCGTTTGGCTGACCGCGTTGTGAAAAGCGGCAAACGCGTGGTGCTAGAGCCGATGAATCCATATGAGAGGCGCATATTGCACGCCACGCTTCAGGACTACGAGAAGGTTTACACGTACAGCGAGGGAGAGGATCCTTTCCGCAGTGTTGTCGTTGCGCTGCGCGGGCAAGAGGACGCTGCTTCGGATGCAGACAAAACAAGCACAGCACCCACGGGCTAATCAACATCACATCATCACTGGCGCTTCACGCTTGTCTTTTTGCATGCTCTGCTTAATCAAAAACGTCATATATGTGTCCCTTTAAGGAGCCGATTATGGATATCATCAGAACACAAGGATTATCCCGCTCTTTTGAGTATTACAAAAAGGAAGCCGGTTTAAAAAACTCAATCAAAAACCTCGTGAAACGTGAAAAGCTTATCAAGCATGCCGTCAAAAGCATCGATTTTGATGTCAAAGAAGGCGAGATTGTTGGTTTTCTTGGGCCGAACGGTGCAGGCAAAACCACAACGCTCAAGATGCTTGCCGGCATATTGTTTCCCACCGGCGGTACAGCCACGGTGCTTGGCTTTGTGCCTTGGGAGCGTAAAAAAGAGTATAAGCAGCAAATTGCCATTGTAATGGGCCAAAAAAGCCAGCTTCTTTGGGATCTGCCCGCAGTCGAATCCTTCGTATTGAATCGGTACATATACGAGCTTGATGAGAAAAGCTACAAAGCAACGCTTGATGAACTGACTGATCTGCTCGACGTCAGAGAGCTTCTTGGCGTTCAGGTGCGCCGGCTTTCGCTGGGCGAGCGCATGAAGATGGAGCTGATCGCATCGCTGATACATCGCCCGCGGGTGATGTTTCTTGACGAGCCCACCATTGGTCTTGATTTGGTATCACAAAAAAAGATCAGAGAGTTTTTGAAGTATTACAACGCGCAAAACCGCACCACTGTGATGCTGACCAGCCATTATATGAACGATGTTGAGGATCTGTGCAAGCGCTCCGTGATCATCAATAAAGGCGTGATCGTATATGACGGTGAGCTCAAAAAGGTCAACGATTTGTTCAGTGAGAGAAAACGCATCAAGCTTCATCTTTTGTCAGAGATACAAAAGACAGATGTTGAGGCGTTTGGCAGTGTGGTTGAGTATAATGGCTATTCGGCTGTTTTAGAGGTACAAAAGAAGGAGCTCAAAGACGTTTGTGCGGGCATATTGAGCAAGCTTCCAGTCGGCGATTTTAACATTGAAGATATACCGATAGAAGAGGGAATCGTGCAGCTTTATCACAGGGAGAGCGAAGCGTGAGGGCGTTATTAAAGTATACCAAATCATTATCGCTGGGCATCGCGAGTGTGATGGAATACCGCATGGATTTCTTTCTTGGCATGTTCAGCGCCGTTTGGCCGATGCTGATACAGTTTTTTATGTGGAGCAGCATATACGGCGGTTCGCAGCAAGCGGTGATGTTCGGCTACACCTATGCGCAGATGATCACCTATACCGTTTTCGCCAACATCGTGCAGCGCCTGTTGCGTACCGGCTTTGAATACGAGATCAACGACGATATCAAAAACGGCGGGCTCGATAAATACATCGTGCGTCCCGTCAGCTATTTCCAATACCGCATGGCATCATTCTTGGGCTCAAAGCTTGTGCATATGCTGATGATTTACGGCGTGCTGATTGCGGCGTCGCTGATCATCAATGCTGCTTATGGTACCGTCATTACGCCTGACAATCTGGTCTACTTCACGCTTGTGCTGCTGCTGGCCTTCGTGCTCAACTTCATCATCTTTTTCTGTGTCGGCATGCTCGCGTTCTGGCTGTCGGAAGTCGGGTTCTTTTTTGAAGCGGTGCGCATCGTGTTCATCGCGTTCAGCGGCGGCATTTTTCCGCTGGATGTGTTTGGACCAAAAGTGGTGTCGGTGCTCAATTGGCTGCCATTTAAGTATACGGTGAATTTCCCTGTGGATGTGCTGACCGGCCGCATGCACGGTGATGCCATACTGCAGGGATGTGTTGTGATGTGTGTGTGGATCGCAGCGCTTTCGGTATTCTCGCGTGTGATATGGAAGACAGGGCTCAATCGATACGTGGCGGCGGGAGGCTGAGCATATGATCAGAGAATTTCGTAAGCATATAATGATTTGGTTTCTTTTTATCAAGAACGGCGTTATCGCGCAGCTTGAATACCGCGTCAACTTTTTCACCGGCATGGCGATGGAAATCGGGTATCTTTTTGCAAAGCTGCTTTATGTGATTGTCATATACAATGCGGGTGTTGAGATCAACGGCATGACAGCGGATGAAGTGTTGGTTTTCGTGGGTGTGTTTGTCATGCTCACTGCATTCTACACCGGCTTTTTTATGCTGAACAATTTTGCGCTAAGCGATCATATACGCAAGGGCACGCTTGATTTCTATATCACCAAACCCGTTTCGCTGCAGTTTATCGCAACGCTGCGCAACAGTAACTTCGCGCTTTTTGTCACCAATTTTACCGCGGGCTTAATCATCATAACCGTTGGGCTGAGTCGGCTTCAAACGCCGATAGATGTTTTAAGCCTGCTTGGCTTTTGCGGCTTTATGCTGTGCGGCATCATAGTCAGCTATGCGCTGCTGCTGTTCCCGATTATTTTCTCGTTTTGGTTTTATAAATCGGATGCACTGGCATCGGTGGTGGATTCGTTCTGGGATTTCAACAACATGCCGATGGGCATATACAACAAGCTGATACAGCGCATCGGCATTTATCTGCTGCCCGTATTTGTGGTCGTCAATTTCCCCACACTGTTCATTCTCGGCAAGCTAGAGCCGATCTATGCCATATGGGGCATCATTGCACCCATAGTGTGCTTTTTGGTCACACGGCTGCTCTGGAAGGTGGCCGAGCGCCGATACAGCAGCGCGAGCAGCTAAAAATCAATCGGCATCAGTACGAAGAATATCCGCCTGTACTTTTTTTGAAAAACTCTTGATCACCTGTGCATACGAATGATCGATCATCACAAGCAGCAAAGGCTCTTTTATGCCGCTTAGCCATATGGTGTTCCAATACGGCTGATGTGAGGGCGGACAATGATAGCCGCGGACCACCACACCCGGGTATCTGCGGCGATAGTCGTCGGCACGCAGCGGCTCGCATTTGAGCGTGATTTTGTAGTTCTCCTCGCGCGGATACAGCTGCGCAAAAATACGGCCGTTCACTTTGACACATACAGGCTCTTCGCCAAACGGATAATCGACATACGCTTTGTTTTTGGCACAGCAGTGTGCGATGATTTGCTGTGGATGAATCATATTGTCTCTGCGGATATCAGCCTGCTTTGTGAGCAGACGCTTTGTCGATCTTGTCATGTGCGAGCGATAGCATCAGCTTGATGCGGTTGAGCTGATTGACCTCACTGGCACCCGGGTCGTAATCAATCGCGACGATATTGGCATCGGGGAAGCGTGCGCGTATCGGCTGTATCACGCCTTTGCCGACGATGTGGTTGGGCAGGCACGCAAACGGCTGCACGCAGACGATGCCGTCCGCACCCTCCTTGAGCAGCTCCGCCATCTCGCCCGTCAAGAACCAGCCCTCGCCGGTCTGGTTGCCGATCGAGAGGAATTCAGACGCGGCATGTGCCTTTTCTTCGATTGAAGAGGGCGGTGTGAAACGCGCGCTCTCGCGCAGCGCTTTGCGCATCAGCGTACGGTATTTCTCAATGATCGATATCGCAAGATTGCCGAAAAACGCGTTCAGCCAGGGACGTCCCAACTTTTCGTGCTGAAAATTGGTGTTATAAGCGCAGTACAACAGAAAATCGATCAGATCCGGCACCTTGACCTCAGCACCTTCGTCTTCGAGCACCTTGACGATCTGATTGTTGGCAGTCGGGTGGTATTTAACGAGTATTTCACCCACAACGCCGATGACCGGCTTGCGCTGCGCGCTAACGGGTATGGCGTCAAAATCCGCAACCATTTCGGTGATGTTGTGCCGGAATCGCCGCGCACTGTTGCGCTTTAAGCTGCTTAGTGCGATATCGCGCCATTTGACGTAAAGCGCGTCGGTTTCACCGGCGTTGATCTCGTAAGGCCGTGTGGCCAGTATCAGCCTGTTGAGCAGATCACCATATACCATGCCGCAAATCGCGCGGCGTATCAGCGGCAGTGTGAATTTGAAACCTGGATGCTTCTCTAGCCCCGCAACGTTCAACGATATCACCGGAATATGCGCGTATCCGGCATCGGCCAGCGCTTTTCGGATAAAGCCGATGTAATTGGACGCGCGGCAGCCTCCGCCCGTTTGGGTGATGATGCATGCAAGCTTGTCAGTGTTGTAGCGGCCGGATTTGACGGCCTCAATCAGCTGTCCGGTGACGAGTATGGATGGGTAGCACGCATCGTTGTTGACATATTTGAGCCCCACCTCAACCGCCTCGGTATCAACCGATGGCAGCAGCTCGAATCGATAACCCGAACACGCAAAGGCCACATCGAGAAAGTCAAAATGAATGGGCGACATCTGCGGCGAGAGAATGGTATAGTCCTTTTTCATGAACTTCTCAAAAACCACGCGTTTATAGGTGCCCGCTTTTTGCAGCACCGCTTGCTTGAGCGCGGTCAGCCTGCCTTTTTTGCTGCGCTCGGCCACGGCGGCCGCAAGCGAGCGCAGTCTGATGCGTATCGCGCCCGTGTTGCTGATTTCATCGATTTTCAGCAGCGTATAGATTTTGCCGTAAGCCTTTAAAATCTCCTGTGTCTGATCGGTCACCACGGCATCAAGGCCGCATCCGAACGAGTTGAGCGATACAAGCTCCAGCCCGTCAGTGCGCCCCGCTAGGTGAGCCGCCGCATAAATACGCGTGTGGAACATCCACTGATCAAGCACGCGCAGCGGCCGGTATTCGCCCAGATGTGCCACGCTCTGTTCGGTCAGCACGGCAAAACCGAGCGATGTGATGATAGAAGTCAAGCCGTGATTGATTTCAGGGTCGATGTGATAAGGACGGCCGCCCAGAATCACGGCGCGCATCTCACCGCGCCGCACCTTTGCGATTACCATCTCGCCTTGGCGCCGTATATCGTTTTGACAGGCCTGTTTCTCCTTCCACGCCAGCCGTGCCGCACGGTAAATCTCACGGGGCGGTATGTGCGCGAATTCCTCCGCCAACCTGCGTGCCAGCCTGCTGATACGGTCCATCGGCAAAAAAGGCATCAGCAGCTGCACATCGTTTTCCCTTATTTCCGGCATATTGTTTTTGATGTTTTCCGGATATGATGTCACGATGGGGCAGTTAAAATGGTTCGCTGCTTTTTTCTGCTCCTTTTTCTCGTATGGCACACATGGAAAAAATACCGTCTTGACACCCGCATCGATCAATTTGCGTACCGCGCCGTGTGCCAGCTTGGCGGGGTAGCACAGCGATTCGGACGGTATGCTCTCGATACCCGCGGTATACACAGCGCGCGTGGAACGCGGTGAGAGCACAACGCGATAGGAGAGCGCGGTAAAAAAGGTATGCCAGAACGGATAATTCTCATAGATGCCCAGCACACGCGGTATGCCGATTGTGCCGCGCGTGGCTGCGTTTGCCTTAAGCGGCTGATAATCGAACAGACGCTTGTATGTATATGCGTATAGATCAGGCAATTCACGTGCCGGTGTGCTCTGCGCGTTGCCGCGTTCGCAGCGGTTGCCGGATATGAAACGCCGTCCGTCGCCAAAATGACTGACCGTTAGGCGGCAGTTGTTTTCACAGCGTCCGCAGCGCGCATGCGACATCGTGATCTGCATGGTGCCGATCGCATCATGTGATAGCATCGATGAGACAGTACCCTGCCCACAGCGTTCCTTCGCAATCAGCGCCGCACCGTATGCGCCCATCAAGCCGGCGATTGCAGGGCGCACCACACTGCGACCTGTCAGCAGCTCGAACGCACGCAGCACCGCATCGTTTAAGAAAGTGCCGCCCTGTACGATGACGTTTTGACCAAGGTCGCCGGGGTCTTTGAGCTTGATGACTTTATAAAGCGCGTTTTTAATGACCGAATAGGAGAGCCCCGCCGAAATACTGCCCAGCGTGGCACCCTCTTTTTGCGCCTGCCGCACCTTCGAGTTCATAAACACCGTGCACCGGCTGCCTAAATCGATCGGTTTGGGCGCATACAGCGCTTGTGCGGTGAATGCGGCGATGTCACAGCCCAGTGAATCGGCAAACGTTTCTAGGAACGAGCCGCAGCCCGATGAGCACGCTTCGTTGAGCAGCACCTCATCAATCACGCCGTCGCGTATGCGCATGCATTTCATGTCCTGACCGCCGATATCGAGTATAAAGTCGGTATCGGGCATGAAGGACTTTGCGGCAGTGTAATGCGCAACCGTCTCGACTTCGCTGGTATCAAGAGAGAAAGCGGCCTTGGCCAGATGCTCGCCGTAGCCGGTGGAGGCCGCGTGCGCGATATAAGCGCTTTGCGGCAGCCGATGGTAGATCTCCGTGATGATTTGACGGAGCATCTCCAAAGGCCGTCCTTTGTTTGGGCCATAGTGTGTATAAACTATGTCGCCGTCCTGCGAGAGAAGCACAGCCTTGGTTGTCGTCGAACCGGCATCGATTCCAAGAAAGCAAGCGCCTTGGCACTGCGCGATCGGTTTGCGTGTCACATCGGCCTGCGCATGGCGTGCCGCGAAAGCATGGTATGCTTTTTCATTCTCAAAAAGCGGCGGCAAACTGGCTGAGGTGCCTTCAAACGCCGAAGCGGCGGCTGCTTTTTCACAGAGCGATTTTAAGCTGACGCACGGCTCCTGCGCCATGATCGCGGCACCCGATGCCACAAACATCATCGCGTGCGGCGTCTCCATAATTTGATCGTTTTGCAACCCAAGCGTTTTAACAAAGCAGCTTTTCAGTGCGGGTAAAAAATGAAGCGGGCCGCCAAGAAAGGCAACATTGCCGCGTATCGGCCGCCCGCATGCCAGTCCGCTGATGGTTTGGCTGACAACGGCCGTAAATACCGATGCCGCAATATCCTCGCGCGCCGCGCCTTCGTTGATCAGCGGCTGAATATCACTTTTG
>OBJA01002132.1_pt1 | contig 11992 bp, 11 predicted proteins | sample 1519751 | NCBI WGS metagenome assembly OBJA01 (sample SAMEA3881238, study PRJEB22517) | soil metagenome | biome: lake sediment; feature: soda lake sediment; material: sediment, water from around vicinity | place: India | collected 2013-12-23 | depth 3 m
GTAAGTTATAGATAAGTGGTGCTATAGGTTGGTTTAAATGTTCACGGGAGACATTAAAAGGGGGAACTGCCACATGTATAAACTTCAAAAAAACAGGCTTTTGATACTGGGATTGATATTACTCATTACTTATACGGCTGGTTGTGGTGGAAGTAAAAGCCCTGATAACCCCATTAATTCAGATCTACCTGCACAACTACCGACAATCATTGAAGACGGTGAAGTCATTAATTTAGACAATGTATCAATTGATGGAATCGTATTCTATTTTGACAAACAATATCCCACCGGTAAATTCGCTAACGGAGACTTTTGGGTGAAGGGACCGGTGACGATAACACAGATTACACCGAATTTTGACGGGCGCAACAATGGTTGGGAAGTAAATCCCGTGGTTGATGGTGGACATGGCTTTCAGGATGGGGGTAAAGGAGGTGGATTTGATCCATCACTTGTTCCCAGTTTACCCTATAGAGCTGAAGGCAGAATATCGATTGTTAAAACCACTTCATCTGGACAATCACGACCATGTATTAAAAAAGCTGTTGTTTTGACTGTTATTGATGATATACCGCCGGCAAATGGAGCAACTGTCTTTCGACCGCCCTATGTAGGTGATGACAAGCAGTATTATTATGTTACTGATTTAAAGACAGACCTGTTGCCCTCTTACGCGCCAGTTGCCAATATGCCCACTCTCGAATCCATAAAAGATCGTTTTAGTAAGTTGCGAATGTATCATAAACAGGGTGCAGTGGGTCGTTCTTTACGTCCAGAAGACAATATGGATGATTATCAGCCTGCGAATACACCGCACCAGAATAATGCGGTTTTACGATTTATGATCAATGACTCCATTGAAGACAAGATGCCTGCATTAATTAATTATGTTCAATTTGGGATCGACCATTTGCATACGATATATTTGGGCAATTCGTGGCCGGATGGAGATGGACATGAACCCGGTCATCGAATTGCACCGGCGTTTGCCGCTGTCATGCTAGGGATTGAAGATGGCAAGCGACTATTGAGGGAGATAGATACATTCCATGGCACAAGATATTTTTTTGTGGGAGAAAACACGAATGGTCTTATTTTATGGGGTGGAAATAATACGGAAGCGGCTTACTGGAGATATATAACCAGCGGCAGTGGGAACCGTTCCAATAAGGATCCTTATGGATATATTGATGGAGGTCGGGCCTCCGAACCATCTTATCAGCATATTGTTTCTCAGTCCTACAAAGGGGAGATTTTGGCTACCTTATTGATGCCGGTTCTTAAAGAAGCGTGGAATATGAACGAATGGCTCATGAATCTGAATTATGTTGACCGTTGGGTGTATCACGGTCGATGGACACGACCCGATCCCTTTGCTCCCTATGATGGGGATCCGAATAACTACGGCATTACATATGGTCCACATAAGGAGACAGGGGTTCCCATCCCAGGTTCAGGACGATATCTTGACTTTCATGGGGCATTCAAAGATGAAGGACAATATCGAAGCGATTTTGTGGCGTCGATGTGGAATGCATACAGACATACCGCCGAGGGGGCAGAGAGTGCAAAGCCATACGTGACAATTATTCATCCTTACCAAGGGCACACTGTGAATGGAACATTTAATCTCCAAGCAACGGCTTTTGGTATCCATGGAATAGCATCGGTTCAATTTCGTGTAAATGGGACAAATATAGGTAGCCCGGTAACAGCATCTGTTAATAATACGACTACATATCAGGTTGCTTGGGATACAAAACGGTTGACGAATGGGAGATATTCATTAACAGTGGAAGCTGTTGACCATCGAGGTAATAGGTTTACCTCATCGATAGTAGAGGTTGAGGTTGGGAATTGATTGTTTTTGAACCAAGCTTGCTTGTGCATGGTACGGGTTAAGAAAGGAAGGTATAAGCATGAACGAGTGGGTGGGTTTGGGGCCGAGGTACTGTTGAGTTACAGGCTTCTGCTTACGGTATTGCTGGTGAATTACCTGCGGATAACTACGTAATTATTGCCAAATTATTGGATGAGGCTAATGAAGAAGTTGATCTGTATCGAAACTCCAGAACCAGAATCGATCACGGTTGATTTTGAAGTGAATGGCGTCGAGGTATCATCATTAACGATCAGTGAGATTCTATCGACATTTAAGTGGGAGACGCAGAACATCGGTTCAGAGAGCCAAGGTACGGTGACATTTCCATTTGAACTAGAGAATACGCCTGTTAGACCGGGGACGCTGATGGTCTTTTCTTACAAAGATCAACCAGCATATTTACGGGGTGGAGTCGTTAGAACTTATGATGATGGTAATGGGGTTATTAAGCCTGCATACAATTGGTTAAAAGATAAAGGGACAATAGATTACACCAATGGCAAAGGCAGTATAACTTTTGAAAATTCACCTGACCCTGGAACAAATTTCGTTAGGCTGTGTTATGCTCCGCTTAATCCTGCGCCTACACGGCAGATTACAATGACGGATGGGAAATTTACCGATACTTTCCCGCGGGATGCTGTCCGAATTTACCGTATACCCAAATTCGCTCTTAAACCCATTGGTAATAAGGTTGTCAATGTCGGATCAACCTTAACATTCACTGTTTCGGTTCCCGAATCCATCGGGGGAACGTTTAATTATTCTGTCCCTGGTCTTCCGAGTAGCGCGACCTTCGATTCATCAACGGGCAACTTCAGCTGGACACCAACACTTGACCAGGTGGGCTCTCATTCCATTGTCTTTTCTGTTGCAGATGGTGAGCGTACTGCCAGTGAAGAGATACTAGTCACTGTTGTAGATTGGCCAAGAGCCCTAACTGCCACAAATGGAACATCCGAATTGATAAACTTAGCTTGGTTGCCGCCTTATGATCTTACTAAGGTTGCAGGATACCGTATCTATAAAAATGGGGTGGAAATTGGTTCAACATCTGATCCGACTTTCGATGTAACTTCAATATTACCAGGCTCCCAATCCAAATTTAAGATAGCCTCCTGCGACTGGGAGGGGAATATCATAGGTTTCAGTAATGAAATTACTCTTGCTTTCTCATCGGAGCTTGGCATATATCCAGGAATGCGCTATCATAGCTCCAACTCTTGGACTGGTACGGTCTATGTCTTTGCTTCTGATAGCACCAGCTGGAGTTTGCAGTCTTCGGATTCTTCTTGGATAAATGTTACTGGAAGCAGTACCGGAAACGGGAAGTTCGAGTATGAGATAAGCAAGAATAATGGGACAACAAAACGAGAAGGAGAGATTTCACTTATTTGTGGTGGATCTCAGACGATTACATATAACATTGTCCAACATCCGAAGAAAGCGCCCACCTCTGTTGGATTCTATGATCAAGGAGCAAAGCAATTCTTACTTTGGGATAGTCTTGAAGGCGGGACGCCAGAGACTGTTAAGTGGGATTCTGTAGATGATAATTGGATGCCAATTGTGGGAGATTGGAATGGTAATGGCACCTGTACCGTTGGCTTCTATAATCTCGCAGAAGGCAGATTCTTCCTGGACAATGATAATAGTTTTGCTGGTAATAATTCTGATAGAAACATAGAGTATGGTCCTCGGACAACGGGATATATTCCGATTGTCGGTGACTGGAATGGAGATGGGATACATACTGTAGGCCTGTATTATCCAGCGACTGGTGCTTTCTTCCTAACAAACAATACTGGCGAGAATAATGTCAGTATTCTGCCGGATTTGATCTTCAACTTCGGCCCAGTGGGATTATATGATGCGGAAAAGGGGGTATTCTATCTTAAACGTAGTTTTGTTACAGTCCATGACGAATTAGTCGTAGCTTATGGGCCAGTGAGAGAGGGTAGGATTCCGGTTGCGGGCGATTGGGACGGCGACCAGGTGGATACCATTGGGCTGTATGACCCTGAGACAGGGAAGTTCTATTTGAGGAACAGTAACAGTCCGGGTGAGGCGGATGTAACGTTCGATTTGGTGACGCCGGGGTCCCGGTGGATTCCTGTGAGTGGGGAATTTTAGGATTCCTATATATTTTGGTTGTAAAAGACCTGTCTACAGATTTGAAACATGTTAAATAGTCAAAGATTGGCGGTGTTGCATAGTGATGAACTATACCCAAAAGAATCTCTGGATAAGAGGAATCCTCCTGTTGGTGTTAGCTGTATTTATTGTTTTCGCTGCCGGTTGTGGCGGCGGAAACAAGGAGGACCCCTCCACCCCGTATACACCACGGGAACCGGACACCCTCATCGAACCGGGGGCCATTGAGTATACCAATCAAGTTACTCAATATGGGATAACTTTTAAATTTGATAAAGTCTATCCTGTGGGTATCTTTGCTAACGGTGATTATTGGGTGCAGGGACCTGTCATCATTACAGAGATGATCCCTGGGTTTAATGGTAAACATCATGGTTGGCAAGTCAATCCGATACCTGGCGCTGCTCAAGGATTTGATGACCGGGTATCCAGGTTTGAACCGAATCTTGCTCCTGGTTTGCCTTATACGGCGGGACCTGGGCAGTCGATCGTTAAAACCATCTCTAAGATACCTCAGGGGGAGAAGGTCTGCATCCAGACGGCGGCGGTGTTAACTGTCTTGGAAGAAACTCCTCCCGGTAACGGAGTGGAAGTATTCAGACCTCCTTATGTGGGTACTCAAAAGCCGTTCTATCGAGTCAGCGATATTCGACGTGAACTGATACCACATTACAGTAGTGTGGATAATACTCCGTCGTTGACAACGGCTAAAGAATGGTTTCAAAGGGTCCAACTGGATCACTTTGGGGATGGGCGAAACCAATATGCCAGACCTGAGGATAATCTTCCGGAATACGGGGCGGGTGTTGCTTCTCGCACCGCCAACGGCGCTTTACGATTGATGATTGATGGGCCGGAGGATGAATATATGGGTGCACTGATCGCTTATTTACAGTGCGGTTTAGATTATTATTACATGATGAAAGACGGGTGGATATGGGGACGAGGCGGTGGAGAATCTCCGGGGAATAAATTGCCAACGGCATTTTTCGTAACGCTATTGGGCGATGAGCAGATGAAAGAAACTGTCAGAAATTGTAGAATGTATGAAGATTATCTTGTGTTATATGGGAAAAACGGTGTTGTATTATGGGGCGATTGGGGTTGGGGATCCCGGGCAACCAGCCCGCTTAAGGATATGAGATATTGGGTTAGTATCGCATATGACGGTACCTCTCGAACAATTGTTGATCCACATGCTTATATTGATGGCGGATATGTGCCAGGAGGAAGTTATCAGTATTGTTGTACCTCCCAAGCTTTTAAGGGTACTGTATTAGCATTGTTACTGATGCCGGAGCTTCAAAAAGTATGGAAACCGGAAGCTCTGTTTGACTATGCCGACAGATGGGTTACTTTTGGTGCTTGGACACTGCCGGATCCTTATGCAGCAGTGGATGGCGAGACGGAAGTGGAAAAGAGAGCTAATGAAGGGATAACTTGGGGGCCGGATCCCAATAATTTAGGTGAAGCTATTAAAGACGGTATTGGGCGTTTTCCCCATTTGCATGGGTCCAATACAGACAAAGGTCTTTATGGTAGTAAATTCTACAGTTCAATGTGGGAAATTCATCGGGCATCCGCGCCGGGTGCCGATTTAACGCCACCCTTTGCGGCGATTATCAACAACTTGGAAGGTAAAACGATTAGAGGACAAGTTGAGCTAAGGGCCTCTGCTTATGGCATTCATGGGATCCATTCAGTGGAGTTTAGGGTGAATGGGCAGAGTATCGGGATTGGGACGCAAGAGGTAATTCTGAACCCGACTGGGATAGATAAAACTAAAAAGAATTTGCCGTATAGGTTATCTTGGGATACAAAGGTGCTTACCAATGGGAATTATAGTTTAACAGTTGTTGCTATAGATAATCGAGGTAACAGCCATGAATCAGTTGTGGTGAGTGTAACAGTCGAAAATTAAATAAGGGCATAAGTATTCGTGGAGGTAAAAAGGAGGATTTGTGACATGTATAAACTTCAAAAAATCAGGTTGTTAATACTTGGATTGATATTGTTCATTACTTATGCCGCTGGTTGCGGTGGTAGTAAGAGCCCTGATAATCCTATAAATCAGGATCCGCCGACGCAACCGCCGACAATTATCGAAGACGGTGAAGTCATTAACACAGATAATGTATCAATTGATGGAATAGTGTTCTATTTTGACAAACAATATCCCACCGGTAAATTTGCCAACGGGGATTATTGGGTCAAGGGACCAGTTACAATTATCCAAATTACCCCGGAATTTGATGGTCAGAACAATGGTTGGGAAGTCAATCCCATCGTCGATGGTGGTCACGGTTTTCAAGCTGGAGGTTGGGGCGGTGGGTTTGATCCAAACCTGGTTCCTCCAATACCCTATACAACAAAGGATGAGATTGAGTCGATTGTAAAGACGACCCCTTCAGGCCAGAGTATCCCTTGTATCAAGAAGGCTGTAGTTTTGACTGTGGTGAATGAGACCCCACCATCCAATGGAGCTGCTGTCTTTCGACCACCCTATGTAGGAACGGATAAACCATATTACTATGTTAATGATTTAAGGACCGACTTGCTACCGACCTATGCTCCTGTTGATAATATGACAAGTCTGGAACAGGTTGAGAAGGATTTTGGTAAACTATGGCTGGAACATAAAAAGGCACAGATGGGACGATCTTTGCGACCACAAGATAATATGGCTGATTATCAGCCGGGTAATACTCCGGCAATTTGTAACGCGGCCCTAAGACTTATGATGGATGATAGCATCGAAGCAAAGATGCCCGCTCTTATTAAATATGTCCAGTATGGGATCGATAAGATTCATATGCTCTATTTGGGGCAAACGTGGCCTGGCGGAGGTGGCCACGAACCAGGACATCGTCTAGGCTCTGCATTTGCTGCGGTTATGTTAGATATTCAGCAGGCAAAAGATTTACTGAGTAACGCCACCTTCTTCGATGGTAATAATGTATTTGTTATGGGTAAAAACATAGAAAATCTCATGCTGTGGGGGGATAGAGGTAGCGAGACTAATTACTGGGACTATATCCGGACTCATAGTGGAAATCGATCCATCATGGATCCTTATGGGTATATTGATGGGGGTTTTACTTCGGATGGATCTTACCAAGTTATTACGGTTCAATCCCATAAGGGTGAGCTTTTGGCCACGCATTTGATGCCGGTTTTAAAAGAGGCGTGGAATATGGACGAATGGAAGAAGGTACAAAACTATACCGACCGGTGGGTTCATTTTGGTCAATGGACATTGCCCGATCCATACGCGCCATTCAATAGCAATAAGGTTTATGGGGTAGATTATGGTCCGGATCCCAATAACCCTGGAGAAGCGATTTTAGGCGACGGGAGATTTCCTGAGACCCATGGGGCTCAGACCGATAAGGGACAATACCGGAGTAAATTTGTGGCTTCATTGTGGGATACATATCGGGCATCCGTTCCAGGCGAGGATAATATACGGCCTTTTGCGGCGATTATCTCCCATGTCAATGGTAGAACAGTTTCAGGAACTGTAACATTGCAAGCCTCTGCTTACGGTATTCATGGGATCCATGAGGTGGAGTTTATGGTGAATGGGCAGAGTATCGGGATTGGGACGCAAGAGGTAATCGCGAACCCGACGGGGATAGATGAAACCAAAAAGAACTTGCCGTATCGTTTATCTTGGGATACAAATGTGTTAACCAATGGCTCCTATGCTTTGCAGGTTGTTGCGACGGATAACAAGGGGAACATATATCACTCGTCTATTGTAAATCTTGAGGTTCAGAACTAGTCGAAAACATAAGCAAAACATTGCTTCTCTTCGGCGCGGAAAAGGCTCCTTGCATTAAGGTGAAGTGCTTTCTCTTGAGAAGGGTTTTCCTGAATGGAAAAGAATAGATCTGTTTTGAGTCAGGGTTTAGTTGGAGTTGCTGACTTGAACTTCTCTGTTTTGTATAAACTATATGAGGATCAAGGTTAATAGCGAAGAAAAGAAGGTGCTTTGATGGAACGCTTGGCCTATATTATCTTAGGGATCGTCGCGGCGGGATGGTTGATCGCCACGCTTGCAGGAATGATAGTCGCCATGCCCATGGGCATGGTTGGCCTGTTGGCGATATTAGGGTTTGGTCTACTGTTTATCAAGGTTTTACGGGAACGAAGGAATAACAAAGAGGACGACTACTACGATAAGAACATTGAAAAATAGGAGGGAACAGGATGCTTTATACTACGACTGAGAATATACCAGGCTATGAAATAACTGAGGTTCTTGGGGTCGCCAAAGGGAACACAGTGCGTACGCGCCACGTGGGTAAAGATATCGTGGCTGCATTTAGGAATCTAGTCGGTGGAGAGGTTCCTGAATACACGAAACTCATAGCTGAAGCACGGGAGCAAGCAGTGGATCGTATGCTGCAAGATGCGATGGCAAAGGGAGCAGATGCTGTGGTGACAGTGCGTTTTACCACATCATCTATTGCTCAAGGAGCAGCTGAGTTATTCGTCTTCGGGACTGCAGTCAAACTTAAAGGTAGTAAAGAATGATATCGCTCAATCAACTCGTTTTCCCATAATAACCAAATCTCTTTCTACCCCATCCAACTCGGCGACGCGAGGGAGATAGCCCCACTGGTAAAAACCGAAGTTCTTAAAGAGTTTGAGGCTAGGTTCATTGTGGCCAAAGATTAATCCGACAAGAGATTTGATACCTAATTTGGGGCACCATTTAATAGCCTGTTGCATGAGGATTTTACCTAGACCTTGGTGACGATAGTCTACTCTTACATAGATGCTGAGCTCGGCGGTGGCTTTATAGGCGGGGCGCCTATGAAAAGATTGAAAGCTTAGCCAAGCACAGATCTGTCCCGACTTCTCAATAACCCAAAGCGGGTGGGTGTTGGCGGAGTGTTCATTGAACCATTTGACGCGGCTTTCAACTGTTAACGGTTCTAAATCGGCTGTGACCATCCTTCCGGGGATGGTCTCGTTGTATATGGCGACGATGTCAGGGAGATCTTGGATGGTCGCGTCACGTATAGTCCAGGGAGATTTTTCACACATGTTTATGCCCTCCGTGCTGTGTTGTACAGGCTCATTTGCTAAGAGGGGACTGATTAAGACTGGATAAGTTGGATTTCTTTATTAGCTTCATACCAAATAGGTAACGTGAACCATTAATGCGACGAATTAAAACCTCATAGATAAGTACTGTAAACAACAATGATCCGATTGTAATCACAAAGAATTTAGGATAGACTCCCCAGTTAAGCTTGACAATTAAATGACCGACGGCGACCACAACGGTTTGGTGAAGGATATAGAAGGGATAGGAAGCCTCATTCGCGTAATGGAGCAGATGGTTTCCGAAGTTTAAAAGATGCTGTCCATAACCAAGAAACGCCAGAATCCAACACCATGTATCTAAGGTGAGTAGTAGGCCAAACAGGATACTGCCGGGTGAAAACGGGGGGAATGACGCGAACCAATTCCAGCTGAAAATCAATAAGAACGTAGTGGTTATAGCCAAGAATAAAGCATGAAACTTATGTTGAACAATGGTCTGATAAAAACGATCGTTAGATGCTAGGATAAAGCCGATGATAAAGAGCAGTAAGTCAAAGAAGGGTTTTTTCCCACCTATATCTGGAAATGCTCTTGCGAGTAGCAGTGGTAATACGATAAGGAAGATCATACCGGGACGTTCGGTGAGAGCGGCTAGTCTAGAGACAAGTCGCTTAGATTTTTTTATGGTTAACAATAAGGGGAGAGCGACCAAGGAAAACACAAACAAAAACAGGATGAACCAAAGATGACCTGGGGTAAGTGTGCCGAAATACCCGGATAAGTCTTGTGGAACAATATTAAAATAACCGGAGAGAAATTCCCAGTATGAATTAGAATAAGACGGCTCTTTTAGTTTGGCGATGTATGCTTGCGGAGGGACTATCGCCAGGATACCAAAGATAAAAGGGAGAAAAAGCCTTTGAAACCGCTCGCTAAGGTATTGGCCAGCGGAACGAAAGTTCAGCGCATAGCGGCTGGACATTCCGGCGATCACAAAAAGCAAAGGCATCATCCAGAGGTTTAAAAACCAGATAAGATAGCTCAAGGCGACACTAGTTTGAGGATTTTTCGCATAAAATGGCTCCCAGATATCGAAGATCCGAGCGGTATGAAAAGGAATAAGTAAAAAAACGGTGATATGGCGGAGCCAGTCAATTTCATAACGACGTTGGACAGGGTTTTTTGAATTCATTAGTTGAAGACCTCGCTTTTCATTGAAACTTAAGGTTTATAGAACTGCACAAAATATATACGTTTTTCAATGAAGATACGAATGTTACAGAATATCTCTTTGTTTTTATTTTGTTCACTTATTAACTTTTGGTAGGCTTTTTTGCAACAATTCCTATCCAATCTGTTCTATTGGAAAATGGAGTTCCTTCGAGGTCAGCGAAGACACCAGCGACCTCAAACCCGTATTCTTTTAGAAGACGTGTTATGTTCCGCGTTGTGTAGTAGTGATGCCAAATACGGCAAATCCTGGTGGCACCAACGTCTGAGATGATGGCATATTGGCTTAAGACGATACTGTCTTTGGGATAGTGGAAACGTTTTGTTAGGACCAAGTGTGGCTTAGGAGACCAAAATCCATCTTTGAGCGTCACGAACCAGTCGTTTTCCTTTACGTACTCCATGGCGTATTTCTTAGTAAAAACATCAAAGATGAAGACCCCGCCGGGTTTTAACGCCTGATATACTCGTTTTAACAGTCTATTTCGATCTGAGTTTTCGTGGGTGCAGAAATCACCGTATATGAGGGTGATTATATCAAATGATTGTACGAAATCAAGTTCTAAGTAATCTTGGCATAAGTAACTGATGTCTGGGTCTTTAGAAGAGAACTGATTTTTTGCATAGTCAATGGAATGACTCGATAGATCAATGCCGGTCACATCACACCCGTATTTTGCGAACTGTTGGCAATAAAGTCCTGGGCCACATCCTAAGTCCAGCAGCCGGTCGCCGGGTTTCATCTTAACAAACTGTGCGATCCACTGGGCTGAGCGCTGGATGGTTTCCGGTTTTCGGGAGGCCGCATCTGTATCCGGGTTTAGGTGGGCATGGAGGATATGCTTGGCGATATAAGGATCCGTCCAAAAACTAAAGTCGGACGGGGTAAATAAAGATGGCTTTCGTGTGAGTGCTCGCAGGAGCCTCAGATCGATGGTGTTGTTCTTTAAGATATTCATCTGGTTCACCTCTTTTGCACGGCTTTGGCATATCACTGATAGCATCTCTTAACAACATTGTCATTCAACAAAGCTACCCCAAATCCTTCGGCGTGAAATGAAAAGACTTGGAGGATGATAACGGTTATACAACGAACTAAAGACTTAGTGACCATCCTACCGAAAGAGGTCAAGGCCATTTTTAAGCCGTCAGAAGAAGCGCAGAAAATTTACCCGCCCGACCAGTGGTTTATTGAAACCAGTGAACCGCTAGTAAAGGCATGGTACAAAATTCAAGATGAGGCTTACCGAAGAGGTTATATAAAAGACGGCATGATCGGTAAATACCAGTGTATGTTCTTTAAGATCAACGATGTGGTTGGCTTATATCAGAAAGCGCTGGAAACAGACCCTCTAGGCTTATATGGGTTACGATAGCAGAAGGAGTGGTATACTTGATCTCGATTCGCCACGCAAAGCTGGACGAGAAATATAAAACATACGAATGGCTCTGTTTATCCGATACCGCAAGCTTTCATATGGGAGAACCGGACTATCCCGAAAGCCCTATTCCGGATTGGAAACAATTCCATAGCGACTTTGAGGATTTTTATTACCAGAAGGAGCATCAAGATAGGGGATCGGTGATGATTATCTCCCATGATGGAGATGATATCGGCTGCTTATGCTACGCTTGTTTTCATCTCCTACCTAAATACGCTGAATTAGA
>OBJA01002133.1_pt1 | contig 11987 bp, 12 predicted proteins | sample 1519751 | NCBI WGS metagenome assembly OBJA01 (sample SAMEA3881238, study PRJEB22517) | soil metagenome | biome: lake sediment; feature: soda lake sediment; material: sediment, water from around vicinity | place: India | collected 2013-12-23 | depth 3 m
TATCCAGGATTTTTCGCTTTCACTGCCGCCCGGTTTCGACCTTATCGACTATTCCTTTGCCTCAGGCCTCACCCGGCTGTCCTTCAGGGCCGAAAAGCTGCACCTTGCGACCGCCCGCCTGGCGCCCGCCGACGACCGGCTCAGGCACCAGTCCCTGGCCGAGATCCTGCTGGCCCAGACCGGCATTGCCGATCTGCAACTCCTGGAGTCGGAGAACCGGCACGCCTGCGAAGCCTTCCGCAACCCTGGGCCCTTCCATCGCCTGCTCCTGCGCCTGCGCCGCGATCGGCCTTTTGTCCGGGGGAAGATCAGCCACGATCCGACCCGCAACCGGCTCCTCTCACTGATCCTCAGCGGCATCAAGCCGCTGCCGGCCGGCCTGCTCCAGGAGATCGACGAACATTATGAGATTGTTTAAAAAAAAGAACAACACTCCTCCGGAGCCGACCCGTACGGAGGCCTTGCGGTGCATTCCGCAGAGGGCTCTTGCGGCGAACTGGCGCCTGGCAGACCAGGGCGACATCCTGATCGAATATCCTCTGGAGATCCGGCCGTTTTTCCTGCAGCTGGCCAGGCGTTTCTCGCCGCAGAAAGATCTGCCCCGGCCGACCAGAAAGCTGCAGCTCGACCGGCTGGGCAGCATGGTCTGGCAGATGGTGGACGGGCGGAAGGATGTCGGCACGATCGTCAGGGAATTTTCGACCGCCAGCGGCCTCACCCTCCAGGAGGCGGAAATCTCGGTCACCGCCTTCTTCCGCCAGCTCGGCCGCCGCGGCCTGATCTTCATGAGAGAACCGGGTTCGGAAGATCTTTAGTACCTTAGAAATTCGTTTCTTGCTTTTTAAGAACGAATTTCGCGAAGGCAATCCCCTCTGAATGGGAGGTGATCATTGGTACTCTAACTCCTCTTGTGGGGAGTCAAGCCCAGTTGCCGTGCAAGCAGCTGCAGGTCGGCCCAGGTCGCCTGCTTCATCTCGGGGTTTTGCAGCAGATAGGTGGGATGATAGGTGGCAAGTATGGGAATCCGCAGCCCCGGCGCCGCTTCATAGTCATGGAAGCGCCCCCGCAGTCTCGACAGCGGCTGCGACTTTTCGAGGAGCATCCGGGCTGTGACCATGCCCATGGCCAAAATCGCCTCCGGGGCCAGCACGGCAATCTGCCTCCGCAGATAGGAAACGCAACTCTGCACATGCACCGCCTGCGGCTGGACGCTCGCCGGAACCGCACACTTTATGACATTGGTGATGAAAACCTCCTCTACCGGCAGGTCGATCGCCGCCAGCATCCTGGCGAGCATCCGGTCCTGGTCGTTGCCGAACAGATGGCCGGGCGACAACCGGCCTTCCTGGTCCGTGCTCAACCAGTCGCCGACGATCACCAACCGGACTTTCTCGGGCCCCCGGCCGACCACCGGATAGACGCGCTGCTTATGGAGATCGCAGGCGCGGCAGGAGACGACTTCCTCGGCAATATCGGCAAGCTTCACCCCAAGGGGCCGGGCAGCGGGCGCAGACGCTTTTCGTGCTTGTGGGGCGGAAACGGCTGGACGCGCCTCCCCCCCTGGCGTAGCGGCCGACTCCTTCGCCGGAATCGGCCTAAGCTGCAGAAATGACCGGAGTTCACGGCTGAGCGGATAGGCGCCGATGCCGATTTGTCCATGGTAGTTCAGCAGGGTTTTCAGGCCGACGAGAAATGTCCTCTGATCCTGCTTCATGATTCCTGCCGCCTCCATTTCCTGCACATTCTCGCCATCCGCATCTATATTCTTCATCGCTCGTAAGGAAAATAGAAGATCTCCCAGGAGTCGCCGGCAGCTTCATGGAGGTTGGAGCGGAACACGCCGAAGTAATTGAAGGCGATCGCCCTGCTGCCGGGCGGGGCCTCCCTGGAAACCCGGAGGTCGAGTTTTTCCGGCATGCGGCTGAAGGCGCCGAACACGGGGGTGATATCTACCGTCTCAATGACCCTGCCCTCCCCGTCGAGAAAACTCATCTTCAGCGAGAACCTGTCGATGATCGGAAAGGCGTTGGTCAGACTTCGATCGAACATCAAGGTGCCGGAGAGAGAGAAGGGATCACCCGCGCCGGAAAGCGAATAGAGGATTGTCACATCTCCCGCTGAAAACTTTTGTTTCTCTAAACTTTCTTCCCGCAGGCCAATACGCGCTTCGGGCCGCGCGACGGCCCCCCTTTCCGGTTTGAGGAAACCGGCACAGCCCGACCAGAACAGCACGCCGAGGCAGAAAATAGCAATCGCAGCCTTCGCCTGAAGAGGGTTTTTCATAGGAATTACCTTTCACAAAGAGACCTGCCTGTTACGCGTTCAACCGATACCCTCCATAATAACCATGGGTTGGTCGATGGAACAATATTTTCTCCTCGTTTATCCGGAAAAATGACAGCCTTTTTCCTCAAGATCTGGTATTTAATGGACATATGATGAGTACCTTGGATATTCGTTTCCCTTGTTAAATGAGTTTCGTCAAGGCACTTATTCCCCTCGAGGGGGAACTGAACTGAGTACTCCGCAGGGGTACTGGAAAGAGTACTCCCGTGCGAGGGATTACTATGCAGCACACCGGACGCAACCTTCGGCCTGCTGGTTCCTGCCAACGAAAACCACGAGGTGCCCCTTGACCAAGGAAGAATTCAGTCTTGCCCGGAAAAAACTCGGGAAGACCCAAAAACAACTGGCAGAACTCCTCGGTATGTCCCTGAAGACCATCCACAGTTATGAGCAAGGCTGGCGGACGATCCCCACTCATATCGAGAGGCACATCTATTTCCTGTTGATCAATCAAAGAGGGAGAAGAGATTCCCTGACCCCCTGCTGGGAGAAGAAGAACTGCCTGGTGAAGGATGACTGTCCGGCCTGGGAATTTCAGAGCGGTCACCTCTGCTGGTTCCTGTGCGGCACCAAATGCGACTGCACCCAGGATGCGTGTCAAAGGGAAAAGCTCGAGATCTGCAAAAGTTGCGTAATATTCACAAGCCTTTTGAAGTAGGTGCCCGGAATGCCCATTTACGAATATCGCTGCGAAGCATGCCAGAATGTTTTCGAAGTACTCATCCGGCCCGGCACAGCAGGTGACAAAGTGCACTGCGGCAAATGCGGGAGCGACAAGGTGAGCAAGCTCATTTCCGCCGGCAGTTTTCTGAAGAGTTCGGGTGATTCCCTGCCAAACGCCGGCCCTTCAGGCGGGTCGGGCTGCGGTCACAGGGGATTCTCCTGAGCAACCTGACGAAGGCTCCGTGAGAGCCTGCGCAGAAGCGAAAAATCAGTCTTCCTCCTTGTCCGCCTTTTTCTTGGAAAAATCGAAAACCCTCTCATTTTTCCTGAGAAGACCGTAGTCCTTCCTGGCGATTTCCTCGAGGTACCCCGAGTCGTGCTGCAGGCGGTCGATATCACTCTGCAGTTTTTTGTTGTCCTCTTCAAGCTGAACCGTCTTTTCCTGCAATCTCCGCAATTCCTGGCGTTTCTTGAACATGGCCACGACACCCGACCCCGGCGCGAAGAGGACCCAGAGCATGGCCAGCCCTATCAGCGCCGCGGATAGCTGGAAAAATCTCTTCTTCTGAAGAGGTGAAAACTGCTGTTTGGGCTTTGGTCTTTTTTGCGTAAACAATTTACTCATCTGCCTGCCATGATAAAAAGTGAAACTCGACCCCTGTACCTGGTCAGCGCCTGCCTGGTCGGCCTGTGCACCCGGTATGACGCCGCAGTCAAAGAAAATCCGGAGTGCCTGGCGCGGCTGCGGAATGCGGCCTGGATCCCCGTCTGCCCCGAACAGCTCGGGGGCCTGCCCACCCCGAGGGAAGCGGCCGACATCGTCGGCGGCGACGGCAGGGCGGTGCTGGCGGGCAGCGCCAAGGTTCTGACCAAGTCGGGCATCGATCTGACCGAGCCTTTTATCCGCGGCGCTGAGCAGGTCGTGAAGATCGCCCGGCTGCAGTCTGTCGACGGCGTCTTCCTCAAGGCCCGCAGTCCGTCCTGCGCCGTCACCGGCACGATCGGGGTCACCGCCGCCATGCTGCGCGCGGCCGGCATTCCGCTTGAGGAATATTAGTATCTTAGAAATTCGTTCTTGCTTTTAAGAACGAATTTCGTGAAGGTACTTATCCCCTCTGCTGTGGGAGGGGATAACAGCCCGCGTTAACCCTCAGCACCCTCATTCTTTTTCTCCTCCCTGCCGATGCGCAGGACTTTCAGGATGATGATCCCCGATTCGTAGAGCAGATATAGCGGCACCCCCATCAGGAACATGGTAAAGACATCAGCGGGGGTCAGGATCGCCGAGACAATGGCGATGAACAGGATGGCAAAACGCCGGTTCTTCTCGTAAAAATCACGTTTCAGGACCTTGACTTTGACCGAGAACACCATGAAAATCGGCAGTTCGAAAGTCAACCCGAAGACGAGAACGAAGATCGTGACGAAATTGACGAAACGGCTGACCGAGATCACCGGTTTCAATTCTTCGGAGCCGTAGCCGAGGAGGAAGTCGATACCCAACGGCAGGGTTATCGTGTAGCAGAAAATCGTCCCGCCGTAAAACAGCAGGCAGGTGCAGAAAATAAGGAAAACGAGCTGCCTCCGGGTGATGTGAAAAGGTTTGCCCAGCGCCCGCCACAACTGGACCGTGAACCACGGCATGAGCAGAAAGAGGGCGGCGAAAAAGGCCAGTTTGGCATGGGCGAGGAATGGTTCCGCCACCGTAAAGAAGTACAGCTTTTCGGCTAGACGCCCCTGCACCAGCTGCAGCAGCTGAGGAGAGACGAAGAATATTGCGAAACTGCACAGGACGAGCGACACCAGCAGATTGCGGAAGGACTTGCGCAATTCGTTGATAAAAATGAAAAGTTTCGGATGTTCCGCCATAGAATATTCAGGAAGGAATCGGGAATTGCCAGGGGGTTCCGTGCACTGCCGGGGTCTGCCGGACAAGGTAGCAGAAGCATGGTCAAAAAGCAATTTTATAGGAGTTGCTTTCCCCAAAGAGCCGTGCTAAACAGGAACCATCACATTTTTAAGCCGTTGTATAAACTAGTAAATATAACCTTCGCAGAAACGGCATAAGGGGCCGTAACGAAATGGATTGAATTTTCCATTTGTGCGTAACGGCCCCTAACCTCTCAAATCAACCAGATAAAAAAAGTCATGCTTGAACTACGATTCATACGGGAAAACCTGGAGCTGGTCAAAGAGAAGTGCCTCCGCCGCGGTATGGATGTCGCCGTGATCGACGAGTTCGCCACCCTGGACAGGAAGCGGCTGGCTGCCCTCTCAGAGGTGGAAGGCCTGAAAAACAAACGCAATACGGTTTCCGACCGGATCGCCGTGCTGAAGAAGGGCGACGCCGAGCAGAAGCTGCAGGCCGAGCCCCTGATCGTGGAGATGCGGGAGGCCAACCAGCGCATCAAGGAGCTGGACGGCGAGCTCGCCGCCATCGAGGATGATCTGCAGAAGATCGTCATGACCATCCCCAACCTCTGCCATGACACCGTCCCCCTCGGCAAGGACGAGACCGACAACGTCGAGATCAAGCAGTGGGGGGAAAAGCCCGTCTTCGACTTCCCCCCCAGGCCCCACTGGGAACTGGGCGAGCAGCAGGGCATCATCGATTTCGACCGGGCCGCGAAGCTCTCCGGAGCTCGCTTCGCCCTCTTGAAGGGCTTTGCCTCGAAACTGGAGCGGGCCCTCATCAACTTCATGCTCGATCTGCACACCGAGCGGCACGGCTACACCGAGGTTCTCCCGCCCTTTCTGGTCAACACCCCGACCATGACGGCCACAGGTCAGCTGCCGAAATTCGCCGACGACCTGTTCAAGATCCAGGGCTGGGACCTCTATCTCATCCCCACCGCCGAAGTCCCGGTAACCAACATTCATCGGGACGAGACCATCGGGGAAAAGGACCTGCCGATCAAGTACGCCGCCTACACCCCCTGCTTCCGGTCGGAAGCCGGCAGCCACGGCCGGGATACCCGCGGTCTCATCCGGCAGCATCAGTTCGACAAGGTCGAGCTGGTGAAGTTCACCACCCCGGAGACCTCCGACCAGGAACTGGAGTCGCTTCTGACCGACGCCGAGACGGTGCTGCAGCTCCTCGGCCTGCACTACCGGGTGGTGGCCCTGTGCAGCGGCGACCTCGGCTTCTCGGCATGCAAAACCTACGACATCGAGGTCTGGCTGCCCGGCCAGAATGCCTACCGGGAGATATCCTCCTGCTCGAACTTCCTCGATTTCCAGGCCCGCCGCGGCGGTATCCGGTATCGGCCGGAAGGCCAGAAGAAGAGCAGGCTGCTGCATACCCTGAACGGCTCGGGGCTCGCCGTCGGCCGGACGCTGCTCGCAATCATGGAGAATTATCAGCAGGAAGACGGCACGATCCGGTTGCCGGAAGTCCTGCAGCCCTACTTTCAGTCCCGGCGGTAGGCACAGCTGTCAGCTATCAGCTTAAATGATGTTGTGCAAACAAAAGATGAGTAGAACTGCCATAAAGATTCCTGTGCTATCTTTTATTTCGTAAGCGAAAGACGGGATAGCTGTGGCTGACCAGCTGATAGCTGACCGCTGATAGCTGATAGCTGATAGCTTTCCTTTACTGCATCCCCGCCGCCTTTTTCGCCTGGGTCAGCAGCACCTGGTTGCGGGCCATGAGTCCCGGCTGCGAGCCCGCCAGACTCTCGGCCTTCAGGCAGAACTGCACCGCCTGGGAATACTGCTTCTGGCGAAACTTGGCCAGGCCCAGAATGTACCAGTAATGAGCGTTCCGGGGCTCTATGCGCAGGGCCCGCTCGAGCAGCATTTCCGCCGAAGGATAATTCCCCGCTTCCAGCTCCTCCTCCGCCTGGTGGTAAATGGAGGAGGCCTTGCCGGTCACCGGTCGATAATCGACCGCCGACCCGGCGAGAGCGTCTTCCGGCGGCTCTCCCGCAGGCGGCACGGTCGCGGTGGGCCGCTCCACCGGCGGCGGTCCGGTCACGACCGGATGTTCTTCTCTCGGCGGCTCGATCATCACCGGGCGTTTCTCAACCGGCGACATGAATGAAACCGGCGGTCTTGCCGCCACCGGGCGCTCCTGGCCTCGAGGTCCGGGCGCCGTGTATCCCTCTTCAACAGGTTGCCTGGTGACGACCGCAGGCCCTTCGACCGGCGGCCCGGTCACCACTGGCCGCTCTTTCGCCGGGGGGACGGCCTCGATGTATCTCTCCTCCCTGGGTGGCTTGGCCACTGGGTAACGCTTTCGGGCAGGTTGTCCGGCGGGGATCTCGGCGGGTTTGCCGACGGCGGGCCTGGACGGCGGCGGCGCCACCTTCTTGGGGCGCAAGACGGCGCAGCCGTTCAGGAACACGAGCAGCACACAGATGAAAAAGACATGGCCGCCGAGACGGCCCGCGGCGGTGATCCCCTTGATGTACATTATGACGACCTTTTGCAGAACAAACCTTAATTGAACCAGCTGTTGATGGACTTGAAGAGACCCTTGACCTCTTTTTTGACACCGCCGCCATATTCTCTCATATCCTGGAAAAGCGGGTCAGGCTCCTCCTCGGGCGGGCCGCTGCCGGCAATGAACGGCAGGCGGGTCGTGTGGCCGCCGGCCGAATAGGCGGCCCGGAGGGTGTATTTGTCCACCTCGACCCAGTTTATGCCCGCAGGTTCCGGCAGCTGCAGCGGTGAACTGGGGATCCCGGCCATGATATTGGACCACACCCGCAGGGCCCCCGTCGCCCCGCTGAGGTGGCAGGGCGTATTGTCGTCGCGGCCCAGCCAGACCACCATCAGATGATCGCCGGTGAACCCGGCGAACCAGCTGTCCCGCATGTTGTCCGTGGTTCCGGTCTTGCCGGCGACGGCATGGTCCTTGAGCGACGTCCGGAGCAGCCAGGTCCCGGTCCCTTCCATCACCGTCCGCTGCATGGCATGGGACAGGAAGTAGCTGGCGGCGGGATTGAAACGCTGTTCCACCGCCAGCCCGTAGCGGTTGAGGACGGTACGATCGGCCGCCATGATGCCGCTGATCGCCCGGAGCGAGGTGAAGAATCCGCCGGAGGCGATGGTCTGGTACATCTCGGTGACCGCCAGCGGCGACATGTCGACGGCCCCGAGCAGCATCGACGGGTAGGGCTGCGGCTCCTCGCGCATGCCGAGCTTCATGAGGGTGGCGATGACCCGATGGAGACCGACATCCAGGCCGAGGCGGACGGTGGCGAGATTGTACGAGTGGGCCAGCGCCGAATAGAGCGGCACCGTGCCGTGTTCCTTCTTGTCGTAATTCTCAGGCTGCCAAGGCTTCCCTCCCTGAATGTCGAGGGTGAGGGTGCGGTCGTCGAGGGGGCTGGCCAGGGTGTAGCCCTGCTCCAGGGCCGCCAGATAGACGGCCGGCTTGACCAGCGAGCCTATCGGGCGGTTGGCGTGCAGGGCCCGGTTGAAGCCGAAATCCTGCGGCTCCCTGCCGCCGGCCACCGCCAGCACCTCGCCGGTTTCCCTGGAGGTAACCACCACCGCTCCCTGCAGATCGGCATGCTTCGGCTGGGCCGCCAGCCCCTGGAGGGTTTCCGCGAGGCCGCGCTCCACCTGCAGCTGGATCTTCGGATCAAGGGTGGTCATGATCTGCAGGCCTTCCGATTTCAGATCCTCCTCCCGGTACTCCCCGGCGAGTTGTTGCCGGACCAGATCGATGAAGGCCGGGAAACGGTTCATGCCGCCTTTCTGCACGGCAAAGCCGATCAGCGGCTGCTTGGTCGATTCCTCCAGGAGCCCCTGGCTGATGAGATTGTGCAGGGACATCTTCTCCAGCACCATATTCCTCCGCTCGAGGCACTCCACCGGATTGCGGCGGGGATCGTAGAAGGAAGGCCCCTTGACCATGCCGACCAGCAGGGCGATCTGATCCGGACGGAGATCCTGCAGATTCCTGCGGAAATAGAACTGGCTGGCCAGAGCGAAGCCGTGGATCGCCCGGCCGCCGTCCTGGCCGAGGAAGACCTCGTTGACATAGGTCGTGAGGATCTGGTCCTTGGAGTAGGAACGCTCGAGGAGCACGGCCATCACCGCCTCCTGTATCTTGCGCGGCAGGGTCCGTTCGCGGTTGAGGAAGAGGTTCTTGACCAGCTGCTGGGTCAAGGTGCTGCCTCCCTGAACCGTCTTGCCCGCGCGGACGTTGGCGACGAGCGCCCTGGCTATGGCAAGCGGGGCGATGCCGCGGTGGGAATAGAACTCGCGGTCCTCGACGGTGAGGAGCGTCCCCACCAGCAGCTCGGGTATCTCCTGTCTGGTAAGCAGGATCCGGTCCTCATGGACCAGGGGGTGAAAGCTGCCGATCCGCGCCGGATCGAGCTGGGTGAAGGATACCCGCCCGCCGCCCCGGAGGTCGGTCACGGAGGAGACCTCCCCGCCGGAAAAAGCAACGCTCAGGTGCTTCGACGGCTCGAATCCCGTGAGAAAATGAAAGTCGCGGGAGATGAGCCGGATGGTCTGGCCGCGGCGGGCATAACTTCCGGCGCTGTTTTCCCGCTCTTCATGGCGGTAGCCGGCCAGTTGCAGTTCTTCTTCCAGCATCTCCGGGGTCAGTTTCAGTCCCGGATACAACTCCAGAGGCCGGGCGTAGACCGCAGCCGGCAGCGACCAGCGCCGGCCGTCGAACTTGGCCCGGATCTCGTCGGAGAGCCGGCCCACATACGGAACGGCGGCAAGGAGCACGAGCATGGTGATCCCCGCCAACAGGGTGGAAAAGGTAAGTATCTTTGTCAAGCTTTTCATTTGTCGGGGGCAACCGGCCTGCCGTTCGGCTGATACGGCCGGTTTCGCGGGGATTGCACACGGACGCCGCCATAGTCATCGGCAGCGGCCGTCCTTTTGATATTACTTGGAAACAGGAAAACCATCGAAACACGTCGCGGGAAATGGAGAGCACTGCAAGACTGCGGCTATTCCAGAATATCGCGGCTCCAGGTGATCGCCGCCATCGTCCGGGGGAAGCCGATGGTGGAGATGAGCAGCAGGATCGTGTGATAGATCTCCTCGGGTGTGGCCCCGGCCTGTCTCGCCCTCCGGGTGTGCGAGTGGACCGAGCCCTCGGAACCTATCGCCGCCGCCGCGGCAAGTTGAATCAGGAGGCTCGTCTTCTCATCGATGGGGCCGCTGCCCCGCACCGTCTCGCCAAGCTTGTCGACCGCGGCAATAATTTCCGGATAGCTGGCGGCCATGCCTTCATAAGTCTTGCCTTTCGTTTCTTCAAGTGCCATAACTTTCCTCCTGTTCGCATTGATCTTGCCGGCGGTTCACGGATGTCCCGGCCTTTTTCATCTTCCGCATCATACACCGGAACGCGGAGAAAGGAAATTTCCCTCTCTTTATTCCCTCCCTGCAACCAACATTTCCCAGAGCAGCACGATGCGGATGTCGAAGATATCGCTGCGCCGGGGAGTGATGGCAAAGGTCTCGATCTCGTATCTGCCGGCGGCGAACTCGGCTGAGAGCTTCCCCACCTGCCCTTCGATATCGCCGGCCAAGCCCTCCATCTCTTTCTGGAGCGTGGCGACCTCTTCCTCAGCCCGCCGGACATCGTTCCGGGCCGTCACCGCCCGGCCGGCGCTACGCACGCCGGAAGCCGCGCGGCCGATGGTCGATGAGGAAAAGGTTTTCCTGCCGAAGAAGGCGCCGATCACCGCCGCTCCGAAGGAGACCAGGGAATCCGAGGCCCTGCTCTCCGCTTCCGCCTTTTCCCGGGCAAGCCTGGCGAGCGCCCGGTTCAGCCTGGCGGCCAGGGCCGCCTCGCCTGCCTGGTACTTCTGCCGCAGCTTCTCGACCGCCGCATCCTTCTTCTCGCGCAGCAGGTCATTGAGACGGATCCTGAAGTCGCTCTCCGTCTCGCCGGGCCGCGACTCGAGTCCCATGCCCTTCACCCGGTAAAGCTCCAGCCGGCAGTTCTGGTAGAGATGATCGCCGAAGGTCCTGGTCAGGTCCCTGCAGTCCTTCTGCTCGAAGAAAACCGGCGGCAGCGGATAAAAGAGACTGTTTCCCGGGGCCGCAGTCCGGCAGTCTTCCAGGGCGTAGGGCAGCTCCTCGGCTCCATTCCAGTCGGGGCGGAGAACCTGCTCCCCCAGAAAGTAACGCAGGTTGACCGGCCGTACCACATCGATGTTTCTCGGGCCATTGTAAAACCGCACCGAAGCCGACGCGGCGAGCCAGGGGACGAAGTGGATCTCGTCGCTCACCACATCCTCCAGATGATAGCGCTGCTCGATGGCCCGGGACACGAGGGGCTGCGATCCCGGGACTGTGGGGTGGGCCGCTGGTCCGGCGGGGGGAGCGGGTTCCGGAGGCTTTGCCGGTCCTTCTTCCCCATGGGCTTTCCTGCCCGCCATCAGCTTTTTCACATCGGCCAGCGACAGGGGCCCCTTCAGGTAGGACATCACCCAGCGGGTCTCGAAAAGCAGCGCCCCCTCGAGGTGGGCCGAATGGAGGAGGAACTGCCGGCCCTTCAGGGCCGCGAGCATCCTGCGCACCCCGGCGACGTCCTGAGCGCCCTGGCTCGCCCCGGCAATGCCCTCCGCCACCCGGCCCTGATCCTGGGCGGTCTGCAGCCGCCCGACGAACCAGGTGCCGATATTGGCGAGCCCCTTGTAGTCGAGATCGACGGGGTTCTGGGTGGCGAGGACGATGCCGATCCCATAGGCCCGGGCCTGCTTCAGGAGAAGGAGCATAGGCTTCTTCGACGGCGGCGCCGCCACCGGCGGGAAGGAACCAAAAATCTCGTCCATGTAGAGCAGGGCCTTGAGCGACCCCGTCCCCGGCTGGCGACGCATCCAGCCGATGACCCGGTTGAGCAGCATGGTGACGAAGAACATCCGCTCGGCCTCGGAGAGGTGGGCGAGCGAGAAGATCGCGGTCCGCGGCGCGCCTTCCGCAGTATAGAGGAGCTGCTGGATGTCGAGGGGTTCGCCGGCGTACTCGACCTCCAGGTCCTCGTGCGCCTCGCC
>OBJA01002134.1_pt1 | contig 11985 bp, 5 predicted proteins | sample 1519751 | NCBI WGS metagenome assembly OBJA01 (sample SAMEA3881238, study PRJEB22517) | soil metagenome | biome: lake sediment; feature: soda lake sediment; material: sediment, water from around vicinity | place: India | collected 2013-12-23 | depth 3 m
TTCAGGGAACGATTTTTTCAATGAAGTATAGCGTACCTCTCCGTTAAGGAAGGTTTGGAATTTGCTCCAGTCGGGTTCTTTTGAATCGAGCTGGAACGGGTTCTTCCCTTCATTTTCAAGCAGTGGGTTGTAGCGGAACAACGACCAGTAGCCGGCTTCTACAGCACGTTTTTCTTCGTCCTGTGTGTTGCCCATTCCTGCCCTCAGCCCGTGGCTGATACATGGTGCATACGCAATTATGATTGACGGGCCAGGGTAAGCTTCAGCCTCTTTCAGTGCCCTCAGGTACTGTGCCTGGTTTGCTCCCATGGCAACCTGTGCCACGTAAACATAACCGTAGGTCATCATCATTGCACCGAGGTCTTTTTTGCGGATCTTCTTGCCCGATGCGGCAAATTTTGCAACTGCCCCTACGGGTGTCGATTTGGATGATTGCCCGCCGGTATTTGAATAGATCTCGGTGTCGAGCACCAGAACGTTAACATCTTCACCGCTTGCCATTACATGGTCGAGGCCGCCAAAGCCAATGTCGTAGGCCCAGCCGTCACCACCAAATACCCAGATTGATTTTTTAACAAGGTATTGCTTCAAACGGGTAATTTCCCTGGCATAGTCGCTGGTACTGTCGGCAATTGCACTTAAAACTTTAGCCGAAGCATCAGCCGATGTTTCGCCGTTGTTTTTATTTTCGAGCCAGTAGGTAAAAGCTTCTTTTTCAGCTTCAGTAGCTCCGTTTTGCAAAGCCTGTTTCATCAGATCGGCTATCCGGTTGCGCTGAGCGGATACTCCCTCGTTGAAACCAAAACCATATTCGGCATTGTCTTCAAATAATGAGTTAGCCCATGCAGGACCGTGACCTGAATCCGAATTTTTGCAATAAGGGGTTGAAGGTGCCGAACCACCAAAGATTGAAGAACAACCGGTGGCATTTGCAATCATCATGCGCTCGCCATACAGCTGTGTAATCAGCTTAATGTAGGGTGTTTCACCGCAACCTGCACAAGCTCCCGAGAATTCGAACAGCGGTTGGGCAAATTGTGAATTCTTTACCGATTTGTTTTTTTCAACAACTTTCTCTTTGAGTGAGACTTTATTCACCATGTAGTCCCAGCGAGGTATTTCATCACGCTGAGTATCGAGCGGCTCCATTACAAGTGCTTTCTCTTTGGCAGGACAAACTTCAACGCAGTTGCCGCAACCTGTACAATCGAGCACGGTTACCTGGATCCGGTAATTTAACCCGTTAAACGTTTTGGAAGGAGTAGCTACCCTGGTTTCTGTGCCTTCAGGTGCTGCGGCAACTTCTTCATCTGTTAACAGGAAAGGCCTTATAGCAGCATGAGGGCAAACGTATGCACACTGGTTACACTGAATACAGTTTTCGGTTTGCCATTCGGGTACAGTTACAGCAATGCCCCGTTTTTCATAGGCAGCAGTTCCCAGCGGGAAAGTTCCGTCTTCAGCTCCAACAAATGTAGAAACAGGAAGATTATCGCCTCTTTGTCCGTTGATAACATCTACTACTTTAACAATGTACTCAGGACGATCAGCTGTACCGTTGGTTGCACCTAATTCAATGTTTTTCCACTCAACAGGAATTTCAACCTGGTGAACATTTTTACCTCCGGCTTCAACTGCAGCAAAGTTCATGTTAATCACTTTTTCCCCTTTTCTGCCGTAGGTTTTAACAATGGCTTTCTTCATTTCATCAACTGCCAGTTCATAAGGTATAACCCCGGTAATTTTGAAGAAGGCCGATTGCATGATTGTATTGGTCCTTGAACCTAACCCGATATCATCTCCCAGCATGGTACCGTTAATTATATAGAATTTAATTTCATTTTCAGCCAGGTACTTTTTCATCGAATCGGGAAGTCTCCTTTTTGTTTCCTCTTCATCCCAAATGGAGTTCAGCAGGAATGATCCTCCTTTTTTCAACCCTTTTAACACATCGTAAAGGTTTATGTAGGCCGGGACGTGGCAGGCCACAAAGTCGGGAGTGGTGACCAGGTAAGTCGACCGTATTGGTTTGTCGCCAAAACGCAGGTGTGAACATGTAAAACCTCCCGATTTTTTTGAATCGTACTGGAAATACCCCTGGCAGAATTTGTCGGTGGCATCGCCAATAATCTTGATCGAGTTCTTATTGGCACCTACCGTACCGTCGGATCCAAGTCCGTAGAATTTGGCCTGGTATGTTCCTTTTGGTGTAATATCGATCTCATCCTTCATCGGAAGCGATTTGAACGTCACGTCATCAACAATGCCGATTGTAAAGTCGTTTTTGGGTTCATTCATTTCCAGGTTTTCATATACTGACAGGATTTGCGACGGGGTAGTGTCTTTTGAACCTAAACCGTAACGGCCCCCCACAATAACCGGTGCATTTTCCTTTCCGTAGAAATGAGCCTTTATGTCGAGATAAAGTGGTTCTCCGGCAGCTCCGGGTTCTTTTGCCCGGTCAAGTACGGCAATCCGTTTAACATTCTTTGGTAAGGCCTGCATAAAATATTTTGCCGAGAACGGACGGAACAAATGCACGGCAATCATTCCCACCTTTTTACCTTGCGATGCAAGATAATCGATTGTTTCCTTGATGGTTTCAGTTACAGAACCCATTGCAATAATCACATTTTCAGCTTCAGGGTCTCCATAATAGTCGAAAGGATGGTAATCGCGGCCGGTGATTTTCGATATTTCCTTCATGTATTGGGCCACAATGTCGGGAACGGCATCGTAATATTTATTTGCCGATTCTTTTGCCTGGAAGAAGATATCGGGATTCTGAGCTGTACCCCTTGTAACAGGATTTTCAGGATTAAGAGCCCGGTTGCGGAATTCCTGAAGTGCTTGCTGATCAATCAGCGGTACGATATCTTCCATCTGCATGGCTTCCACTTTTTGCACTTCGTGTGAAGTCCTGAATCCATCGAAGAAGGCTACAAAAGGCACGCGTGCTTTCAGGGTTGCCAGATGAGCTACACCGGCCAGGTCCATTTCTTCCTGTACCGAACCGGAGGCAAGCATAGCAAACCCGGTTTGCCGCGCAGCATAAATATCGCTGTGGTCTCCAAAAATTGATAAAGCATGGCCTGCTACTGCTCGGGCACTGACATGGAATACCGTTGGGAGTAACTCCCCGGCAATTTTATACATGTTTGGAATCATCAGCAGCAATCCCTGGGAAGCTGTATATGTGGTAGTTAATGCACCTGCCTGTAATGCCCCATGTACAGCTCCGGCAGCACCTCCCTCACTTTGCATTTCTGCCAGGCGGACAGGGCGGTTGAACATATTCTTTTTGCCAAAAGCTGCCCATTCGTCAACATATTCCGCCATGGTTGATGATGGTGTAATCGGATAAATACAGGCTACTTCGCTAAACATATAGCTTATGTGCGAGGCAGCGTAATTACCGTCACATGTGATGAATTTTTTTTGTTTTGTCATTTTTGTTCTTGTTTATCTATTAATGAATGTTTCTTCGAAATCTCGTCAATATAAAAAACCGAACAGCCACAAGGGTATTTTATTGCCTTGTCCTGTTTCAATCATATCGGCTGCAGCAAACTGATCGGGCGGGGCTTCAGTTTTATGCCCCCCTACATGAACATGCCAGGTGTTGTTGACCAAAAAATCTGCTTCTGTTGAGCTGTTTAAAAAAGTTTTATAGCCAACCTGGTTGTAAAAGAACGTATGCCGTAAATTCAGCTTATCAACATTAGTAGGTGCAATGGCATACAATAGATTTGTATTGTGCATATACACCTTATCCGGTTTCTTCATCTCATTTTCATCTCCGTTTGAGTAAAGCAACTGAATAAGTTTTGCATTTTTCAGGTACCTAAGGTAATTCATTACCGTAGCACGGGATGTTTCAATATCGGCTGCCAATTTACTCACATTTGGCGAAAAAGGAGTCTCTGAGCCTATGATATACAACAGCTTTCTTAATTTTGGAAGATATTTTAACTCAATCTGGTTAATATAAGGCACATCAATTTCCAGTGCAAGGTTTATTTGTTTTAACAGTCTGCTCTGGTAGAAACTGGGTGTATCAAACTTATAAGGATAAATCCCGCTTTTCAGGTATTCTTCAAAATAGGCAAGCGGCCGTACTTTGGAAACGATATTTCGTGCAATCTTTTCATGATTTTCAAAAATATCGGGTAAGGAATAAACCGGAAACTGGTTATGTGTAATATAATTGAGGTATTCGCGGAATGATAGTCCTTCCAGATGGGTAACCTTTACAATTCCCTTTAGCCTGGGGTTGTCTTCGGTTATTCGTAAAACAGGAGAGGATGTAAAAATTATTTTCAATTTCGGAAGCCGGGTATAACATTGGCGCAATTCAGCCGACCAGTTGGGATATTTCTGTATCTGATCCAGAAAAAGAACCTTGCCCCCTTTTTTGAAAAACTCATCGGCAAATGAGACAATTGTGCGGGTTGTGAAGTAAAAATTATTTAAATCAACATACAGAACTGAGTTGTCACTTGCATACTTCTGCTTTAGGTAATCCAGAATGAAGGTCGTTTTCCCGACTCCACGGAACCCTTTTATACAGATTATTTGCTCTGACCAGTCAATACTTTCTACAAGCTCCCTGCGGATGGTAGGGTGCGTGCTCTCAATTAGTGTCTTATGATTTGAATAGAAAAATTCCAATTATAATTTATTTTGCACAAAAATAACAGTTTTTGGGCATAATTGTAATGTGCAGATAACAAAATCGACAATTAAGTGTAATTTATAATTGATAAAAATAAAAAGAAGCAGGCCTCTTGGCCTGCTTCTTAACGAATCTGTTTATTGTTATTATCCGTCGTTCATTGAGGTGAGAAATTCAGCAATTGAATTTGACCGCATGAGCCTGGTTTTCATAAACTCCATTGCTTCGAGCGAGTTCATGTCTCCAAGATAATTGCGTAATATCCAAAGCTTGTCGAGCATATCTTTGCGGATAAGCAGGTCTTCGCGGCGGGTACTGGATGCAGGAATATCCACTGATGGGAATATTCTTTTGTTTGACAGCTTCCTGTCGAGCTGGAGTTCCATATTGCCGGTTCCTTTAAATTCTTCAAAAATTACCTCATCCATCTTCGATCCGGTTTCGGTAAGAGCCGTGGCCAGGATTGTAAGGGATCCTCCCTCTTCTATATTTCTGGCGGCACCAAAGAAACGTTTTGGTTTATGCAGTGCATTGGCATCAACGCCCCCCGATAGTACTTTTCCAGATGCAGGCTGAACCGTATTGTAGGCACGTGCCAGCCGCGTAATCGAATCGAGCAGGATTACCACATCGTGACCGCATTCAACAAGGCGTTTGGCTTTTTCAAGTACAATATTTGCAACCCTTACATGCTTCTCGGCTGGTTCATCAAATGTTGATGAAACAACTTCTGCATTCACGCTGCGTGCCATGTCGGTAACCTCTTCGGGGCGTTCGTCAATTAGGAGAACAATCATGTAAACCTCAGGATTATTTGCAGCTATGGCATTGGCAATTTCTTTGAGCAATACCGTTTTACCTGTTTTAGGTTGTGCTACAATCAATCCGCGTTGACCTTTTCCTATCGGGGCAAACATATCGACAACCCGGGTCGAAATATTGTCGTGGCCGTTACCTGTCAGCTCAAATTTATCCTCCGGGAAAAGCGGTGTAAGATGATCAAAGGGTACACGGTCGCGTATATACTGTGGGCTGCGGCCATTAATCTCGAGTACCTTGATCAGTGGAAAATATTTTTCACCTTCTTTGGGAGGCCTGATAGTGCCTGTAACTGTGTCTCCTGTTTTTAAGCCAAACAGTTTTATCTGCGATTGGGACACATACACATCATCGGGCGAATTCAGATAATTAAAATCGGATGACCGCAGGAATCCGTATCCATCCTGGAGGATTTCAAGAACCCCTGTGTTGGTAACAATTCCATCAAATTCATAAAATTTGCTGTTATTCGACTGGTAGCCTCCCGGTTGCTGGTTCCCGTTTTGTTTTTGCTGATGCGGTTTGTGGTCCCGAAACTCTTTCTTCAGAATTTTTGGTTTATCCTGGTCCTTGTTTTCTTTTTTATGTTTTGCTTCACCCGAAGATTTGGGATTTTGAACTTGCTGGGCATTTGCCTGATTATCTTCTTGCTTTGGTTCTCCCCCTTTTGCTTTGGCAGTATGTTGTCTTTGTTGTTGCTGCTGTTGCTGCTGCTGTGGCTGTTGCTGCTGAGGCTGAGCTGCCTGGTTCTCCTGCTGCTGTGGCTGTTGTTGTGGCGGAGTCTGCAACTGCTGGGGAGCTGCTTCAGATTTGGTTTCATCCCTTGACCCTTTTGTTTTTTCATTGAACCCCTGGATGATGGCCTTAATCTGGTCCTGCCGGGACTGAATATTGCTTTCCTTGATATTGGGTTTTTTTGACTGTACTTCCATGCGTTGGGTTTTGGTTACAGGCTCAATGCGCTCGCGTCGCGGACGCTTATCCCGGTCGGAATTATCCTGGTTCTGGCTGGTATCGGTATCTTGTTTTTTACGTAAAAAATTCCTGAACGGTGATCTTTCTTCTTTTTTCTCACTTTGTTCTTGCGGATTGTCTTTTTTTACTTTTTTTTCTGCTTCCTGTATGGCTTGAGTATCAAGAATCTTGTATATCAGATCTTGTTTTTTGTAGGCTTCTACACGTTTAATTTTAAGGCCCTTGGCAATATCGCGCAATTCAGGCACAAGTTTCTTGTTTAATTCTAAAATGTCGTACATTGTATAAAGTATTATTCTCTTATCCTTATTAAAATTTAATGATAATCTTTTTTGGAAAATTAAAGTGGAGACGAGAATTGGTTGAAATTCGGATGCAATTATAATAAATACTTATAACATTCCAAAAATTAAAATTCTTTTTTTTCTTTCTTTCCTTCTATAATCCAACTAATTTAATATTAGAACGTTTGTGGCTTTTGAATTCGGGTAAAATATATAAGAGTGCAATTTTTCTTTAGGTTTTGATATTATGGCCCAATGAACTTAATTAAATGTGATAGCTGGTAATAATCTTAAGAACGAATAAAGAACAATTTTGTTTCAAATTACTAAAATCTGATGTTGTATTTCAGTTTTAATCTCAAGGTGCTATCCTGCATATTAAAAGAATTGTGTTGTTGGATAAATAATGAATTCCATGCAACTATTATTTCATTGCCCGGAGTTATGATCCAATGAAAACGCGATTGCCAGCCGGCATGCCTGCTAGCATTGTCATATTGTACAAAATTAGTTAAGGTTAGATCGGGGCTGAATAAAATGTTTGCATGAAGCTGATAAATATTGGCAGTAAAATTTCCATTTGGAAGTTCAACTTTATTTTGAGTAAAAGATCCCCCAATAAAAAATGGTACCGCTACTTTCCAGTTTGCTTTCACCTGTATATCGTTCCTTGTTCCATCAAAAAAATTACCAAACCCATATGCAGCCTCACCCCATATTTTTCTGGCTCCTTTTGTTCTAAGGCCTGCTTCATGTCGCCACCAGCTGTATTCATTTGCCGGGATAATAATATCATTGAAGATCCCAAAATCATTTTGCAGGCTTTCATATTGTTTTATAGACAAAAAATTTATTTCTTCACCTGAAAGGAATCGAATCCCTAATGGTTTTATACGAAACTCACTGGTTTCCCTGATTCCGTTTTCTAGGTTTGATATATAATTAAAGGTGCCTCCAAACAATAATTGCATTAACCCATATTTATTTGGACGTGGCCCCAACTCTATTTCGCCGTAAGTTTCATTAATATTGGTGCGGGGAACAAATCCTATACCGGCATTAAAATTTTTACCAATTTGATGATAACCTAACCGGGCATTTATAAAATCGTTAGGGTAGGCAATCTGTGCTCCCCAAGTCTTGTTATTATTTTCTGTTTTTTGGGTTGCCGATGTCAGGCCAAAAAGAATTAGGGTTGCGTTTTTATTCCCCTGAAACCTGGAGGTTGAGATTTTTAAATCGGCCCCTGCAACAAAGTTTTCCAGGGGGGCAACAGCATTTCCATTTGTACCTATTATTCCGACTGACGATTGCCTGCCAATATTATGAGAGATGCGTATCACTGAGAAATTGTGGTTACCTGTTTCCCGGCGGTCGTTTATATGAAGCAGTCCAAGATTCCAGTTATTATGCTGCCCGGTAAATTTGGCTCCGAAATTGATTGGGATGGGAAGACCATCCCTGTCCAGGCCAATTCTGCGTGAAAAAAATGGAATAAGACGTTGCGACACCGGGTTGGCATCATCTGCTTCTATGCCAAACTGAAAATAATTGGCTCCATCAAGGAAGAAGGCACGTTTTTCAGGAAAATGTAAGCTAAAGCGGGTTAAATTAATTTGCCTTTCATCCACTTCCGTTTCTGCAAAGTCGGTATTAATTGTAACTGAAGAACGCAGGCTGGGAGTAATCTGGTAAAAAAAATCGACACCTCCTGTCAGTTTAGGCTCTCCTTTTTCATTTCGCCTGTTATCAAGTCCTGTAATAAGGTAAGGAGAAATATCAAGCCCAATTCCCTGGGTTATGTTTTCAATGCCATTGAGGATTCCGGCATCCGAAACCTGGAACCGGTGAGTATTCAGATTTGCCTCCGGCCAGTAAGATGATTCAATATTTTTAACAATATGCCTGATGTATTTGATGCCCCACTGCGTATTTGATTTATCAAAACCGAGTGACTTAAATGGAATGGCTATTTCTGCTTCCCATCCGTATTCTTTGATTGTTGCCTTACCGGTCCACAATCCATCCCATTCTTTATTGAAGGCAGCACCATTCTCGCTGATTAATGCATCGCCAATCGATCCGCGGGGACCAATCTGGAACCAATAACCATTCCGTCCATCCATGTAGGTGTCCAGAATTATCTGTATACGATCATCGTTAGCAAGGCTTACATCCCGTGCCATTTCTTTTGCTGTAATATCATCGGGATCATCCCAGCATTTTACAGCAAAATAAATATGGTGTTCATCGAAACATGTGAAAAATTGCGTTTTTTCCGAAACCGGTGCTCCTAAATCGGGTTCACGCTGGTAGAATTCATCCACAACAAATGCCATTTTCCATTCTGAATCTGTAACATGTCCGTCGATTGTCGGTGGCTCCAGAATGCGGATTGCTTCGATCTGTTTTTGGGGAAAGGCATGAGGTAAGGCAAATATTATGATTGATACAAGTAGAATTAATGTTTTCAATGCATCCTTGATTTTAAAAATGTGAAAGTAATAAAAACATGATTACTTAACAGCAAACACTCTTAAAAGTGATGCTATACCCTTGTGGTAACTTCCTTCATTTAGTTCGGCGTCTACTTCGCTGATCCGCAATGCGGAAGAGGAAGAAAAATCGGCATGCAACTCTTCTTTGGAATAAAGCATATTTATGTCCTTGGGGCCCCCGCTATCTTTATCAATCTGTTTTTTAGAGAATCCTTCAAGTATAAGAGTGCCTCCCGGTTTTAACAGGCTTAGCATTTTTAAATGAAAAGCATTTCTTTTTTCAGGATGTAAGTGAATAAAAATAAGTGCAATGCAGTCAAATTCATTTTCAGTATACTGCAACTCATCTATGTCTGAAATTATATAACATACAGATACATTCCTTGAAGCTGAAAGCCTTATCGCTTTCTTTGCTGCTTCGCTGCTGCTGTCAAAAGCATGGGTATCCCATCCGAGTGCGGCTGCATACACAGCATTTCTTCCTTCACCCTCGGCCGGAAAGAGAATTCTACCCGGCTTGAGATGTTGCAACTGATCCATTAAAAATTCATTTGGATTGGTTCCATATGCATATTCATCTGAAGCATATCTTTCATTCCAGAATTGGCTCATTTATTCTGAGTTTAATTAAATTTAAACAAAAGCCTCAAAAACTGGTTCAGTAGTAAATTATTTTAATGCTGATCCTGATAGATATATTTATTAAAGCTTTTTTTATTTGAAATTAGAGTTAACAGATTAGGTTTCTTTTTTATTTTTGCAAAAAAGTCAACAATGAGAATTGATATTGAACAACCGGAACAGGAGGAATTAGAAGAGGCAGGGGTATTTTCCTGGCCGGTATGGGAACATGATGAAGACAAAATTGAATTGTATTACGAGAAAACTGAACATTGTTATATTATTGAAGGTACAGCCACAATTGTCTCAGAGTTTGATTCCATTACAATTAAACCGGGAGATTATTTAATTTTTCCTGCCGGATTGGAATGTGTGTGGGATATCTATACAAAAATCAGAAAACACTATACGTTCGAATAAACGAACCTGTAATAAATGCAGGCAGCAAGCTTTGTCTTTTTTGACACCCGTAATTTTTATTTATTCTCACTTATTCCCAACTTAGACTTTATTTTTGTATAAGGAGTAGCTTTAATTTTGTAAATTCGAATAAAGCAACACCTTTCCTGATTACCTAAGATACTCTATATTTCGTATTTGTGGTTCCGTTTTAATACGGGTTTTTATATTGAAAGCACCTGACAATGGCATTGATAAGGCCACTGATTTGCTCTTTAACGGGCAGCATCCCTCTGATAATGAAAACTGCATTTCCATAATGCAATGCCAGAGCAGATGAACAGTCATTTGCAACTAAAAAGAATGTTGTAACTGTTAACTTGTTGTTTAATTCGAAATACCTGCCGGGGTATATTTCAGTTTAGAAGCTGAATGGATAAATCAACTGAATTAATAAAGCTTTGGACTTGTTCACCCGTTATTGTTCATATTTTATTGAATGAGGGGAATTTATAGTTATGATTAGTTAAACGCTGCATCACGGTTTTAAAATTAAAAGCTAAATTTGTAATGCTAAAGCCTGTGCCAGAATAAACATTCAAATTTCTGCGTTGTTTTCATTACCAATATTAAATTTTAAAATGGATAAATTTTCATCGGTAGGCAATCAGGAACAGGAAACTGTGGATGACCTTTACCAACAATATCTGAGAGATCCCCAATCATTGGATAAGAGCTGGCAGCATTTTTTTGCAGGATTTGAACTTGCACGTGCCAATTATCCTGTAAAGCAAGCGATGTCGATGGCAGGCGATATTAATAAGGAATTTGCGGTTTTAAGCCTGATTCACGGTTATCGCCAGCGGGGTCATCTTTTTACAAAAACCAATCCGGTGAGAGCCAGGCGGCAATACATACCAACACTGGATATTGAGAATTTTGGTTTTAGCAAGGAAGATCTGGATACAACATTTCAGGCAGGCAGCGATATTGGTATTGGTCCGGCAAAACTCAGGGATATTATTGAACATCTGGAAGCTACTTATTGCAGTTCAATAGGTGTGGAATACGTTTACATGCGAAAGCCTGAAGTTTTGCAGTGGCTGAAGGTAAAAATGGAAAGTACACGTAACTCGCAGGAACTGCCGGATGAAAAACGCAGGGATATTTTCTATCATCTGAAAGTTGCAGTTGGTTTCGAAAATTTTATTCACAAGAAGTTTGTAGGGCAAAAAAGGTTTTCACTCGAAGGAGCCGAAAGCCTTATTCCATCGCTCGATGCAATTATTGAACGGGGTGCCGAACTGGGAATTGAAGAATTTGTTATTGGAATGGCACATCGGGGGCGGTTAAATATTTTGGCCAACATACTGGAAAAGCCCTATGAAAAGATATTTAAGGAGTTTTATGGAAAGGAATACGAAGAAGATATATGGCATGGAGATGTGAAGTATCATTTAGGCTACGAGAATGAAGTAATGACCGATTTTGGTAAAAAGGTTAAGCTTAAGCTCATGCCTAACCCTTCGCATCTGGAAGCTGTTGGCCCCATCGTCCAGGGAATGGTTCGCTCACGGATAAACTCTGTATATAAGTGTGATTATAATAAGGCAGCCGGTATTGTTATTCACGGCGATGCTGCCATTGCAGCCCAGGGAGTGGTCTATGAATCCATTCAGATGTCGCAATTAAGCGGATACCGCACCGGCGGTAC
>OBJA01002135.1_pt1 | contig 11979 bp, 4 predicted proteins | sample 1519751 | NCBI WGS metagenome assembly OBJA01 (sample SAMEA3881238, study PRJEB22517) | soil metagenome | biome: lake sediment; feature: soda lake sediment; material: sediment, water from around vicinity | place: India | collected 2013-12-23 | depth 3 m
TATGTCGTAACCGGAACTAAGCCGGAAATATTACTTGTGAAACTTCCGGTTCCGGCACCCTCTGTAGTGTGAGAATCAGCAGTGGTCGGATTTGGGTTTGTGCTCCAGCAAACCCCCTTCGCTGTTACATTAGCACCACCACTTGATAAAACAGTGCAAGCAATCATGGCCGATGTGTCAGTAATGGAAGTGACACTGTCGGTTGTTACAACAGGAGAGCCGATAGTAAATGTAAAGGTGTAAGTCAGGTTTCCTGATGGTGAATCATAAATGGTATCAGTTGAAAACCCTGTAGCATATCCAACAAACCTTAGCTGGTCGCCTTCAGCAAAAATCAACTCAATAACAGCTTTGCTTCCTGTGGCTGTTTTGCTTGATTTTGACTGCTTTGAAGTATGGTTGTTATCTGTTTGTGTTAATGACGCCTCCGCAAGATGCGTAAAAGAAAGATCATCCTGCGATCGATTGAGAGCCACAATTTTTCCGGTATAAACAACCGATTCTGTTTCAACATATACCAAATAAGTGCCTGCCAAAACTCCCGAAATAGTAAATGTGTGCCTTCCTTTTGACAATACCGTGATGTAATTATGGATCACCCTTCCTGTAATGCTGATTAATTTGATAACAACACGACCATTCTGCGGATTGTCAAATTGAATAACACCCGCATCGTTCATCGGGTTTGGATAAACAGATAATTCGCTTTTTTGGTTTGGTGTTTCATTTACTGAGGTAATCAATACAAGATGTAACGAATCGGTGCCTCCCATAAAAACACCTGTGTCTCGTGTCAGATTTCTTACTTGAACATTATCCGGTTGAGCTCCTGTTCCGTCAAAAGTTATAACATAATAACTCTGTGCAGACAGGTTTTTGATGGCAAAAATTAAGAGTATTATTATAAACTTGTTTTTCATGACAAACACATTTAATATTTCCAATAACAACAATAATAAGTTATGTGAAGGATGACAAAATCTATCATATCACCTCACCACCACCTTGAAGATTTCCCTTGTGTTGCTCTCCGGGTTATGGATAGTCAGAAAACAGATGCCGGGAGAGAGATGGTTTATTTTGATCAAGGTTTTTTGTGAGGATATTTTTCCTGATGTGATGGTTCTGCCGGTTAGGTCCGAAAGCGCCCATGATGCTCCGTGGGTATCTGCTGTCTGCCTGATGGTGATTTGCTCGCTTGCAGGATTGGGGTAGATGGAGAATATTCCTTTGTTTTGTGGCTCAGCCAAGCCGGTGGTGACCATCAGCACGGCCACGTGGGAGGTGTCACTGCATGGCGGAGCGGTGACTACGCAACGAAAGGGCTGGTTGGTGTTTCCCGTATGAACGTTCAGCACCTGTAGTGTGTTGGTGGAGGTGCCAACGTACTGTCCCGTATCAACCAGATCAAAGAAGCCGTTGCCCGTATCAGTCTGCCATTGATATTGTGCAGATGCGTTGGAAACTGTCAACGTAAACAGTGCATCATGTCCGGCTGAAACATACTGATTCTGTGGCTGGCCAGAAATGATGAGGTAATTGTCACACTCGGTGAATTTTAATAACCAGGCACATGACGAACCAGGGCAGGTTGTCTGATGTGCTCCTGAGGGAGCTATCATGGGTACATTTCCTGCTGAACCGGTCAGATAAAAATTCCCAAAGGCATCTGCTGCTGTTGAATTACAACGTCCTGGAACATAGGTGCCCCATATTCTGTTGCCGTTATGATCAAACTTTGCGATATAACCGTTGCCGGAATATATATAATATGCGGTTCCCATATATGCACCCGGTGTGGCAATTCCTGTATCGGCAGTGGTAGTTCCGCTTAAAAAAACATCCCCTTGATTGTTTGCTAAACAGGAACTCTGGAGATATCCCGATAAGTACATATTAATGTTGCCAAAATAGGTGCTCCATTGTCGTGCACCGGTTGAATCGAACTTAACCAAAAAGGACTCTGCCTGAGGCCCAATATATATGTCTCTGTGCGATCCCGGACTGGCGATGTTATTAGTTGATTTTGTATAGGCGGAAAGGTAAACATTTCCAGCTCCATCAATAGAAATTGATGGCGAATAGTCATCGTTTACTCCTCCGTAATAGGTGCCCCACTGACGTACACCATTGGTGTTAAACTTTACCAGGAAACAATCACCAAAACCGGCATAGGTTGTCTGATGTGCTCCCGGAGTAGCAATAATGTTGGGCAATGCGTTATGGTGTGTTTTTGTTTCTCCGGCAAGAAACACATTGCCTGAGGCATCAACCGCACATGACCAGCCAGAAGCATCCAATCCATAATAGGTGCCCCATAGTCTTACACCTGAAGGGGTAAACTTTGCCAGAAAAGCACCTCCTGGTGTTGCCTGATGCGCTCCTTCTGTAGCCACATCACCATCGGCCCATGAGCCTGCAAGATAAACATCCCCAAACTTGTCGACAGCACAGGACTGTCCTAAACCAAAGGGACTGCCATAGTAGGTGCCCCACTGTCTCAGGCCACCCGGATTGAACTTTACCAGAAATGCAGCTCCTTGATTATTCCCATTATGTAGTCTCATAGAATCTTCATGTGCGCCTGGAGTGGCCATGTTGTTTGTCGAAAAAGTCCATCCGGCAACATAAACATCTCCCGATTCAACGGTCATATCAACACAAACGCAAAACCCTATGTCGGCACCGCTGCCCCCGTAATAAGTGCTCCATTGCAGTACACCGGAAGGATTGAACTTCACAAGAAACATATCCATCGATGAGGGGTTGCCGTGTATAGTCTGATGAGCTCCTGTTGTGGCAATATTCATGGTCGATAGTGTTTCACCTGTCAGATACACATTACCCCCGGCATCAACATCAACCGAATAACCCACATCACTGTAGTTGCCGCCGTAATAGGTACCCCAAAGCCTTACCGGCGGGTCGATCACCAGCGGCTGATCGTAGATGTATCCCTCTATCTCAAACGAGACACGGTTGCCTTCCAGCCTCCATGCCGAGGGCAACCGTTTGCCCCCCTGATATACTGCCAGTTGTCCCTCGCGTATCACGCCCAAAGGTGTTTGCATCAGCAGGTAACCCTCTGCATCTATGCTCAGTTCCGCCCCCTGCACCTCAAACACAATCCGGTGGTAATTCTCAGCACGCTCAACAAGCCAGTCGCTCTCCAATATTCCGTCACGTATATAGTAACGAAGGTCAATACCATCCCAAACATTGCGGAAAGTAACCTCATCAAAGGATCTTACATGCAGCACCGGTTCAATGCCGGCAGGTACATTGTAATAGTTATTATATCCGGATAGCGCTTCACCCATGACCACCTCAGTGCTATTGAGCATGTTCAGCCAGTTCACATCCACACGGTATATCGTCAGTTCCTGTCCTGGAAGGGCATCATTACCGGGTGCCGGCCCGGAAGACCGGTTCTGAGCGGGTGGCTCTTCACCCTCCTCAAACCGGGTGAGCTGATAGCTGATGCCACTCGCACGCATATGATACACCAATCCTCCGGCCATGCCGCTGAACAACACATCGGGGCGGGGATTGCCAAACTGGTCACGAACCTGCCCTTTGTTCTCCTCGAAAGCCGTAGCCTGGCTAAGCTGATGCAAACCGTTGTGATGATCCGGGAAATGGACAGAAAAATCCTGTGCCAACACCGACTGCAACAGCACCAGAACAAACATCAAACAGAATATCTGTATTTTCATCATGATCTGGGATTATAAGGTTTTTACTACTTTTTTTCTGTCGTACATTCCTGATATAGTTTGTATTTCAAACAAATAAATTCCTTCCGATAGTTCTTTCATACAAACTATCCTGCTTTTTGCATTGGGGAACTCAGTGTGCAATAAAGTACCTTGCAAAGAGAATACCTTTATTAGTAGTATATCATCGTCAGAAACAATGTTAACCCACTCATTACAAGGATTCGGAAATACATTCACATCACACCCGATTTCAGGTTTCAATTTACGTGGTAGAAAACTCTGACATTCATATGCACCTATATCAATCACTCCGTCAATAATCCTTGGATTAGTATTGAGATCAAAATCAGTGTAAAAATATGTATTATCACCGGCATCTACACAAGGTGATACATCACATTGCAAAGAATAATCTCCATGTGTTGGATCAACAAATTCGGGAATATCATCAAGATTACCAATACCCTGGTGAGCAATCCCTTCAATATTTGAATAATAACAATAGTCCCAATAGTCACTACCGGTTTCATCTGTGATAGAATTTGGCACATTACTCCAAAATATGGAATTGAATATTTGATAAGATGAATTCCTGAAATAAGCACCTCCCCCTTCATCTAGAATAACCTCGTTATTTGCTATAGTATTACTTCCAAGTTCAAGATGTTCTGAATCAACAGCATAAACACCCCCACCAAAACCTTCATTTGAGAAGTTATCCACAATCAAGTTGTTAATCCCTTTAAAACCGCCGGCACTTGATAAGTACATTCCCCCTCCGTGTTCATTCGAACGGTTATTCTCAACCTTATTCAAAAAAAACATCACTTCAGGACATTCTTCACCAGGTTCATATCCAATATTATGAATAAAAATAGCACCTCCGAATTGAGAAGAGTAGTTTTCCTTAAAGCGGTTATTTTGAATTAGCAATATGGATTGTTCATGTGTGGTATTTTCAATATTATTGATACTTAATGCACCTCCTTTAGAAGATTGATTATACTCAATATGATTATCCTCAATTACAAGTCCTTTGAGAAATAAATATGGACCAGATGTTGGATTTGAATGATTGCTCAAGTAATCCCCAATATAAATTGCTCCTCCACTGCTATTGTTTGCAGTTGTGTAGTTACCATCATATCCAGAGGTTTTTATGAAAATCTGATTATCATTATCAATGAAATTATCCCAATATGAGCCATCAATAGCAACAGCGCCTCCGTTTTGAAGAGATGTGTTCTCCTCAAAGTAACTCAACCCAATAAATATTTGCCCAAAGTTTCTGTGGGAATATAAAGCTCCTCCCATTCCTTCAATGGAACTATTTTTGGAAAAAGATGTTTCGGAAATATTAATTTGCGAATGCTTTAAAGCAATTGCTCCACCATCTTTTTGAGATGTGTTTAAATGAAATTCTGAATTAGATTCAATCAACGCAGAAGATTGATTGCTCGCTGGATTATTCTTGCAACTTCTAACAAAGACAGCTCCACCATACTCTTCAGAGTAGTTGTCATAAAAATAAGAATTTGAGACTGTTGCGGAAGAACCTTTTAGAATAGCTAAAGCTCCACCACCTCTATCTAAGTTTGCATGCGTTCCCGAAGTTATGTTGCTAAAAAAACCACAATTTTCAATATTTGCAATGCTATTGCTTGTCAAGGCAACAGCTCCTCCTGAATTATAAGCTTCACAAAAGTGAAACTCACAATTTATTAGATTCAGATAACAGTCAGTCACACCTAGTGCTCCTCCCGAATTTTGAATGTCACACGTTGGACTATATGTTGGGTCCTTCTTTGAATGAAAAAACTTACAATCTGAAAACAAATGAGAACCTTCACATATTCTAATTCCACCCCATGTTGCAGGAGGATTATACGACATTGGCTTAAATGTTGCGTGCAATCCGTTAATAATTCCTCCACCAGATACTGTGATATATGTTCCGGGCAAAAACCAGACATCAATTGGAGAATTTACTGTACCCTCAAAAGAAAGAGAACCATTTGGGCCTACAACCTCTACATTTATAAACTGATAACATGTCGATGTTACCGTAACAGGATCGTCAATATAGTAGCATGGCTGACCATTGCTGCAGATATTTTGATAATATGTAATAGGTATGCATGCCTGCTGTCCAAATGCTTTTAATGTATATAGGATGAAGATAATTATGCAGCCTACTTTTCCGGAAATAATGAACAGCTTTTTCATAGTAATGATTTTTTGGTTAATTAAACGAACATCTTATTTGATAAGTCATTATCATGTCTCAATTATCACTCATCATTTCAATCCTGCAGACATCTCACTGAATACCCTCGTCTTTTATGATCGAATGAATATACTATGTTTGCGTTATTGAATGCCAATACCCATGACCAGGCATCTGTTGGAAGGCCTGAAATTTCGGAAGACGACCACCATCCTCCTTTATAACCCATATTTTCGAACCAACCACTGCCCGGTATACGGCTACCGCCGGGCAAAGCTGTGAAACCGCTTGAGTTTGTAGCTCCGGTATTTGGCGGAAGCCAGTGAACCGTTCCTGTATCTTTTAATTGCCCCCCTGCAAAGGCCATTCCCCCCAGATAATTTGCCAGGGTGTCCCATTCGGCATGACCAGGGACATGCCAACCAACAGGGCAAAGCTGGGCATGAGAGGCGGCATCCCAGTTATACAATGCCCCGTAAAGAGCAGAATATGCTGCGGAATCATTGCTGTAATAGCAGCGGGCTCCGGTATTCAACGTAATCCAGGATGTGCCTGAAGTGATATTGGGGATAGGTGTACCATCATTGTATCTGGTTGTTCTGAGGTTTTGTTTCAGCCAGACCTGATTGCCAATGTGTACCGTATCGTAACCGTTGCAGTCAATATCGTAAACAGGATAGGGGCCAGGTGCACAGACTACTTGAATATACCCGGCTTTTACAAGAGTGTCATAACCTCCGGAATTACCAACTATCAAACATACATCGAAAACACATGAAAGAGTGTAATCATGACTTGGGTTTTGCTGAATGCTCACGTTTCCATCGCCAAAATCCCAATGCCACGATGTGGGATTGCCGGTTGACAGATCGGTAAAATAGATGGTGTCGCCAGCATAAACTGCAGTGTTACCGGCAGTGAAATCTGCAACTGGTGGAGGTGGCAAGTGGTATTGAAAAGTATATACAACAGATTGCAATGGGGCATCAACAATGGTATCTGCCAAAACATTATTTGTACTGCTCGTGGCAAATCCGATAAACCGAAGAGTATCACCGGGCTCCCAGTAAAAGGTTGATCGTTCCTTTCGCAGAAACCACGGGGCACCTGTTGTGCCGTAATAGTCAAGTTTGCATTTACCGGAAGTTGGAGAAAGAGAGATGAGTTTCAAGAGCCGGCGATGTGAAGTGGTCTCAACCGATACAAGATAGTATTTCTCCTTTCCTGAATTAAACACAAATTGGTGTTCACCGGCAGGCAAATGCCTGACACTCTCCTGATGCAACCGCCCACCCTGATCAAAAACCCGAATAACAACCTGATCAACACGAAAAAGAGACAACCTGATGATGGTGTGGCTTGCAAAAGGATTGGGATAGGGCGGATGCAAAATGAACCCAGCAGAATGATGGCTGCCGGGCTCTGAAATGCCAATGTTATGAGAAAGCAACAACAAAGAATCAGGACTGTGCAATACTGTGTCTCCCCCCCTGGTCACATTCTCAATGCAGATACTGTCTATAAGCTGATACAACCCGTTGACACTTCCCGTAAATGAAAGTGAAATGTTCGTTTGTGAATACAAACCTCCGAAGAATCCCAGTAACAATATGGTTATCAGTTTTGTTTTCTTCATTTTTGTCTGTTTTGAATGACATCTGTTTGACTTTCAAAAACCTCAGTGATTTATTTTACTCGATTTCCTGCTTTGGACATTGTGAGAAGTATTGTATTATTATTGTCAACGCCCTCTGAATATCGTCACCGAACCGCTGTACTCAGTATATTGGATTTCACCCCTGACCCTGCTTCTCTGGTAGAAGATATAGTAGTAAACACCATCAGGGCAGTTTCTGCCATCCCAGTATTCACCACTGTTGTAATTTTCGGATTCGAAGACCTTCCTGCCCCAGCGGTTAAAGACCACCAGCTTGCTGCCAGGGTAGTTGTCTGCTCCATCAATTTCGAAATAGTCGTTTATGCCATCACCATTGGGGGTGAAGATATTTGGTATCGTGATGGGGCAATGGATGATGTTCACCCAGACCTCTGCGTAGCAACCGCCGCCAACGTCAACGGAATATAGATATTCACCAGGGTCTTTGTCGGCAATCACTATTTCACGGGTTGTCTGGCCATCAGGGCTCCAGATGTACACATAGGAATGGCCTTGCGGAGCAGCCGGCGCTGCCAGTGTAAGAGTTTCGTGAGAGCAGATCGTTGTGTCAGGACCAAGGTTGAAGTCGATAACATTTACTACCCTGCTGTCGGATGCCTCACAGCCTGAGCCTGGTTTGTAGGTGACAGTAACAGTGTAATTGCCGGATATGGCCGGAGTGATCTCTTTTGTCGTTTCGCCGGTTGACCAGTTGTAGAAAGCGCCATCCACGCCGGCTGATATCGTGACAGGCGTTTTTGAACATGTGTCAGCTCCCAGGTTAACAACCGGCACAGCCACAAACTCAACATATATGTCATCAGTGCCTGTACATCGTGTGCCATTCCCGCCGTCAACAAGAACGGAGTATAGTCCGGTTGTAGAGACCTGAATTGTTTGTGTTGACGCTCCTGTGCTCCATAGATACAATGAGCCCGGCCCGGCATCGAGAACCAGGGAAGCCGGCTCACACATCAAAGTGTCGTTGCCAAGGTCTGGCTTGGGCAAGGCAACAACAGTCACTTCTGCCTGTGCGACACCCGGGCACTGCACTGTAGTGCCTCCATCATTGGTCTCTATTGAAACGGTATGCACCCCCGGTGTCAGGTTGGTGGTATTTAGTGTGTATGTTGTGCTTGACAGTGGTGCCCCGGTTGGTATCCCGTTCAGCTTCCAGATATAATTCACAGTGGTTGTGTCTGCAACAGCAGTGAAGGTGACAGATTCACCCTGGCAAAGGAGGGTGTCTGATCCGATATCCACTTCCATTCCTCTGACAGTGATGCAGTAAGAGAAAGTCTGTGAACCGTTGTAAGGGCAGGCTCCGTCCTGGATCGTTGCAGTAAAGCATCTGGGAGTGTTGCTTACATGGGCTGCCGTTGGAGTCCAGGAGAAGGTTGCATAGGCTGAATCGGTGTTGTTGTAAAATGTCTGAAACGTACCCATGGGAATACCGTTGTTCCATGTGATCGAGAATTTCTCAGGGTCACCGATATTGGCAGGATTGTAAACATCATCATCATGGCCCCACATTGCAAATGAAACTGACTGACCGAGACATATCTCTACATTGTATACGGTGTCATTAGGGTCGTATCCCTTGGTCATGGTGGTGTCCATCCCGCTCAGAACAGGTATCTGGTTATTACAGGTTACTACATTGATCTGGATGTCGCGGTAAATTGTGCCAACCAGAACAGGTATTCCGTTAATGTTTCTCCACTGGTCAACCTTGACAGCCATTGGTGAAATGATGTTCATAGTAGGCGTCATACAGATATCACCGGTAACGGGGTTTAGTGTAATTGGAGGCGCTGAAGGCAAAGGCTGGGTTGCCGTATATGGCGGAATCCAGTTTACAAAGTTGTTAGGTCCGTTTGTCATTGGCGTTACCATCGTGTATGACAACGAGTCACCGTCAGGATCTACGGCTCCGAGGTTGAAGCAGGCTGTCTGCCCGACACACATCACCGTGACAGGATTGTTGGTGAATGTAGGGTTGCTGTTGCAGGGTGCACTAAGATTGTTGATTGTCGCTTCGATATATGCAGCCTGCCCTGTAGGGTTCTGAATGGTGTTCGACGGATTGCGGCAGCAAACTGTCCAGTGTACCCGCCAGAAGTTACAGGGAGGTAGTGTCACCTGTACCTCGTAAACAAACTCCTGTAAACCATACAGAGGATTCTGCGATCCCTGGCATTTCGTGGGCATAGCAGCACAACCAGGAGTTACCTCAACACCACTTCCCGGCTTCTGAGGTATGCCTGATAACTGAAAATTGTATGCAGGATTTGATGTGCAGGTGAAATTAAGTGTTACCGTACTGGGGGCATTGATGCCGCTGCAGTCGCGGTACAGAACAAACCTTACCAGGTAATCATTGCCGCCTATACAGGTCAATGTGAGGTCAAGTGCTGCAATGTGCGTAGCCCTGACCGGCGTGTGCAAAAATCCGACGCCAAGAATGATGGCGATCAGAATAATAACGATCCTTTTCATAATTATGTAGTTTTTGGTGAATAACTTGAATAAAACGGGATATCTAAGTCATAGGCTCTTATTTTAAAATATTTATCGTTTTCAACAATATGACTGTAATATTTGCTGAAGGTTTAATTTGATTACAGTTTTTTTTGTTGACCAACAATTTTTGACGTAATATCAAAGAACCAAAAAAAAAGAGGCTGCCATTCAGGAGCAGCCTCTTTTGTGGTTAGGATGTAAAGAAGAAATTACCTGGTCAGGATCATTCTCTTGCTTTCATATCCTTCTGCTGTTCTTACAACACACACCAGAGTGTTTGTGCGTAGATGAGAAGGAGCTTCATAACGGATTATCTGTTCCTGGCCTCCCTCAACATTACCTTCGAAGAGGGTTGCTATCCTGTTTCCAAGCATGTCATAGATCTCAACAACAGCTCTTGAGTCCTTTGAGAGAGTGAAGGTGATGTGAGTGTAGTCCCGGAAAGGATTTGGAACCATGTTAAGTTCTATATTCATGTTTTCAGATGCCACATAGTCAGTTTTTGCAAGTCTTGGAACAACAGGAGTTCCGAAGAACAGGAACCTGCACTCATCAAATGCCTCGTTGATCATAGTGACTGCATTATTGATCTGGCTCAGGGAAGGTAATCCCGGTTCTCCACCAAGAGCTTCATTGGCGAGATTGAATATCTGGTCAACAGTGATGGTGGCGCCAAAGAAGTTGTACACTGAGGATGGCAACGAGTAATAGATCTCAGTTCCGGGAACCGGTGTGCCGGTACCATCACCACAGCTTGTTGATTCCATAGTGTAGAAGTCTGGTCCTGTAAACTCTAAGGCACCGAGGTTGGCATCCAGCCACAGGTTAAGCTGAAGTGTGATAGTCTGTGCAAGCAGGGTGTTTCTCAGTTTGCCCTGCTTGTTGGCCAGTGAGCCCGGGCTGGTGCATGTTGGATTAGTTGTTGGCAATACACTGGATGGGCCTCCACCAGGAAGAATATTCATCAGACATTGTGCATCATTGGCGCCAACAGTGAAGGTTCTGTTGTTGGCTGGAACTCCCAGTACCATCGGACCATTGTTTGTCAGAAGGCTGTCGATTATGTCAAATGTTCCCCTGCCGTCACAATGTTTTCCACCGGCATTGCCATAAAAGCCCTGAGTGAATGAGCAGAATTCATCCGGGTCAGGAGTTGGATTTGGCGACAGGCATGCTACCTCAACTGAACATATATGAACACATCCGTTAGCGTCAGTTACAGTCACTGAGAAGAAGGTGAAGTTGTCAGTGCCGGCAGTATACTCGATGGTAGCAGTTCCCTGGCCGTTGTCAATGACCCATGATGGTGTTGTCGAAGACCATGCATAGGTGTATGGGCCTGTTCCACCCAGTACATCAACGGTCAGGATATTACCAGAGGATCCGCAGATAATACCAACAAGCGGTTCGTCAATTGAGCAGCTAAGTGCTGCAGCAGGCTGAGTGATGGTAACGCTAAGGTTAACAATACAACCATTGGCATCAGTAACGACAACGCTGTAAGTGCCGGCAACCAGTCCGTTAAGGTCTTCGTTGCTGGCCTGTCCGACCGGAATAACGCCGCCCAGACTTGCAGTCCATGCATAGCTGTAAGGTGCCGTGCCGCCCATCACAGTAAGGTCGATAGAACCTGTAGCTTCACTATAGCAAAGTACATTAACATGTGTTGCTGAGAGAGCCAGAGCGGCAGCAGGCTGAGTGATGGTAACGCTAAGGTTAACAATACAACCATTGGCATCAGTAACGACAACGCTGTAAGTGCCGGCAACCAGTCCGTTAAGGTCTTCGTTGCTGGCCTGTCCGACCGGAATAACGCCGCCCAGACTTGCAGTCCATGCATAGCTGTAAGGTGC
>OBJA01002137.1_pt1 | contig 11973 bp, 8 predicted proteins | sample 1519751 | NCBI WGS metagenome assembly OBJA01 (sample SAMEA3881238, study PRJEB22517) | soil metagenome | biome: lake sediment; feature: soda lake sediment; material: sediment, water from around vicinity | place: India | collected 2013-12-23 | depth 3 m
AGCACCAGGTAGCCGCCGATGGCGATCGAGAGCAGCGCGATCGGCCTGCGCATCACGTCAGGCTAACATCCGCTCGTCAGCGCCCGAGCGTATCGCGGACGCGGCGGGCCAGCCTTCTCAATAGGGAGAAATTCATGGAGCTGTCACCACTCACCGCCATCTCGCCGATCGACGGGCGCTACGGCGACAAGACCGCCGCGCTGCGTCCCATCTTCAGCGAGTACGGACTGATACGGCAGCGGGTGCGCGTCGAGGTCGCCTGGCTGCGCACGCTGGCGGCGCATCCCGGCATCCCCGAGGTCCGTCCGCTCGGCGCCGAGGCGCTCGCCGTGCTGGACGGGATCGCCGACAACTTCGGCCCGGACGATGCGCGCCGCGTGAAGGAGATCGAGCGCGGCATCAACCACGACGTCAAGGCGGTCGAGTACTTCCTCAAGGAGCGCGCCGCGGTCAACGCCGAGCTGCGCGGCGTGAGCGAGTTCTTCCACTTCGCCTGCACCTCCGAGGACATCAACAACCTGGCCTACGCCCTGATGCTGCGCGAGGCGCGCGAGCAGGTGCTGCTGCCCGCCATCGACGGGATCGTCGAGCGCATTGCCGCCTTCGCGCGCGAGCACGCCGGCCTGGCCATGCTCTCGCGCACCCACGGCCAGCCGGCGAGCCCGAGCACGCTCGGCAAGGAGCTGGCCAACGTCGCGGCGCGCCTGCGCCGCCAGCGCGGACAGCTCGCCGGCGTGGCCCTGCTCGGCAAGATGAACGGGGCGACGGGCAACTACAACGCGCACCTCGCCGCCTATCCGGACGTCGACTGGCGCGCCCTGGCGCGCGATTTCGTGACCGCGGACCTCGGCCTGGAGTGGAATCCCTACACCACCCAGATCGAACCGCACGACTGCATGGCCGAATACTTCGACGCGCTGGCGCGCCTGAACACGGTGCTGCTGGACTTCTGCCGCGACGTCTGGGGCTACATCTCCCTGGGGTACTTCCGCCAGAAGGCTGTGAGCGGGGAGGTCGGTTCGTCGACCATGCCGCACAAGGTCAATCCCATCGACTTCGAGAACGCCGAGGGCAATCTCGGCCTGGCCAATGCCGTGCTGCGCCACCTCGCCGAGAAGCTGCCGGTGTCGCGCTGGCAGCGCGACCTGTCGGACTCCACGGCGCTGCGCAACATCGGCGTCGGTCTCGCCCACACGCTGCTCGCCTGCGAGTCCTGCCGCAAGGGCCTGGGCAAGCTCTCGGTGGACGCCGCGCGCATCGACGAGGATCTGCGCGAGGCCTGGGAGCTGCTCGCCGAGCCGGTGCAGACGGTGATGCGCCGCTACGGCATCGAGGCGCCCTACGAGAAGCTCAAGGAGATGACGCGCGGCCGCCGCATCGACCGCGAGACCCTGCACGCCTTCCTCCGCACGCTGGAGATCCCCGAACACGAGCGCGAGCGGCTGCTGGCGCTCACGCCTTCGACCTATACCGGTCTGGCCGAGGCGCAGGCGCGGGACGTCTGATCCCTGGACCGCCGCGCCGCTTGACCGCACGCGGCGGGTACTCCGTTTGTGACGCAGGTCACGGTTCGGGCCGACCCGGTATGGATAATGGATCGTGCAGAGCGAAGACAGCGGCAGTGCTCCCAAGCCTTCCTCCTCCTCCAAGCCACACTGCCGAACTGCTCCGCAACCCGGTCCTGCGTCCTCCCCTGCAGCCCGGGTTTTTTTTTACCCGCCGAGTTGTCATACTTCCGCCTTCCTTGCCGCACGGACCCCATCGCGGGTGCGGGACCGTGCGGCGATGCCGGTCGAGGTAGCCATGCTGGACCCACATCTGTTGCGCAATGAACTGGAGTCGGTGGCCGCCCGGCTCGCCCGCCGCGGCGTGCGGCTGGACGTGGAGCGGCTGGCGGCGCTTGAGGGAGCGCGCAAGGAGACGCAGGTGCGCGCCCAGGCCCTGCAGCAGGAGCGCAACACGCGCTCGCGCGACATCGGCCGCGCCAAGGCGCAGGGCGCCGACGTCGAGGCCCTGAAGGCCGGGATCGCGCAACTGGGTGACGATCTCAAGGCCGCGGAGGCGGAGCTCGAGCGCATCCAGGACGAGCTCGCGGCGCTGCTGCTCGCGGTGCCGAACGTGCCGCACGAGGCGGTCCCCGACGGAAAGGACGAAAACGACAACGTCGAGCTGCGCCGCCACGGCGAGCCGCCGCGCTTCGATTTCGAGCCTCGCGATCACGTCGAGCTGGGCGAGCGCCTGGGCATGCTCGACTTCGCCGCCGCGGCAGCCATCGCCGGTGCGCGCTTCGTGACCATGAGCGGCCCGCTGGCGCGGCTGCATCGCGCGCTGACGCAGTTCATGCTCGATCTGCATACCGGCGAGCACGGCTACCGCGAGGTCTATGTCCCGTACATCGCCAACGCCGAGGCGCTGACCGGCACCGGGCAACTGCCGAAGTTCGAGCAGGACCTGTTCGCGCTGAAGACGGAAACGCCGTTCTATCTCATTCCGACCGCGGAGGTGCCGCTCACCAACCTGGTCCGCGACCGCATCCTGGAGGCGGACGAGCTGCCGCTCAGGCTCGTGGCGCACACCCCGTGCTTCCGCAGCGAGGCCGGCTCCTACGGCAAGGACACCCGCGGCATGATCCGCCAGCACCAGTTCGAGAAGGTCGAGCTGGTGCAGATCGTGGCGCCGGACCGTTCGGCGCAGGCGCTGGAGGAGCTCACCGCCCACGCCGAGACGGTGCTGCAGCGGCTCGGCCTGGCCTATCGCACCGTCGCGCTGTGCGCCGGCGACCTCGGCTTCGCCGCCAGCAGGACCTACGACATCGAGGTCTGGCTGCCGGCCCAGGGCCGCTACCGCGAGATCTCTTCGTGCAGCAGCTTCGGCGATTTCCAGGCGCGGCGCATGCAGGCGCGCTGGCGTCCCGCCGATGGGCGCAAGCCCGAGCCGGTACACACCCTGAACGGCTCCGGGCTGGCGGTGGGGCGTACCCTGCTCGCCGTCGTGGAGAACTTCCAGGACGGCGAGGGCCGCATCCATGTGCCGCCGGTGCTGCATCCGTATATGGGTGGCGTCACGGTCATCGGTTAAAATAGGGCCGTGGATTTCCTGCCCGTCTTTCTCGATATCCGCGCACGCGATTGCCTGGTGGCCGGCGGCGGCGAGGTCGCCGCGCGCAAGGTCGAGCTGCTGCGCCGCGCCGGCGGGCGGATCACGGTCGTTTCGCCGCGGCTCTGTCCGGAGCTGGCGGCGCTTGCGGAATCCAACAGTGTGCAGCACCGTGCCGCGAGCTTTTCCGCCGCCGACCTGGACGGCGCCGTCCTCGCCGTTGCGGCCACGGACGACAATGCCGTGAACGCACAGGTCGCCGCCGCGGCGCGCGACCGCGGCATCCCCGTCAACGTGGTCGACGACCCGGCCTCATGCAGCTTCATCTTCCCCTCGATCGTGGATCGCTCGCCGGTGGTGATCGCGGTCTCCACCGGCGGAGCGGCGCCGGTGCTCGCCCGTAGCCTGCGGGCGCGGCTCGAGACGCTGATCCCGGAAGGTTACGGACGGCTCGCGGAATTGCTGCGGCGCTTCCGTCCGGAGATCCGCCGGCGCATCGCCGACGGCGCGGGACGTCGCCGTTTCTTCGAGCAGACCCTCGACGGGTCGATCCCCGAGCTGGTGTTCGCGGGGCGCGAGCGGGAGGCCGCCGAGGCGCTGGAACATGCGCTGAATGAGACCGGCAAGGAGGCGCGGACGATGGGCGAGGTCTGCCTGATCGGCGCCGGCCCCGGCGATCCCGACCTGCTGACATTTCGCGCCCTGCGGCTGATGCAGCGCGCCGAGGTGGTGCTCTACGACCGCCTGGTCGCGCCGGCCATCCTCGACCTGGTGCGGCGCGACGCCCAGCGCATCTACGTCGGCAAGAAGCGCGACTATCACACCGTGCGCCAGGAGGAGATCAACCGCGTCCTGGTCGACCTGGCGCGCGCAGGCAAGCGCGTGGTCCGGCTCAAGGGCGGCGATCCCTTCGTCTTCGGCCGCGGCGGGGAAGAGATCGCGACGCTGGCGGAGGAGGGCATCCCGTTCCAGGTGGTCCCGGGCATTACCGCGGCCAACGGCTGCGCGGCCTACGCCGGCATCCCGCTCACCCATCGCGATCACGCCCACTCGGTGCTGTTCGTCACCGGCCACCTCAAGGACGACGGCGGCGTCAATCTCGACTGGCCGGCGCTGGTCCGTCCCGGCCAGACCGTCGTCATCTACATGGGCCTCACTGGACTGGAGGTCATCTGCCGCGAGCTGATCCGGCACGGCATGCGCGCCGATATGCCCGTGGCGCTGATAGAGCAGGGCACGAGGGCGGAGCAGCGCGTCCTGTCCGGCACGCTCGACACGCTGCCCGCGCTGGTCGCGCGCAGCGAGGTCCACGCGCCGACGCTGCTGATCGTGGGCGAGGTGGTCAGGCTCAATGAGCGTCTGGCCTGGTTCCAGACCGAGCGCAGCGTGCGCGACTAGCCGGACGCGTGCGAACGAGGCCATGATCCGATTTCGTTTCCATCGTCGTCGACCGCTCGCCCTCCCGACTGGCTAGCCTTGTTCGCCACCGCGCTCATCGATACCATCCGCCGCGGCTACTCGCTGGCCTCGCTGCGCGCCGACCTGATGGCCGGTCTGACCGTCGGCGTGGTCACGCTGCCGCTGTCCATGGCCCTGGCCATCGCCAGCGGGGTGCCGCCGCAGCACGGCCTGTACACCGCCATCATCGCCGGAGCGATCGTCGCGCTGTGCGGCGGTTCGCGCGTCAATATCTCCGGTCCGACCGCCGCCTTCGTGGTGATCCTGCTGCCCGTCGTCCACAAGTTCGGTCTGGGCGGACTGCTGATGGCGGGGCTGCTCTCCGGCCTGATCCTGGTCGCGCTCGGCCTGGCGCGCATGGGACGGCTCATCGAGTTCGTGCCGTATCCAGTCACGGTCGGTTTCACCGCCGGCATCGCCGTGGTGATCGCGCTGCTGCAGGTGAAGGACTTCCTCGGCCTGGACGTGGAGGCGGGCGGCGACCACTTCCTGGAGCGGGCCGCCGCGATCGCGGGCGGACTGCCCACCATCAGCTGGCAGGACACCACGATCGCCCTGCTGACGCTGGCGATCCTCATCGGCTGGCCGAAGCTGCGCACGCGCATCCCCGCAGCGCTGATCGCGCTCGCGATCGCCACGCTGGCCGCGTGGGCCGGGGCGCGCCTGCTGCCCGGCTTCACCGTCGCCACCGTCGGCAGCACCTTCTCCTACAGCATCGACGGGGTGCTGAAGGCGGGCATTCCCTCGATCGCTCCGCACTTCGTGTGGCCCTGGGAGCTGCCCGGCGCCGACGGCCAGCCGATCGGCCTGTCCTTCGGCCTGATCAACGAACTCCTGGGCCCGGCGATAGCGATCGCGGCGCTCGCGGCCATAGAGTCGCTCCTGTGCGCGGTGATCGCCGACGGCATGGCGGGCACGCGGCACGATCCCAACGCCGAGCTAATCGGGCTGGGCCTGGGCAACATCGTCGCACCGTTCTTTGCCGGCATCCCGGCTACCGCCGCCATCTCGCGCACGGCGACCAGCGTGCGGGCAGGGGCGGTGTCGCCGGTCGCCGCCATGGTCCATGCCGCGGTGGTGCTGCTCGCCGTGCTGGCGCTCGCCGGCGTCCTCGGCCACATCCCCATGGCGGCGCTCGCCGCCCTGCTGGTGATGGTCGCCTGGAACGTGAGCGAGGCGAGGCACGTGCTGCGCATCCTGCGCACCGCGCCCGGCAGCGACGTCGCCGTGCTCCTGACCTGCTTCTCGCTCACGGTGATCTTCGACATGACCGTCGCCGTGGCCGTGGGCATCGGCCTGGCCGGCCTGCTGTTCATCCGCCAGATGGGCGAGCAGACCGAGGCGCGGGCGATCCCGCAGGACGAAGCGGCCCGCGCCTATAGCGTCCCGGACGAAGTCCTGGTCTACGACGTCAACGGCGCGCTCTTCTTCGGCGCCGCGCACAAGGCCCTGCGGGCGCTGGAGGTGCTGCCGCCGGGCAAGAAGGTGGTGGTGCTGGACATGGCGGACGTGTCGATCCTCGACATGACCGCCATCATGCTGCTGCAGGAGCTGCTCGCCAATCTCGGCGGCAAGGGGGCGGCGGTGATCATCAGCGGGCTGCGCCCCGCGCTGATCCTGCAGCTGCGCCGGGGCGGGATACGGCGGCGCCGCGGCGCGGTCGAGTTCAGCCGCGACATCGTCGGCGGTATCGCGCGCGCCACCGCGCTGTGCGGGGAGGGCGCCGCCGGATAGCGCCGGGGTGGAAAGGAAGGCGCCGCGGTCCGCCGCGCCCGGTGCTCAGTCCCCGGATTTCATGATGGTGCGGACGATGATCACCACGACGACCAGGAAGAACACGCCCAGCAGGACGCTGAAGACCCAGTCGCCCATCCCGAACAGCGTCCATTTCTGATCCAGTACCGTGTCGTGCCGCATGGCCGTGGCTCCCCTGGTGACTACGATGCAGTCGGCCTTCAGCCGGTATCCTGCGGAGCGCGGGCCGGGGCCTGCGGCTCCATCTCGCGCGTCAGCCGCCGCGCGACCGCGTTCGGCGACTGCGTGCGCCTGGCCAGCAGGTCATAGGCGACCGGCACCATGAACAGCGTGAAGAAGGTCGCCGCCAGTATGCCACAGATGATCACCACGCCGATCACCATGCGCGTCTCCGCGCCCGCGCCGCTCGACAGCAGGAGCGGGATGGCCGCCGCCGCCGTGGTGAGCCCCGTCATCACGATGGGCCGCAGGCGGATCTCCGATGCCTCGATCAGCGCCTCCCGGAACGGCCGCCCGGCGTCGCGCAGCTGGTTGGCGAATTCCACGATCAGGATGCCGTTCTTCGCCGCCAGCCCGACCAGCATGATGAGACCGATCTGACTGTAGATGTTGAGGGTCATGCCGAAGGCGTACAGCCCGAGCAGGGCGCCGGCCATGGCGAAGGGCACGGTGAGGATGATGACGAAGGGGTGTATCCAGCTCTCGAACAGCGCGGCGAGCACCAGGAAGACGACGGCGAAGCCGAGCAGGAACACGAACAGCATGGAATCGCCGCTGGCCTTGAAGTCGCGCGACTGACCCTTGTAGCCGATGATCGCGGTCTCGGGCAGGTGTTCCCGCGCCAGCCTTTCCAGGTGATCGAGCGCGGTGCCGAGGGCGAGGCCTTCGGCGAGGTTGGCGTCGATGGTGATGGCGCGCATGCGGTTGTAGCGGTTCAGGCGCAGCGCGTCGGCGAATTCCTCCAGGCTGATCAGGTTGCTGAGGGGGATGAGCTGCCCGGTGCGTTCGGAGCGCACGTAGATGTTCTCGAGGTTGGTGCGGGTGCGCTGGCTGTCGCGCTCGCCTTCGAGGATGACATCGTATTCCTCGCCCTGCTCGATGAAGGTGGTCACCCGGCGCGAGGCCAGCATCGTCTCCAGCGTGCGTCCTATCTCGCCGATAGTCACGCCGAGGTCGGCGGCGCGGTTGTAGTCTATCCTCACGCCGATCTGCGGCTTGGTCTCCTTGTAGTCCCAGTCGATGGACTCCAGGCCGGGGTTGTCCTCGGCGATCCTCGCCAGCAGGATGTCGCGCCACTCGGCGAGTTCCTCGTAGCTGCCACCTCCGATCACGAACTGCACCGGCTTGCGCGTGCGCGTATGGAAGCCGCTGCGCATCACCACGGAGGCGCGCACGCCGGGCAGCGTACTCAGCTCCCTGTTGATCTCGGCCATGATGTCCCAGGCCGATCGCCGCTGGCCCCATTCCTTCAGGACCACGGTGGCGATGCCGCGATTGAAGATGTCGACGTTGCCGAAGGCTGCCGGCGCCCGCACCAGCAGCCGCGTCATCTCGCCGGACTCGATGTAGGGCATCAGGCGGCGCTCGATCTCGTCCATGTAGGACGAGATGTATTCATAGGACGAACCTTCGGGCGCCTCCACCATGACGAAGAAGGCACCGCGGTCTTCGCGCGGCAGGTATTCCGTGGGGATCTCGCGCAGCAGCCACAGCGCCCCGGCGACCGTCACGAGCAGGATCCCCACCATCATCCAGGAGTGACGGAGCGCGCCCAGGAGCGTGGCGTGATAGGCGCGACGCACCCGGGAGAAGATCCAGTCGACGCCGTGCGCCAGGCCGGTGCGTCCCGAATGGCGCAGCACCTTGGAGGCGAGCATCGACGACAGCGACAGCGCGATCACGCTGGAGAAGGCGACCGCCGCCGCCATGGTCAGCGCGAACTCCGAGAACAGCCGGCCGAGGTCGCCCTGGAGGAAGGCGATCGGGACGAAGACCGCGACCAGCACGACGGTGGTCGCGACCACCGCGAAGCCGACCTGCCGCGTGCCGCGATAGGCCGCCACCAGCGATTCGCCGTACTGCTCCATGCGGCGGTGGATGTTCTCCAGCACCACGATGGCGTCGTCGACCACCAGGCCGATGGCGAGCACCAGCGCGAGCAGCGTGAGGATGTTCACCGAGAAGCCGAGGGCGTAGAGCACGGTGAAGGTGGCGATCAGCGACACCGGCACGGTGACCGCCGGCACCAGCGTCGCCCTCGCGCTGCCCAGGAAGAGATAGATCACCAGCACGACCATGCCGATGGCGATGAACAGCGTCTTGTAGACCTCCCTGATCGCGCCCTCGACGAATACCGAGGAATCGTAGGCGCGACTGATCTCCATGCCTTCCGGCAGAGCGGCGTTGATGCGCTCTGCCTCGGCGCGGACGGCGCGCGCGACCTCCAGCGTGTTGGCGGTGGACTGCTTGATGATGCCTATGCCGACCATGGGGACGCCATTGCCGCGGAAGGACAGGCGGTTCTCCGCGATGCCGCGCTCCACGCGCGCCACGTCGCCGAGCCTGACCAGGTAGCCGTCGGCGCCGCGCGCAAGGACGAGGCGGGCGAAGTCGTCGGCGGTGTGGAAGGAGCGCTGCACGCGGATGCTGAACTGGCGCGCCCCCGAGTCGATGCCGCCGGCGGGCAGTTCGACGTTCTCGGCGCGCAGCGCGCTCTCCACGTCCGTCACCGTGAGACCGCGGGCGGCCAGCGCCTGGCGGTCGAGCCAGATGCGCATGGCGTAGATCTGCTCGCCGCCGATGCGCACGCGGGCCACGCCGCGCTGCACGGAGAAGCGGTCCACCAGGTAGCGGCGCGCGTAGTCGGACAGCTCCGGCACCGTCATGTGGCTGCTGCCCAGGTTGAGCCACATGATCACGTCTTCGTTGCTGTCGACCTTCTGGATCTCGGGCGGGTCCGCTTCGTCCGGGAGGTCGTCGAGGATGGCGGCGACGCGGTCGCGGACGTCGTTCGCCGCGCCGTCGATGTCGCGGTCCACCTCGAACTCGATGGTGACGATGGAGCGTCCGTCCTCGCTGATCGATTCGACGTGCCGCATGCCCTCGACGCCGGCGATGCGGTCCTCGATGAGGCGGGTGATGCGGTTCTCCACCACGCTGGCCGAGGCGCCGCGGTAGCTGGTCTGGATCGAGACCACGGGGGAATCGACGTCCGGGTATTCGCGCAGCGGCAGCCGATCGAAGGAGACCAGGCCGAAGGCGATCAGCAGCAGCGACAGGACGGAAGCGAAGACCGGCCGCTTGACCGAGACGTCGGAAAGGATCATCGGCCCATGCCCTGCAGCAGCACGGAGAGCGGAACGGTGCCGTCGTCCACGGCGGCGATCGACACGCGGTCGCCCGTCCTGACGCGGGTGGTGCCGTGGCTGATGACCTTCTCGCCCACGTCCAGCCCGGCGACGATCTCGACCTCCCCGGGACGGCGCGTGCCGATGGTCACCTCGCGCCGCGCGACGCGGTTGCCGTCGGCCTCGTCGATGACCAGCACGTATTGTCTATCGCCGAGGGGCACCAGCGCCTCCTCCGGGAGACGGATGTTCTGCCGCGGGCGGCGCGACAGATCGACCTCCATCAGCAGGCCGGGGCGCAGCACGCGCTCCGGGTTGGGGAGGTGCGCTCTGACGCGGATCGAGCGCGTGACGGGGTCGACGCGGCTGTCGATCGCGGCCACTTCGCCCTGAAAGGTGCGCCCACCGAGGGCCTGCGCCGTGGCGAGGATGCGCAGACCCGGGCGCAAGTCCGGCAGGAAGGCGCTGGGCACCGCGAATTCCAGCTTCATCACGCTGTCGTCGTCGAGCGTGGTGATGACGTTGCCCGGCTCGACCAGCGCGCCCACGCTGATGTTGCGCAGGCCGAGCACGCCCGCGAACGGCGCTCGCAGGGCGCGATCGGCGAGGCGCGCCTCTATGGATCTGACGCGAGCCTCGGCCGCCTCCCACTCGCGCTGGCGTTCGTCGAGCAGCGACAGGGCGGCCTGCCCCTGGGTGTGCAGCGACTTGAGCCGTTCGTACTGACGCCGCGCCTCGGCGGCGAGGGCGGTCGCCTCTTCGAGGAGGGCGCGTTCCTCGGCGCTGTTCAGTTCGACCAGCAGCTGGCCCATCTCGACGCGATCGCCGTCGTCGAAGTGGATCGCGCGCACGGTCTCGGTGATGGTGCTGGAGATGACGATGGATTCATATGCGAGCAGCGTGCCCAGCGCCTCGACCCGGTCCTCGAAGGGGGCCATGCGCGCCTCGGTAGCGATGACCGGGAGCGGCGCCGCCGCATGGACCGATGCGCCTGCGGCGGCAAGGACGAAAAGCAGCAAGGCGACCGGATAGGCTGCCGTGTATCGGCTCCATTTGGGCACGACGTCCTCCTGTGGCGATCTGCGTTGGATGTCCGGCTGGGGTGTGTCGTCGGATGCGGTTCGATGCCCGGAGGCGTCCCTTTCGTTCGTGGTGTTCACGCCCCGGTGTCAACAATTAGTGACACTAGCAAAGGGCCGAGGTTCCAACAAGTGAGCGGCGAGGGGGATTCGTTGGCGGGAGGAGATGCGGATGGAACTGCCTTCCCGCATGCCATTGCGGCGCAACGGCATGCGGGAGGCCGGCCTCAGTGGCCGTGGGTATGCGTTTCCTTGTCGTGGCCCTGGTGGTTGTGCTCATGGGCGCCCAACTCGGAGCTGGCGTGCTGGTGTCCATGGCCGGCATCGCTGCTATGGTCGTGCGGATGCGAGTGTTCGTGCTCATGACCATGGCTGTGGACGTGCTCATGCTTGTGCGCATGGCGGGTGCCGTCGCTGTGCACGTGATCGTGCTCGTGTTCATGCTTGTGTTCGTGCTCGTGTTCGTGTCCGTGCTGATGATCGCCTTTCATGAGTCTCTCCTTAGAGTGTTACAACGTTTTTGCGCCCGGCCGAATGGCTGAACGCTTCATCGTCCGCGCAGAAAGCGGGCCTTGCGCAAGGGGATCACGCGTCCGTCACAGGATAGCAGAAACGGCCCTTGCCCCCGACCCGTCCGGAAGCCCTCGTGCATGGAGGCATCGGACTGGTGACGTGATCGGCAGCCGTGGGCATCCGCTGAAGGAGAGCGGGAGAAAAAACGACGCATGAAACGCCTGATCGGTGACTGTCTCATTTGAGTGTTCCTCCCCGGATGGTGGGTGAGGAGTAGCGTAGCGCCTGGGTGGGAAAAAGTAAACAAACATCTTACGACTGCGGGGTTCAGGGGGGAGGCGGGGGCACGAAACTCAAAAAAAAGCCCCGCACTAGGCGGGGCTCGTTTTCATCGCCTGTCTCCGGACTCAGTCGTCGTTGCTGAACGCGCCGAGTATGTGCAGCAGGCTGGTGAAGAGATTGTAGATGCTGACATACAGGGCCACGGTAGCCAGGATGTAGTTGGTCTCTCCGCCGTGGACGAGCTGGCTGGTCTGGTACAGGATGTAGCCGGACATCAGCAGGATGAACATCGCCGACATCGCCAGGCTGACCGCGGGCAGGGAGAAGATCACCGCCGCGAGCGCCCCCAGGAAGGCGACCAGGATGCCCACGAGCAGGAAGCCGCCCAGGAAGCTGAAATCCTTGCGCGTGGTGAGGGCATAGGCCGAAAGGCCCAGGAAGAT
>OBJA01002138.1_pt1 | contig 11972 bp, 10 predicted proteins | sample 1519751 | NCBI WGS metagenome assembly OBJA01 (sample SAMEA3881238, study PRJEB22517) | soil metagenome | biome: lake sediment; feature: soda lake sediment; material: sediment, water from around vicinity | place: India | collected 2013-12-23 | depth 3 m
AAACCGTTAAGCCTGAAGATGCCGGAGAGAGAATAATGATTTGATGATTCCGAGGAGTCAGGACGAGTAGTGATAATGTGCTAATTCGTGAAAAATGAAAAAAACAATCGTATTTTTTTTGTATATCGTGATTGCGTCTCAAATTTGTTGGGGGCAGGAAATGAATATTATTTCCGTTTCGGCATCAACCAATGCCGGTACAACCGCCAACATCTTTGATAATAATCCGAAAACGGCATGGGTTATACCCGCAAGAGAACTGAAAACGGATCAATGGGTCATGGCGGCGCTCCATACTCCGGGAGATATTAAGGATGTTTACATAGAGGCCGACAATTTGTCCGCCAAAGAGATACGGGAAGTATTACAACTATTTATTACCTACGATCCCATGAACATGGGAAATCCCGTTGAGTATGCGGTAAAAGGCGACAACGGAAAACTGACAATCTCGTTCCCCCCGAAATACGGAGCATATGTGAAAATCAATTTCACAGGCAATATTCTGAAAAAGAATTTATCCGTGAAAGAAATAAAAATCCTGTCGGCCGGAGATACGATCGAGGCGGGAAATATACAACCAACCTCTAAAGCTTACATGAACCCCGGTTTGCCGGTCGAGGAACGCGTAGAGAGTCTGCTTTCCGTCATGACAACTGCCGATAAGATGGAGTTGCTGCGGGAAGGGTGGGGAATTCCCGGAATACCGCATCTTGGTATTCCCGACATAAAAAAAGTGGAGGCCATACATGGGTTTTCTTACGGAAGCGGGGCCACGATCTTCCCCCAGTCAATCGGTTTAGGAGCTACGTGGAACGTGAAGTTGGTCGAAGAAGTGGCCATGACGATAGGAGACGAAACCGTAAGCGCCAATGCCATTCAGGCATGGTCTCCCGTTCTGGATGTGGCGCAGGATCCGCGTTGGGGGCGTTGCGAAGAAACCTACGGCGAAGATCCTGTATTGGTCAGCCGGATAGGAGGGGCATGGATCAAGGGATACCAGTCCAAAGGGCTTTTGACAACACCGAAACATTTTGGTGGGCACGGAGCGCCTCTTGGCGGCAGGGATTCTCATGACATAGGTCTTTCCGAACGGGAATTCAGGGAAATTCATCTTGTCCCTTTCAGGGATGTGATTAAAAAATATGATTGCCAGTCGATCATGATGGCCTATTCCGACTATCAGGGCATCCCCGTCGCTAAGAGCAAAGAACTGCTGAAAGGTATTCTGAGGGACGAATGGGGATTCGACGGGTTTATCGTGAGCGATTGTGGAGCCATCGGGAATCTCACCGCGCGAAAACATTATACTGCAACCGATAAGATAGAAGCGGCAAAACAGGCGTTAGCTGCCGGTATTGCCACCAACTGCGGTGATACCTACAACGATAAGGAGGTAATTGCCGCCGCTGTAAGGGGTGAAATTGATATGGATGATATCGATTTTACCTGTCGCACCTTACTTCGTACCATGTTTAGAAACGAATTATTTGAAAACAATCCGTCGAAAGCGCTCGACTGGAATAAGGTATATCCGGGATGGAACAGCCCCGAACACCGTGAAGTGGCGTTTCGGGCTGCGCGTGAATCCATTGTCCTGCTGAAAAACAAAGACGACATCCTTCCTCTCTCCAAACAGGTAAAATCAATCGCGGTAATTGGTCCGGCTGCTGACGATCTTCAACCCGGCGATTATACGGGAAAACCGCTTGACGGTCAACTGAAATCCGTACTTACGGGAATAAAAGATGCGCTGAGCAACGAGACAAAAGTGATTTATGAAAAGGGATGCGACTTTTTCCATACCAAAAATTCACAAATCGAAAAGGCAGTGAATGCAGCCCTGCAAGCCGAAGTTGTTGTATTGGTATTGGGCGATTGTTCCAACAGCGAATCTGCCAGGGATATGGTAAAAACATCCGGTGAAAATCATGACCTGGCAACATTGATCTTACCGGGAGATCAGCAAAAATTGCTCGAAGCTGTCTGCGCTACGGGTAAACCGGTAATCCTTGTTTTGCAGGCAGGACGCCCCTACAATCTCTCTTTTGCAGCAGCCCATTGCGATGGGATACTGGTGAACTGGTTGCCCGGGCAAGAGGGCGGATATGCCACGGCGGATGTTCTTTTTGGTGATTATAATCCGGCCGGACGTTTACCGATGACATTCCCCCGGCATGTAGGGCAGGTTCCGTTATATTACAATTTCAAAACATCGGGCAGAAGATATGAATATTCCGATTTGGAATACTATCCGTTGTATCCCTTTGGTTTTGGATTGAGTTACACAACCTTTCATTATGCCGATTTGAATGTGGATATCCGGGAAAACGGGGATCTGTTTATACAGGCAAAAGTCTCAAATACCGGTAAAATAGCCGGTGATGAGGTTGTACAGTTATATATTACCGACATGTATGCAAGTGTAAAGACCCGTATTATGGAACTAAAAGGGTTCGAACGGATTCACCTTCAGCCCGGTGAAACGAAAACGGTGTCGTTTACAATCACGCCTTATGAAATATCATTGTTGAACGATCAAATGGATCGCGTTGTGGAAAAAGGCGAATATAAAATAATGATTGGAGGAACCAGTCCCTCTTATGAAGCGAAAGATCAGATAAAAAACAGTGTCGGTTATAAAGAGAGCAACTCAGGAGTAAATGGAAAAATCGATTACCCAAAATCATTCGCTGCCGATTTTAAAATTGAAATAATAAACGTGGAAGAGAACGCTGTCGATAAAATGAAGATCGCTACTTTACTTGTAAAAAATATCGGGAACCTTACAGATACAGGTAAAATTTTTATGTATATTGATCATGAACTTTTGGGTGACCCCCGCCATTTTGAACTTGACCCCGGACAGGAAAAATATGTACGCTTTAAGATCAATAAGAATAATTATAAAGACCTTCAGTTTGTTACGAAATACAAAAGTGCCGGACTGGTAAGGTAAGTAAAGAAATATCATTATATGAAACCGACATGTTTAAAATAATCATTAAACACCCGAAGGGAATGAATATTTCCGTTAAGCTAAATGAGCAAAGGACAAGCTTGCTTGGACTATGCCATAGCGAGGAATTGAAAATCGAAGAGCGAAGGCGACTCAAATATCTACTCTTAGTGAATATTTTAAATATCAAAGGTTCCACATACCGAAATAAAAAAATAAAATAATCATATGAAACGATCCTTTATACTTTGCGTAACTATATACTTCTCGGTGATTATTTCGGCTCAGGAAATTCCGCTTGACCGACTATCCCTGGACGAAGCGGTTGCTCATGCCATAAGACGCTCTCCTATCCAGAATATACAAAAGATGGAGGTGGAAGAGGCCAGATTGCAATGGAGAGAAGCCCGTTTACAGCATATCCCCACTCTGTACGCATCAGGCGACTTGAGACGAAACCTAATCATCCCTTCCACACCGGTACCTGCTCATCTTTTTAATCCCGATGCCGGGGAAGATGAGACGATGTACTTGAAATTCAACACCGAATGGAACTCATCCACCGGATTGAATCTTGCTTACGACTTGTTCAGTCCTGAGAAGCTATTCGGGACAGACGAGAAAAAACAGCAATTAAAAATCCGGGAATACGACGCATTGATCTCGGAGCAAGACTTGCGGATGCAGGTTACCATCGCCTATGCCGAATGTGTCCTTGCGATGGAGCAGGCACAGTTACTGAAGAACGACACCACTTATTTTGCACAATTGCTAAAAACATCCGATGCATTATATAAACGGGAGAAAATATCTTTGACCGAAAGGAATGACGCTCACAAGGCATACAACGAATCGGTGGTCAACTACCTCGAGTCAGAAAAAATCGCGCAGGACAACAAGGCAGAACTGCTATACCTGATGGGGGAAGAGATTACGCCAGGAAATATTGCCATCCTCGATCCGGGAGAAAGCATTCCCGAATTGCTTGAAAAAATAGAACATATATTTTCTACTGCTGTTCCCACGGGTGGTTTGGAAGAGATGAAACAAGACGAAATAATTGCACTGGCAGCGATACGCGTTAAATCCGCTTCATGGAAATATGCTCCTACCCTTTCGTTAAACGGATACCTTGGCACCAATTACTACAACAGACGGTTGACGCTGTTCGACACCCATTCGTGGCGCGGTTACAGCTATATCGGATTGTCGGTAAAAGTTCCCATTACCCAATCGCTCCAAACATCTAACGAGCTCTCAAGGTTACGGTTCCGGCAACAGATAGAAACGGAAAATTTGCGTGATATACGCAACACAAGGGCGAAAGAACAGCTCCGTGAACAGTCACAACTCGAAGTCCGGAGAAAAAGCTACCGTCTGAATCAGGAAAATCTGGAGATGAGTCAACAGAATATGAAAGCCGCCCAATTGGAATTTGAAAAAGGGTACATCCTGCAACAGGATCTTATGAACCAGCAGCGCATACTACAAAATGCAAGGCAAAATTATCTGCAATCGGCCTACGATATTATCACTAGTTTGCTCGCTTTGGAAAAAGTCAGGTAGAGTCAACTCTTGTACATTCGCGCTGCTCCGGAATATACATTGGTTTATCTCTACTCTCGCCCTGAACGTCAAACGTCACTCCATGCCTGTTTTCAGAGTATACATTGATTTATTTTCACTGCGGTGAACAGCTGCTATAGGAAGCGTGATTTTTTGTAATTTGGCAATAATATATTGAACAGCAGAAATAAAGATATTAAGGTAGAAATTTGAATATCCGTACAAAATTCACATATTTGCACGTACAAAATAGATAAGGTATGGATACTAAACTAACATTAAAATTAGACGAAAGCGTAATTGAGCGTGCTAAAAAATACGCCTTAAATAAAAAAATCAGCTTATCGAAATTAATAGAGCACTATCTCGATTCTCTCACCAATGAGCAAAATGATGATTTTGAGATCTCCCCTTTTGTCAAAAGTATTTCAAGCGGAAAGAGTATTCCGGCCAACATTGATTATAAAAAATCAAGAGAAGAATACATTGACTTTTTAGACAAAAAATACCAATGAGATGCAGAAAATATTTTTAGACACCAATATTGTTATTGATTTCCTGGGAGAGAGGGCGGGTTTTTATGAACCGGCAGCAAAAATTATGACTTTAGCCGACAAAAAGAAAGTAGAGGTGTACACATCTTCTAATTCGATCGCAACGACCTATTATCTGCTTTCAAAATATGAAAATATGAAAGTTGCACTTGAGAAAATCAGAAAATTCAAACTTATCTGCAGCATATCGATTATAGACAACGAAGTAGTGGAAAAGGCAATTAACTCCGGCTTTAAAGACTTTGAAGATACCATGCAATATTCCAGTGCAATCGCCACAAACTGCAATTTGATCATTACCAGAAATGAGAAAGATTTTAAGAACCCGCTAATCCCGGTAATGAATGCCGAAAGTTATCTCCAAACATTTAAAAAGTAATCAAAAATGAAACAAAACCGTACCAACAATACTTGCAGGATATTTTTCAAAACGAAATTGCATGAAAAGTAAAAATAGCCGATTTGCAGGATAATATGGATTTAAGGTGAACTTATTATCTTCGGTAGCGAGAAATTCCCCGAGTGGAAGTATCAAAAAGAAATATCACTTAATTTAAAACAAAAAAGCACTATCTTTGCAGGACAAAACAATAAGTAAGTAAGCGAAAATGTGATAAAATAATTTCTTTCAGGCTTTTAAAAAGGCAAATCGCGAAAACGGTTTGCTGGATTTATTCATCTCCTAAAAGAAAGAAATTATGCTTACTATTCAAAACCTATCCTATACACACCCCGATAAGAATCTATTGTTCAGTAACATCAACCTCATCGTTAATCCAAATGAAAAAATTGCATTGATCGGAAACAACGGTGCGGGAAAAACCACACTGCTAAGAATCATTGCAGGAGAATTACAACCCTCGGACGGAATGCTGAAAATAGATACGAAACCGTATTATATCCCTCAAATTTTCGGGCAGTACGATCACCTGACAATTGCCGATGCATTAGGAGTAAACCAAAAATTGAAAGCGCTACACGAAATACTGAATGGAAATATTTCTGAAAAAAACTATGACCTGCTTAACGACGACTGGACAATCGAGGAACGTTGTACCACAGCATTAAACGAATGGCAGCTGAGCGGCCTGGATCTGTCACAAAAAATAGAAACATTAAGCGGAGGACAAAAAACAAAGATCTTTCTGGCAGGTATTTCCATTCATCAACCTGAACTGGCATTATTAGACGAACCGAGCAATCATCTGGATATTTCAGGGAGACAATGCCTGTATGACTTTATACAAAACACAAAATGCACTTTGATCGTCGTCAGCCACGACCGTAAATTATTGAATCATTTGAACATGGTTTGTGAGCTAAGCAGACAGGGAATAACCGTTTATGGTGGTAATTATGACTTTTACAAAGAGCAAAAACAGATAAAAGCCAACGCTCTGGCACAAAACATAAAAAGCAAAGAGAAAGCGTTGAAAAAAGCCAGGGAAAAAGAACGTGAAACGATCGAACGCCGGCAAAAATTGGATGCACGTGCAAAAAAGAATCTGGGAAAAGCAGGACTACCCAGGATAGTTGCCAATACGTGGAGAAACAGTGCAGAAAAAAGTACTGCCAAAATCGAGGGTATGCACTCGGAGAAGACAGGAAATATTTCGCAGGAATTGCAGGAGTTGCGTTCTTCCTTACCGGAGACCGGCAAGATGAAGTTCGGACTCGACCATTCAGGATTGCATGAAGGGAAAATACTGTTCAAGGCAACTGGCATCAATTTCAGCTACGAACACAAAGAATATGTATGGAACGAACCTTTAAGTTTACAAATCACAAGCGGCGAACGAATAGCCATAAAAGGTTCAAACGGTTCGGGAAAAACAACCTTAATCAACGTAATTCTCGGAAATCTCACACCACAAACCGGTACCGTAGCTGTTACGGAAAGCAGGTCCGTTTACATTGATCAGGATTATTCCCTGATAAACAATAAGCTGAAAATTTACGAACAGGCACAACAGTTTAATACGTCCGCTTTGCATGAACATGAAGTAAAAATCAGGTTGAATCGTTTTTTGTTCACAAAAGAAGATTGGGACAAACCCTGCACCACATTGAGCGGTGGAGAGAGAATGCGGTTAATGCTATGCTGTTTAAGCATCGCCGATCAATCGCCTGATATTATTGTTTTGGACGAGCCGACCAACAACCTCGATATCCAAAACATTGAGATACTGACCAAAGCCATTAACGAATATAAGGGAACATTGCTCTCAATCTCCCACGATGAAACTTTTCTGGAACAAATAAACATTGAAAGGGTAATTGAGTTAAGTCTCAGCAGCTAAACTCCATGAAAAACTCCCTCTTAAAAATAAATTTAAACGGGACCGTTTTTGCTGCGTTGAATTTTTATGATAAATTGCACCCGGTAAGGACAAATAAGATTATCACGTTCGAAGAGAGGCAAGCAGAAGAATGAACAAAAAACTGAAAGAACTCGTAGAGAAAGAGTAACGTAATCGAAAACAAAGAGTATCACAAATATAGCTTCGTCGCCAGATGATTCTACAAACCATAGCCATTGAAGAATACGACAATAACAATGAACTAAAACAGTATGGTAATAAAAATCGATACGGAAATAGAATTAAAACAATTGGAGCAAACAGATTCGTTTGATATTTTTGAAACAATTGACAGCCAGAGGGAATATTTAGGGAAATGGCTTCCATTTGTAGAGTTTACCAAAGAAATATCCGATACGGAAAAATTTGTAGACTCTATAATCAATGCACCAAAAGACAGATTTGAGTTTGTATTCGCCATCAGAAAACAGAATAAATTCATCGGACTTATTGGTTTTAAAGATACCGATAGATCAAATAAAAAGACAGAAATCGGATATTGGCTTTCTGAGAAATATCAAAAACAAGGAATTATAACAAAATCAGTTGAGAAGCTTTGTGATTTTGCTTTCAATAAGCAGGATATAAACAGAATTCAAATAAAATGTGCAGTAGATAACAAATCCAGCATAAAAGTTCCCCAAAGATTAGGATTTAAATTTGAAGGAATTGAACGGGAAGGGGAATTGCTCACAGGAAATATTTTTACAGACCTGGAAATTTACAGCAAACTAAAATCTGACAAATAACTTAAGAATGAATAACGCCGTACATTGAGCCTGAAGAAAGCATCCATCATAGCGGTTGCAATCCTGATGCTGTTAGGGCAAGCCTGCACGCAAGTAAAACAGAAATGTAATAGTCACTTTTGAGAAAGAATAAAATAAACCGACGACAGAGTTTTATTACAAAGAAACTTTCACTATTTTTGCTTTATCGGGAAAGGTCATTTGACGGACAAGAAAGGAGAGAAACCTTACTCAACCGGAATTAGAAATAGATATCACAAATGGCAAGAATATTCATTACAGGCTCTTCAGACGGACTTGGACTATTGGCTGCAAAATCACTGATAGACCAAGGGCATCAGGTTGTACTGCATGCACGCAACGCAAAGCGAAAAGACGACATCCTTAAAAAAACAGAAGGTGCAGAGACTGTTTTGACAGGTGATTTATCGAGCATTGAAGAAACAAAAGCACTTGCCGGAGAAGTAAATAAATTGGGTGCCTTCGATGCTATCATTCATAATGCGGGCGTTTACAACGCATCGGGACAGCAGATCTTCAGGGTGAATGTATTGGCCCCTTATATTCTTACGTGCTTGATACAAAAGCCAAAACGGCTGATTTACCTCACTTCGTCTATGCACCTGCAAGGGCGGCCAAAGCTCGAATATTTCAAAGCCAATGTGGAGCGGATAAACTATTCCGACAACAAACTGCACATTGTGATGCTCTGTAAGGTCGTTGCCCGAAAATGGACGGATGTATATGCCAACAGCGTAAATCCCGGCTGGGTTCCTACAAAAATGGGAGGCAGCAGTGCACCCGATGACTTGCAAAAAGGATATGAAACGCAGATGTGGCTTGCCACAAGCGATGATGAGCGGGCTAAAGTAAGCGGTCATTATTTCTTTCATCAGAAAGTGGAACGTCCCCACCCTGAAGCCGATAACTTTTCACTACAGGAAAGATTTATGGCATTATGTCAAGAGATTACCGGTATTTCATTTCCCGGGTAATATAATAAACTTCCCCTCCATAAGTGGCAGGGAATTAAACCCTAAGAATTAAAATATTCCGTCAAACAATAAAATTATCAAATTATGAATACATTTTCAGTAAAAGCATTCGGGACGGAAGCGTCTGAAGCGGACTTACGACAAATGACCATCGACCGCCGGGAAGTAACGGCAAAAGATGTAGAGATTGATATTCTATTTTGCGGCGTTTGCCATTCCGATCTGCATACGGCAAGGAATGAGTGGCACGGAACCATATACCCGAATGTTCCGGGGCATGAAATCGTGGGACGGGTTACAAAAGTAGGTGACAGCGTAACCAAATTCAAAGTGGGCGACTTTGTCGCCGTCGGCTGTATAGTGGATAGTTGCCGGGAGTGCGAGCAGTGCAGGCAGGGAAGCGAGCAGTATTGTGAAAACGGAAATATCCAAACATATAACGGATACGACAAACATTTGAACCGGCAGACGTTCGGGGGTTATTCGGAACGTGTGGTGGTGGATGAAGATTTTGTGTTACGCGTACCCGAAAATCTGGATATGGCGGCTACTGCTCCCTTACTTTGTGCAGGGATAACCACCTGGTCGCCACTAAAACATTGGAATATAGGAGCCGGACACAAAGTGGGAATTGTCGGTATCGGCGGATTGGGGCACATGGGTGTAAAGTTAGCTAAAGCAATGGGAGCATATGTAGTGGTCATTACCACTTCACCATCGAAGGTAACCGATGCTAAACGATTGGGAGCTGATGACGTGATCTTATCTACAGATAAAGAGCAAATGAAAGCCAACACCAACACGCTGCATTTTATATTGGACTGCGTTTCGGCACAACATGATGTAAATGCCTACCTGAGGCTCCTGAAAGTGGACGGCACACTGGCATTGGTGGGAGCGCCTGAACATCCATTGCCCATTGCTGCATTCAGTCTGATTCCTGCCCGGAAAAACTTTGCCGGCTCAACCATCGGAAGCATTCAAGAGACACAGGAAATGCTCGATTTCTGCGGCGAACACAATATCACGTCGGATATTGAACTCATCAATATACAGGATATCAACAACGCTTACGAACGCCTGTTAAAAGGTGATGTAAAATATCGTTTTGTAATTGATATGACTTCCTTAAAGGGCTAGCGCAAAAGCGCCGGCTCTTTTAACTAATGGATAGGGAATAGCTATGGACACACTCTTTATTAAGAATATGGTCTGCAACCGCTGTATCATGGTGGTTCAGCATGAATTGGAAAAACTGGGTTTAGACGTAAAAAGTGTCACGCTTGGCGAAGTAACACTCGGCAAAGAGCCTACCTCCAAAGAAAAAAAGCAAATAGATGCAGCTTTGATCCCATTGGGTTTTGAGGTTATTGATAATAAGAAAAGCAGGATTATCGAAAAGATCAAAAATATCATTATCGACCTTGTACATCATCAGGATAACAATACCAAAACCAACTTGTCGGAGTTGTTGAGCAGTGAACTGCATCACGATTATAACTATCTGTCTAACCTGTTTTCAGAAGTAGAAGGCACTACTATCGAAAAGTATTTTATTGCCCAGAAAATAGAAAAAGTAAAAGAGCTATTGGTTTATGATGAATTGTCTTTGAGTGAAATTGCCTTCCGCCTCAATTATTCAAGTGTCGCTTATTTAAGTAACCAATTCAAAAAAGTAACCGGGTTGACACCGAGCCATTTCAAACAAATCAGGGAAGATAAAAGAAAACCGTTGGATCAGGTGTAAATCTTACAAATCAATTCTATAATTACATAACATGCTCCAAATCTTTTGTTGCTAATTTTGCGTTATAAATTAAAGCAAGAAAGATATGGCAACTGATCATAAAGAAATCATTTATCTTCCTTTGGAAAATGTAGAAAGCGAACACTGCGCACTGATTGTAGATAAAGGATTGTCACAGGTAAAAGGTGTAGAGACGCACAAGGTGGAACTTAATAACCGGAGGGCGGCTATTGTGGTAGATAACAACGAAACAGTGGCGGAAGCGGTGAAAGCGATCAAAGACCTTGGTTATGGCGTGACCACCGTAAAGCATTCCTTTCCGGTATTGGGTATGTCTTGTGCTTCCTGTGCGAGTAGCGCCGAGAGCATCGTAAAGCAAGAACCGGGCGTAGTGAATGCATCCGTCAATTTTGGTACGGGAAATCTTACCGTTGAGTATCTACCCGATATGACGGATACTGCAAAACTGCAAAAAGCGGTTCAATCTGTCGGATATGACCTGTTGATAGAAGATGAGACCACACAGCAGGAAACATTAGAGACTATACACGCTGAAAAATTCCAAAAACTCAAAAACAAAACCATTTGGGCGATCATACTGGCCTTACCCGTTGTAGTCATTGGTATGTTCTTTATGGATATACCTTATGCCAATGAAATAATGTGGCTCTTCACTACCCCCGTAGTGTTTTGGCTGGGTAAAGACTTTTACATCAACGCGTGGAAGCAGGCCAAACACCGCTCTGCCAATATGGACACACTGGTCGCATTGAGTACGGGTATTGCCTATCTGTTCAGCGTCTTTAATATGCTATTCTCCGATTTCTGGCACCAGAGGGGATTGCATGCACACGTATATTTTGAAGCTGCTGCAGTGATCATCGCATTCATCCTGTTAGGAAGACTACTCGAAGAAAAAGCCAAGGGCAATACATCCACGGCAATCAAAAAACTGATGGGTTTACAACCCAAAACCGTAATAGTGATACGACCCGACGGAAAGGAAGAACAGGTCGCCATTGAGAGTGTGAATGCAGGCGAT
>OBJA01002139.1_pt1 | contig 11969 bp, 7 predicted proteins | sample 1519751 | NCBI WGS metagenome assembly OBJA01 (sample SAMEA3881238, study PRJEB22517) | soil metagenome | biome: lake sediment; feature: soda lake sediment; material: sediment, water from around vicinity | place: India | collected 2013-12-23 | depth 3 m
GCCGTCCTGTATTTTTCCATCCCGGTGTAAGAACCTGGACGTAAGCCATAAACCCATGCTTGAATTGTATGAAAAGGTGAGGGCGATTCCTAAAGTTAAAAAGGCTTTTATCGGCAGTGGCATACGCTATGACATGATACTGGAAAAGACGGGTGATAAGGAAACCGATAAGATAAACCGCCAATACCTGCGTGAGGTGATAAAGCATCATGTGTCGGGAAGGTTGAAAGTCGCACCGGAGCATACCGCAAACCAGGTGCTGAACCTTATGCGAAAGCCTTCGTTTAAGCTGTTTCAAAAGCTGGCGGCGGAGTTTAAAAAAATCAACGAAGAAGAAGGACTGGACCAGCAATTGATTCCCTATTTCATTTCCAGCCATCCGGGCAGCACACCGGAAGATATGGCTGATTTGGCAGTGCAGACAAAAAAGCTGGATTTTAAACTGGAGCAGGTACAGGATTTTACGCCTACACCCATGACACTTGCCACTGTCATCTATTATTCGGGGTATCATCCATACACGCTTGAGAAAATATATACGGCCCGCGGACAAAAAGAAAAACAACAACAGAGGCAGTTTTTCTTCTGGTACAAGCGGGAATACCGAAAGTCGATTGTTAAAGAACTTAAAGCTAAAAACAGACAGGACCTTATTGAACAGATTTTTAAATAGTGAAACGGGCAGGATTAGTTAGTATAATTACGGATGAAATTCATTATGCGGGTTCCATCGGGGCATTAAAAAATAAATTAATTAGTATGAAACTAAAGAGGTATGGATTTATTCTGGTGTTGGTATTTGCTCTTGGTTCATGTGCTGAGTTGATGAAGGTAGTGCAGGATGCTGCCGGGGGAGACAGTGCATTAACCCAGTCAGAAATTATAGCAGGATTAAAGGAAGCTCTTGTCGTGGGCACTAACAATTCGGTAAAATTACTTGGCGCCACAGACGGGTACTTTAAAGATGAGGCAGTTAAGATATTTCTGCCTCCTGAAGCTGATGTGATTGTTGAAAATATCGGCCGGATTCCGGGAGGGAAAAATTTACTGGATGATGTATTGCTTCGCATAAACCGGGCTGCCGAAGATGCGGTTTCAGAGGCTGCCCCTATATTTGTAAACAGCATAAGAAGTATGACAATAAATGATGCTGTGGGTATCCTGAGGGGAGAAAACAATGCGGCAACACAGTACCTGCGACGGACAACATTCAATGACCTGGTTTCACTTTACAGCCCTAAGATTGAAGCTTCTCTGGATAAAAAACTTGTTGGGAATATCTCAACCAGGCAAAGCTGGGATACCCTGGTTCTTCGCTGGAACGAGGTGGCAAATTCAATTGTGGGGCAGGTGGCCGGCCTTAAGCCGGTTGATGTGAAACTGGAAGAATATCTGACTGAAAAAGCACTCGATGGTTTATTCCTTAAAATAGAAAATGAAGAACAGTTAATCAGGAAAGATCCTGCTGCCCGGGTGACAGATCTATTAAAACGGGTTTTCGGCTCAGCAGATGCCCGGTGATTGTAATTTTAGGCACAATTAATTCATTTTAGTTGCTGACAGAAACCTTTTATAATTGTAAATTTGTTTTTAACAGCACCTGTTGTTCTGTGATATACCAACTGTAATTTTTTAATACTAAATTAATCTGCCATGAGACTTGAATTTCAACGCATCGAAGAAGCCAACGATTTGGTTAATCAACTTATAGAACACCACCCCCATGCTATTTTTCTGAGCGATAAAACTTTTAAAATTAAGTATTTTAATAAGGCTTTTCAGGCTTTATCAAAAAGTGATAAGGGTGATATCCTTGAACATGAATTTTGTGAAGTTATTGGATGTACTGAACATGGGAAAGGTTCCCTGGAATTAAACCACAATGCCAAAACATGCCAGGTGCGGGAATTGCTGGCAGATCCCAATCTGTCGGAACTTACACTGATACGGGATTTTAACATCCATAATAAAATGGTTACCAAGCATCTTCATATATATGCACACCGGGTTGTGATGAGAGGAAACAAATACCGTCTGGTAGTGATTGAAGACCGGACTCAACCGGGCTGATGGATGTGGCTAAATATTTGCAGTTGGGAATGATTTCCCGGGAAGGGTATATTTTCTTCCCTGCCAGGTATCCCTTTCCCTTAGGCGTTTTTCCACCTTTGCAACGAATTCAAAATTTTTTATGCCCCAGTTAGGGGCAACCAGCATTTCCGGTGGTGCCTGGCTTACAAACCGGTCGATAATTATATCGGGGTTTAGTATTTCCAGGTAATCCACTACCACTTCCACATACTCTTCGATGGTGAACAGCTGAAAATTTTCAGGAGTCTTTTTGTACTGTTTTTCCATTACAGTTCCCTTGTGGATTTGCAGCTGATGAAGTTTAATGGTTTTTACAGGCATGGTGGAGATTACCCTTGCCTGATCCATCCAATCGGTGTATGATTCACCCGGCAAACCAAGTATCAGGTGAGCGCAGTTGTTTATATTGCGGATGGCTGTTTGTTGAAGTGCCCATACCGATTCCCCGAAAGTATGCCCCCGGTTCATTTTTATCAGCGAGGCTTCCAGGTGTGATTCAAGTCCAAATTCAACCATCACATACACTTTCCTGCTTAATGCAGCAAGATAATCGAGCAATTCCTCATTTACGGCATCAGGCCTGGTGGAAATTACAAGACCCACTATTTTAGGATGCCTGAGCGCTTCTTCATACAGTGCTTTAAGTACTTCCAACGGAGCCCAGGTGCTGGTATAAGCCTGAAAGTATGCCAGAAACCGCATGCTGCTGTATTTCTTTTCAAAGAATCCGATGCCCTCCTGAACCTGTTGTGTTACGCTGTTGCCAAGATTGCAGTAATTGGGCTTGAATGTCTTGTTGTTACAGTAGGTGCATCCGCCACGGCCTCTTGTGCCATCGCGGTTGGGACATGTAAAACCGGCATCTATGGAAACTTTTTGAACCCTTTCAGAAAATAAGCTCCTGAAATAGGCTGAAAAATCATTGTATCGCTTTTTATTCTTCCCCTCTGCGTATTCCTTCATATGCATCCTCATTTTGAGGTGGCAAATTTACAAAATTAAAGGCCTTTATTTGTAATGACTCTAATTTGTGTAAAGGGGAAAGCAAAACGTACATAAGTTAAAAACAAATTTCCTGATCTTCTTTAATTCACCAAAACTTTGATTAAATTGATTTTGTTTATATGAAAAAATCAATTCTTATTTTTATTTTTATAAAGATTCAAAAACAAACAGTATGTTTTCTCAAAAAGATGAAATTCAGATTAGGGAAAGAGGTAGCAGTATGGAAACTGTGCGGCAACAGGTTGATAATTTTAAAAAAGGGTTTCCTTATTTGAAAGTGGAGGATGCTGCAACTACCGGTAATGGAATAATTGAAACGGATAGTGATTCGGTAAAGGAATATGGGAAGTTTTATGAAGAACAGGTTAACGGGGGCGTCATTCCCTTAAAATTTGTTCCGGCATCCGGAGCTGCAAGCAGGATGTTTAAGGATCTGTTTGAAGCATTGAAAGAATGTGAGAAAAATGATGACCCTGCTGTTGCCCTTGCAAAGTCAGTCCGTGCCAGAGATTTTCTGGTTAATAAAGAAAAATTCGCTTTTTATGGCGATCTTGAACAGAAACTTGCAGATAAGGGTGCGAAAAAAAATTGCTATAACTGGATTTATTACTTGCTTAATGAAGAGGGTTTGAATTATGGTTCACTCCCAAAAGGATTGCTCAAGTTTCATAAATATGAGGGAAGGGAAAGGACACCTTTTGAGGAACATCTTGTGGAAGGAGCTTTGTACGGAAAAGATTACCAGGGAATATCAAGAATACATTTTACTGTTTCTCCAGAGCACAGGCAGTTGTTTGAGAATCTGTTGCAGGATGTTGTTGACGAATATCAGAATCTTACAGAAACTACTTTTAATGTAACTTTTAGCGAGCAGAAACCTTCTACCGACATGATAGCCGTGGATTTAAATAATGAACCGTTCAGGGAGGCAGACGGAAGCCTGCTGTTCCGGCCCGGAGGCCATGGTGCATTGATAGAAAACCTGAATGATTTGGATGCGGATATCGTTTTTATAAAAAATATTGACAATGTAGTTCCCGACCGGTTAAAACCTGTTACAGTGGAGTATAAGAAAGCGCTTGCGGGAATTTTGTTAAAGTACCAGACCAAAATTTTCAGGTATCAAAAGTTTTTAAACGAGAGGCATTCTTCTGCGCTTGAGAGCGGATTTCTGGCCGAAGCTGCAAACTTCCTTGAAAGTTCTTTAAATACGAAGCCTGCAGAAAACCAATATTACACTGAAAAGGAAGATCTGTTTCAGTATTTAAAGGAAAAATACAACCGGCCTATAAGAATCTGCGGGATGGTGAAAAATGAAGGTGAGCCTGGGGGAGGGCCTTTCTGGGCCATTAATCCCGATGATACCATATCTCTCCAGATTGTTGAAAGTTCCCAGATTGATCCGGATAGCATGCAACAGCAAAAATTGTTAAAGCACTCAACCCATTTTAACCCGGTAGATTTGGTTTGCGGAATTAAAAATTACAAGGGAGAGAAATATGATCTTAACCAGTTTACCGATCCTGCAACGGGCTTTATATCGCAAAAATCAAAAGATGGAAAAGAACTTAAAGCCCAGGAGTTGCCAGGCTTGTGGAATGGGGCAATGAGCAACTGGATAACTCTTTTTGTGGAGGTTCCCATAGAAACATTTAATCCGGTTAAAACGGTGGTGGATTTGTTAAGGGAGCAGCACCTTTAATTATTTTTATTTCTTTTGTCGATATGATTTGTTATTTTCGCTGAGTTATTTTAGGAGTTTGAATGAATAGGGAAAATTGGAATCAGTTAAGTGAAGAAGGAATTAAGGAAGCGCTAACCCGCTTTAAGAGGTCTCTTGCCATAGGCCGTAAAAGCTATTTTGATGTTTCTGAATTCGAAGGGATTGTAGATTATTTACTCGACGAAGGTGATGTGAATACTTCTGAAATTGCTGCATTGCAAGGAATTCAGATTCATCCGGGAGCTGTGCCGCTTCAGCTCAAATATGCTCAGGTGCTTATAAGTAAGGGAAAATATCAGAATGCACTAAAATATCTTAACCTGGCAGAGCAGGTTGAGCTGACCAATCCGGATGTGCACCTTTTAAAAGGTTCGGCATGTCTGATAATGGGAAATGAGAAAGATGCCAAAGCTGCATTTGGCAAGGCTTTAAAAAATGCCGATAATGAAAAGGATGACATTCTTTATCATATTGGTTCAGCATACATCCAGTCGGGTGATATTGATACTGCAATAAACTATTTTGAGAAAGCACTGGAAGTTAATCCTGAAAATGAACTTGCCCTGTACGATCTGGGTTTCTTCAGCGATCAGGAAGGTAAATACCAGAAAAGCATTGAATATTATAACAGGTATCTCGACATTGATCCATTTAATTTCTCCATATGGTTTAACCTTGGAATCTCATATAATAAAGCGGGAGAATATGAGAAAGCCATTGAGGCTTATGAATATGCTTTAACTTTAAATGAAGAATTTGACCAGTCGTTGTTTAACCTGGGCAATGCTTATGCCAACACTGGCAACTACAGCAAAGCCATTCAGAAGTATCTTGAATTCCTGGAGCTGGAACCTGAAAACGATGATGCACATAGCTATATTGGAGAATGCTACTTAAACCTTGAAGATTATTTCAAGGCTGAAAAATTTTATAAGAAAGCGGCTAAGCTGAATCCCCGGAATGAAACAGCCATGTTCGGAGTTGGGGTTGTCATGTACATGACTCAGAGGTATAAACAAAGCATACAATACATCAAAAAAGCTTTGAGAATTGATCCTTCAAATGAGGAATATTGGATTGCCATTGCACGTGTGTTTACTGAAAATGATCAGCCTGAGGAGGCAGCAGACGCGCTTGAGGCTGCAATGGAACTTGAGGTTGATAATGCCGATTTGTGGATAGGCTGGGTTGATTATTATCAAAAATATTTTAGCCTGGATGATGCCATTTCAATACTTCACGAAGGTATTGAAAAATGCGACGATTCTGTACTAAAATACCGGATGGTAATTTTGCTGTTACAGAAGAAAAAGGTTCCCGAAGCTTGCGATTGGTTTAAAGTTGCAATAAATCATGATTTTCTTAATGTGAATTACCTTTTCGAAACTTATCCTCCGGCATTGAAAAATAAACAGCTCCGAAAGTTGATGGATGAATATCGGAGAAACAACAACCTCTGATCTTTATTCATCTGCAATTTCAAAAAACCAGCTGAGCGCATAAAATCCTGCAGGGATAATTCCATCGGTATGGGAATAACCGGGCAGTGGTACCAACTCAATCAGGTTATCTGGCGTACCTGCGTCAATAAGGTCCTGATACATTTTCTGGGATGCTTCAAAAGGTACCAGTTCATCATCGGAACTGTGAATTAATTTTGTAGGCGTTGACATACTCCAGGAGTCCACGCTGTTGGTGTTAAATGCCTGCAAGACAGAGGCAAAAAGAGGATCGGTATCTCTGTTTGCAAGGAAATTTGCGGTAAACAATTCAGGTATGTCAGCAGTAAGATGTTCGTTTATTTCTTCGCCCGATAAAGAGCCGTTAAATAAAGTTGATACAATGTCGTCATATGGTGAATTGAAAACTTCATTCAGAGGGGTCTCGATTTCTTCTAAATTTGAGTAACTGTTGAAAACAAAGCCCAAAAAGTAAGGCATTGAATATGTAGGCTGATTCAAAATAAAGTCGCTTGTAAACTTCAGGTCATAAGGCCCCGAACTGGGGGCACTGGCCTTGAGATTAAATTCGCCCGAATGCCTGGCTTCAATTTCTTTCTGGACCTGCAGGGTAGCCCATCCCCCCTTTGAATAACCTGTCAGGTAAAGATCCCTGGAGACTTCGAATCCCAGCTCCCTGCCCAGCTCTTTAACTGCCCGGAGCATATCAATAACAACAGGCACCGTGGACGTCTTGTGCATATAAGGATGGAACATGCCATCGGTAGCCCCAAATCCCAGATAATCGGGTAAAGAAATGACAAAACCGGTTGAGGCGACTGTTTGAAGAATCAAATAAAGGTCCCTCTGAGGATTTTCTGTAGGGGCATTTCTGTGAAGGGTGTTGGTTCCATTCTGGTAACTTATCATTGGGAATGTGCCATCCGCCAAAGGTATACTTACCAATCCTGATGCGATAATGGGCTCTCCTTCAAATGTTGTCCTGTATGTTATGGTATAAACTCTTATGCCATATCTAATCCTGTCACCAACTTCTTCCATTTCCGGATTATTTTCGACAATGCCATCAAAAAGGGTTCTTATCATTCCTGACAATAACGAACCTTCAAGTTCATAATGAACCAGATATTCTAATTCCGGTTTCTGCTCATCATCTTTAAACAGGCTGTTGCACGAAACGGTGCTTATAATAAGCACAATGGCAAATGTTTTTAACAGGGTATAAAATGTTTTCATGGGCTTTTCATTTATGAAGTGTACAAATAAATGGTTAAATTGTTCAAACGTCAGCTATTATGAATATTAAAGTCCAATAACTTTTACAACTCCTGAATATAATGATTTCCACCAAAAATTAAAAATTGACCGGCTTTCATCACGGTCATGCTCTATATTTACCGGCTTCGGAGTATTTCCACCCTGATTTTGATTATTAATCTTAAGCCTGTTTGCCAGAAAGGAAGTAAGCCAGGCTTTCTGGGCATCTTCATTGCTGTAGTCCAGAACTGCTATCCGGAGGTTGTCGTAGACCATGTACATTTCTCCCTGTGCAGTGTCTCCTTTGAATGAAATATTAAAATCCAGACGGTTGAGTGAACCCGACTCCACTGCCACCGGTGCCGTTTTCATTAACATTGTGTTGAGAGGTGTTAAAGGCATAGGCCCCAATGATCCCTTTACTGTATGCTCATAGTCGGGACTTTTCATGTCGAAGGCAAACTGTGCTTTTAGCAATCCTTCATTCTGCAATCTTGCCTCGGCATTTAAATGAAATATTTTGTTTTTGTTTAATTCCTCAATAATATTCGTTAACCTGCCTCCCTGAAGCTTGAATTCAGTGAATTCAACAGTCCCAGGCTCATCGAATATGGGGAGCAATTCGCTGTATTTTATTCGTGAGTTCAAAAGTACAACCGAATCAAATACAAAAGGCTGGTTTAATTTCTTTATATGGTTTTGAGGCCACTCAGGCCTCTGCTTATCATTAAAGGGAAAACGTTTATTCCGGTAAATATCCAGAACGGCTGTTCCGATTAATAATTTCCGTGCGTCAAGTACATTGTCCTGCAGCCATCGTTTTTCATTAATGCCTGTAAATTCAACAAATTCAATTTTTGCATTGACTACATCGGTCTGGTATCCTGTTTTTAACTGAAACCTGCGTTTATCTGCCAATGGTGTGATCCCTAAATTTTGTAACCTGACACTGTTTCTCGATGATTTATAAATGAGTGAATCGATAGTAAATTCATACATTTCATCTTTACTCCTTGCTGCCAGGTTGGTAGTTGAAATTGTAAAGGATTGTGAGTTGAGTAAATTATTGGGAGGCTGATTTTCGCCAAGCTGAATGCCTTCAAAAGAAAGGTTAACTTTATTGTTGAACATTGATTTTTGAAGCCAGTCGAAGTTAAGGTGTGCATTCCGGATATCAAGATGTTTTATTTGAACTGAATTCACAAGGTGCTCTACATATGGGTACAAATCCAGGGTTTGCAGAAATTCAAGGGAATCATCTTCTGCTTTTTTATTAATTGCAATGGTAATTTCAGGATTACTGGCTTCGATGCCGGAGAAGATGAAATCATTGTTGTTAAGGGCGGCATGAAAGTCAAACTCTTTAAATTGGATTGAAGGTGCTGTGATTGAAAAACGGTTCAGGCGGTTATCTGTTATAAAGGGAGAGAGCTGCAGGTTGAATACATCCAGAAATTTTTTTTCCCTGTCAAATTCTATTTTATCAATGTGAAGGTTATGAACCTCATCAACCGGAATTCTAAAATCAGAAATCGATAGGAAAATATTATTGCTGGCAATCTGAATTTGTTGATCTTCATTATTACTTAATTCAATTCCCGGTACCGATAAACTGAAGAAAAAATTAGCCATTGCTTGGTGGCGGGTCCTTTCTTTTCGATATGTAATCACCTCACCATCCGATATTTTAAGTTCTGAAATATTTAATGACTGAATAAAAGAAGGCATTGGAATTTTGAATGCTTTCATATCCAATCCTTTTGTTTTGTCTGGCTGCATGTATAACTGGAGCCTTGGTTTTACCAGCTCCACAACCTGTATTTGAGGCTTTTGTGAAAAATAAGCCTCATGGAAGTTGAAGCCTTCAATTTTTATTTCCGGAATGGCAATCTGCCAGGTTGAAGCAAGCTCCAGGTAACTTTCTGATGTAATCAGCGGGAACAATAATGCATCTTTGACATTAATTTTTGATTCCGATGACGAGAAACGTATTTCACTGCCTTTCAATATATGTACATCATCAGAAAGCTCGAATTCCTGGTCTTTAATTGTTAAATCAAAATCATCGGAAAAAAGCAGGCGCTTTTTAGTAAGTTCATTTTCATTTAGCCTGAAATTTTGGAGTGATACCGAAAACTCGTTGTCGAAGGTGGTGGTGCCCTCGTTGCGGCTGTGGTTTATCCATGTCAACAATCCTTTGTGTATACTAAAACGTTTGATGTCGATGTCATCAATGTAGTTAAAAATGAGTGCATAGATTTCTGACAACTCCTGTTTGTCGGTATTGTTCCTTAGCTGGTTAAAATTTTCAAAGTAAATTTCAGGTGACGATATGTTAAAATTTTCGATAGAGATCCGCTGGTTAAAAAAAGCGTTTCTTAAGTTGACGCTGTGGAGGCTTATTTGAGGCACAAAAATCCTGTACATCTCTGAATTTCCTGAGCGTATCATGTCTTCCAATCCAACATTTTCAATTACCGGCTGAAGACTTATGTTGTTTATAAGAACCTGGTTGTTATGGCTGGATATGAACAGCGAATCGACTTCCAGTTTATGGAAATCATCAATCAGGCGCATGTTGTAGTCTGAAAATTGAAGCTCGAAATTGGAAGCATAGAAAAAGTTACTGCTTTCCTGTATGCTGGTTGAATCGAGGCTAAAGTCTGCAAGATGAAAATTTATATCTGTTTCAAAATAACCTTTAACAATTCCTTCCAGGTTGTTCCGGATGTTCAGTCTTCCTCTTTCAACGCTCACCGTTTGGGCATATACACCTTGCAGGTAATCGGTTACCATCTCAAACAGCAGGCCGGTATTATCCTGTTTTTGTTTTTTTTCCTTTTCAAGCTTATAAAGCAGATGCACATTGGGCTCAATCACCTGGATCACTGAAGTTGGCAGGATGCGCCGGTGGTATAAATCAAGGAAATTTACCTCTTCGATGTTCACCAATTTGCATTCAATGTCGATCTCATTTCGGCTGCTTGTATTATTCACATTCTCAGGCTGGATATTAATGTCGCCTGCTATTAACTGGTTGGTAAAGGTAGACGCAAATACAGAACCGGCGCGGAAATGATGTTCGTTGTCTTCCATCTTTAAATGGTACCCTTTTACATGCATTTCCAGATTATCGGCATGAAACAGTTTTTTTTGGTTCTGGTAAGAAGTGGAGTCAAGCTCAAAACCATTCAATACAATATCAATCGACTGAAACTGCTGCCGGTAATTGTTTACATCGGGCTGCCTGTAAATTTCCAGACTTGCCGATTGAAGATAGAAACTATCTACCTCCAGTTTCAGAAACTGGTTTTTTATCAGCGAGTAAAGATCAAAATCATCAATATGCTCAATTGCCAGTTTTTGAGGTTGACTTTTATGGAAGAATTTTATTTGAGGCTTCTTGAATTCTATAAAACCGATTTTAACAGAATCGCTAAGGGCAAAATGTGCTATGCTTCTGCTTTTAACATACACTTCCGGAACATGCACTTCGAAAAGATTTTCTGAAGGTTGATAGGTGTAAGGAAGCAGATGAAAACCATGAACACTTATGTCGGTGGTTTTAAGGGAATAAAGCAAAGTATCGATTGTCAGAACATGCAGGCTGTCACCCATATCGTTACGCAGGTCGTTTATACGGACAAGAATATCCTCCGTTTCGAAAAAACGTTCCTGGTTATTGGCCATCAATGCACTTGATTTAAAGCCATGGATGTCAACAGCAACTTTTTCTGCCCTGGATATAAACCCCGAATCTCCGGCCGCACTGTAAAATCCAAAGTTTGCTTCTTCCAGTTCAATTTTTTTAATTTCTACCTTTTCAATAAATCCGAATAATGGCCATAAATTTCTGATTGTGTGCGGTGAAATATTAAGTGAATCGACCTTAAGCAGTTCTTCGCCTGCAAGTTTTACTTCCGGGCGGGTTATTTTTATTAGGTCTCCCGATAAAGTCTTTTCTGTAAGGAGTTGTGCCACTTTTATTCCATCCATCCTGATTTCAGTAGCACCGAAATGGTAGAGTAATTCTTCTTTTTTTAACCCTTGATCATAAATATCATAATCTGCCGGTTCAAGATTTACTTCTTTGAACTGAATTGAAAAAGGAATCAGGCTCCTTTTTATTTCTTTGATAGTTAGGATGTATTTCCCTTCTGACTGTGTATGGATGTATTCGGACAAGCGGGAGGTCAAAAAAGAAGGAATCCATAACCAAAATAGTATAATGGTTGCCAATACCATTAATAAGGAAAATGGTAATAGCCAGCTTTTTAGCCTGTGTATGGATTTGAAAATTGCCATCGGGTAAAAATGGTAAAATTTTTTAATATTGCTGTGGGTATAAAATTTTGTGGTAAAATGTGATAGCTGCAATAAAAACTTTATAAGTGAAGATAGTTATTTTTACCAACTGTTTGTAAAAGTGAATT
>OBJA01002140.1_pt1 | contig 11968 bp, 9 predicted proteins | sample 1519751 | NCBI WGS metagenome assembly OBJA01 (sample SAMEA3881238, study PRJEB22517) | soil metagenome | biome: lake sediment; feature: soda lake sediment; material: sediment, water from around vicinity | place: India | collected 2013-12-23 | depth 3 m
ATACTGATGAAAATACCGGCTGCTTCTTTCACACTGTTCCCGCCATAAAGGCTTTCAGGACTTATTTTTTCAAAACCAAAATCATCCGGTGTCAGGTAGCCTTCCTTCCCGTTCGTTGCAAACCGCGTGTTCCCTGTGAGTGAAACCTCGTCATAACCATCAAGGCTGTTGATTACCGTGTAACGGATGTCAAGGGTTTCATAAACCTGCCTGTAGTGGTTGTAATTTTCGATGTTGTTTACCCCAAGCACCTGGTAATTGGGAAAAGAGGGATTGACCATAGGCCCCAGGATGTTGAAAAAGGTCTGTACTTTAAGGGCACGCCTCACTGGTGCAATATGTTTCATGGCCGGGTGAAAAAGTGGCGCATGCATGAAACAAAAGTTCCCCTTGTCGAGGTGTGCCTTCAATATTTCCGGATCATTGCTGCATTTGTAACCAAGGTATTCGAGCAGGTTCGATGAGCCGCTTACCGATGATACGGCATAGTTGCCATGCTTTGCCACATTCACGCCGGTACCTGCGATGATAAAACAGGCAAGGGTCGAAATGTTGAAAGTGTTTTTGCCGTCGCCACCTGTGCCCACTACATCAATCGGTTGATAATCCGACAAGTCGGTAACCAGGCAAAGCTCTGCCATGGCATCCCTGAACCCGCCAAGTTCTTCCGAGGTTATGGGCCTCATCTTAAATACGGTAAGAAATGACGCAAATTCCACTTCGCTGTGCATCCCGTTGCCAACTTCAAGCAGGCACTGCCTTGCCCCGGCCCTTGTCAGGGTATTCCCTTCAAATAAATATTCAAGTGTGTCTTTCATGTTCCTAAGTTGTTCTTTAGCATTATCTTTTAATCATGATTCCTTTAGTCGTACGGGTTGTTCAATATGAATCCTCTGTTCCGGTAGTGCCTTTATCAGCTGAAACACCAGTGCCCCTTTTCAGCCAGTTCTCAATCATCTTTTCACCCATCGGTGTCAATACCGATTCGGGATGAAACTGCACACTTTCTATGTCATAATCCTTGTGCCTCATCGACATAATCATCCCTTCATTGTCGAGGCTTGTGATCTCAAAACATTCCGGAAGATTCTCCTTTTCAACTATCCATGAATGATATCGCCCTGCTTCAAAGGTTTCCGGGAGTCCTTCGAAAAGAATTGTTTTACTGCGGGTAAGTGTAATGGGAGTCGCCAAACCATGGTAAACCCTGTTCAGGTTGTGCAGCCTGCCTCCAAAGGCTTCACCAATCGCCTGGTGGCCCAGACAAACACCAAGGATGCTTTTCTTGGAGGCGTAGGTCCTGATGATATCCATCAGCAACCCGGCTTCGGCCGGAAGTCCCGGCCCTGGTGAAAGCACAATCTTGTCGTATTGTTCTATTTCCTCAATACTTATCTCATTGTTACGGAAAACATCCACCTGAACGCCACCAATTTTATTGATGACATGCACAAGGTTATAGGTGAATGAATCATAATTGTCAACTACAAGTACACGAATCGGTTTCATCTTTTTTCTTCTTTAGTGGTATTCAGTTTGTGCTGGTTAATTTCCTTTGCCATTACTATGGCTTTTTTCAGGGCGGCCAGTTTGTTGTTTACTTCCTGCAGTTCGTTTTCCTCTTTCGAGTCGGCAACAATCCCGGCTCCTGCCTGGTAAAACAGCCTGTTGTTTCTGCTTAAAAATGAACGGATCATAATGGCATGGTTCACTGTCCGGTCGAACCCCAGGTATCCTATACAGCCTCCGTAGTATCCCCGGTTCTGGTTTTCGTATTTATCAATGAGTTCCATTGCCCTGTATTTGGGTGCCCCCGAAAGGGTGCCTGCCGGAAATGTCTCGCCCAAAACCTTTATCAAATTGGTATCTTCCTTTATATTTCCCGAGACCTGTGAGACCAGGTGAATAACATGTGAATAAAACTGCACCTCACGGTATATGTCCACCTCCACATGGCTGGCATTGCGGCTCAAATCGTTGCGTGCCAGGTCAACAAGCATCACATGTTCTGCATTTTCCTTGGGATCATTGCTGAGCTGTTCTGCAAGCTCCCTGTCCTGTTCATCATTGCCGGTACGCCTGAATGTCCCTGCAATGGGATGAATAAACGCCTTGTTGTTCTTTACTCGCAGCTCGGCCTCGGGGCTGGACCCGAAAATCCTGAAACTTCCGTAATCAAAGTAAAACAGGTAAGGGGAGGGGTTGATTGACCGCAGGGCACGGTATACATTGAAATCATCGCCTTCATACTGCTGTGAATACTGCCTGCTCAGCACAATCTGGAAAACATCGCCCCGGTAACAGTGATCCTTGCCTTTTTTTACCATTTGCATGTACTCTTCATCGGTAATGTTCGAAGTTTCGTTATCAACGGTATTGAATGTTCCGGTAGAAAAATTCAGGTTAATCAGAAGGTGGTTGAGGTAATCAATCTGCGAAGTCTCACCCTCCATCAGGTTTTCAACCATGTAAACCTGGTTTTTGTGGTGATCAATGGCTACAAGGTTCTTGTAGAAGCAGTATTTTACTTCAGGTATCCGGTACCCTTCCTTTACCGGTGAGGTAAACCTGATATTCTCAAAATGCTGGACTGCATCATAGGCGATATACCCAAACAAGCCGTTGGCTGGTATATCAAGGTTCTCAGCATCAACTTCAAAATTTCTGAAGAAAGTATCAAGTGCTGAATCCAGCCTTTTTTCCTCCGACAACCTGAACCTATCCTTTTCCCTTCCCGGTAATTCGACAGATACATTACCACCTGTGACCGTAAAGCATGCAACAGGGGTAAAGCATATGAATGACCATGAATTTTCGTGGCTGTGGTAATCTGAGCTTTCAAGCAGAATGGTTTTCGGATAAAGCGACCGCAACCGCAGGTAAACACTTACCGGGGTCACTGTGTCGGCAAGTATCTTTCTTATGACAGGCTTAAATTTTATGGGTTCCATATTTTTTATCATTCGGTTTTGAATTCTATACTTCTTCTGCAGGAATAACAAGCCAAAAAAAAACGGCTCACCGTGATTCGATGAGCCGTTTTTCCTGTATTCCAGGCAATGACATTACTTCTCTTCACGGTTTTGTAAAAAGTTGCTGTGCCACCACCAATTCATATTTTTGAAAATCTTCGTCATGCCCTTTTTCAAATTTTACATTTAACAGTTTTGTTCAGCATTTTGTTTTTATCGCTTCTTTTAATAAAAAAACCTGCTCCTTTTGAGGAGCAGGCCTTTATTGAAAATATTTTTATAAAATACCAATATGGCTGTTAACTCCCCACTTTAAGTAAGAAGACCCCACCACGGAAGCCATATTGTATTTATATTTTGAATCATGTGATATCTTTAATGCACTTCAAAAGAATGAATTTTTTTCCAAATAAAAAACAAAAGGCAGGATTTTTTTCTATAACATTCTTTCACCGGAAACGTAGATACCTATATCTGACCAAAAAAATAGAACTGCCATGTCAGCAAAATCTGTTTTTTCAGGAAAATTAACCCTCAGTATAACAGCTGCTATTCTGCTTTCTCTTCATTCAGTTTCCCAGATACCTCAAATTGCCTGGGAAAAACAGTTTCAGGTAAACGCGCCACATTATTTTTCTGATGTGAGGGAGCTGCTCGGCGAAAATTTCATTGTACTGGGGGCCATCAGTAGCCACGGTGAACAAGGGTTCAACATCTGGCTGCTGAAATGCAACAGCCAGGGCGATACCCTGAAAACCTTCGTGTACAGAAATCCCGGTAATGATATTCCGATGAAGGTTGCCATAAGGGGCGATGAAGGTTTTATTGTGTCGTTCATGAATGGCTCCCGTGAGGATGGGTTTACTTCATGCCTGCTTGCTGCTGATGCTGATTTAAATGTAGAATGGACTAAAACAACAGATCAGCCTTCCTTATTGGAAAAAGCAGATATCGCTATCCGGAATGATGGAAATATCTGGTGGATGAACAGTTTTCCCGGAACAAGCGGAAAACCTGTCATCAGCGTGTGGAATTTAGATATGAATGGGAACAAGCTATCGGAATACATTTATGAAGACACTGATCCGTTGCATGGATACGGTATTTATTCCCTGCCCGATGGCTCTGCCGGTATCATCGGGCAGGTTCAGCCGCCCCGCGGAAACCCTTCAGTAATGGTTTTGCGCATCGCAATTGATGGCCAGCTGATATGGAAGTCACTCATACCGCAAACCGACAGGGTGCTTACCCCACAGTGCCTCTGCTGTTCATCAGGTAATACCCTCATGGTAGGAGGGTGGGCCGGCATGTGCTATAATCCTGATGTACCTGAAGAGGAGCAAATCTGGGACTACGATTACCTGCTCATCAAACTCGATGCTGCAGGGAAGATGATATGGAACCGGCACTTTAACCGGGAAGGCTCCGAAAAAGGGACTGCTGTTGTTGTTCTGGCAGATGAATCTATCCTTGCCGCCGGCAGATGCGAAACCTCCTTTACCGGAAGTATCGGCCCCTGGCTGATGCATGTTGATAAAGACGGCAATATGATTAAGGACCAGGTCTATAAATACAGGTTCGTGAATGACCAGGTTGCAAGAATTATCCAAACCACCGATGGCGGTTTTATGATGGTTGGCCCTGGTTTTATTCAAACCGGCCATAAACTGTCGGGCTGGATGAAAAAACTGAACCCGGTCATGTGAAAACCAATTTCACTTATTTCCTTTCTTCTGCATAATTGCTCTGTACGGCTGCTTCACAATCCGGGGCATTTTCTATGCTCATAAGTAAAACGGGTGGGGTTTTACAGGCATACTGCACCATACCATCGCCATACCATCGCTATACCAAGCCCGTATTAAATTCAATTATTTTCGAATTTGATACGGTTTTGGTATAGCCAATGTATAGCTTTGAAATTGATGATTAACCAGGAAAGCCATTTCATCTGATTGATTTCCCGAACGGATAGACATGTTGTGGGTATTTGGAGATGCAACAGGTTCCCTGGTTCAATCAAACTGAGAAATGAGGTTGATCCTGTCGGGTTTGCCATTTTCGGTTCTGGGAATACTGCTGACGAAAATGATTTGCCTGGGCTGTTCAAATCTTTCAAGGTGCTCCCGGCATATTCCCTGCAATCTGGTTATTAGTTCCGGTTTTTGCTGCGCTTCCACAACCAGTACAAGCTGCTGCCCCAGGGAGTTGTGCCGGCTGGAGGAGATCAGGAACGGGCAGCAGATATAAGGTTCCAGTTTTTTCTCAAGTATCTCAGGTGAATATTTGATGCCTCCTGATATGATGATGTTGTCGGCCCTGCCCAGTATCCTGAAGGTTTTTTCATTCAATATTTCTGCAATATCGGTTGTCGTTAACGATTGTTCAGTAAGGCCAGGCATATATATCTGAAGGCATCCCTCTTCTGATAAACGTACTGTGATTTCATCAAGGCAATGATAGCAATCGCCGGCACCTTCACCATTGATTTTTCTCAGTGCAATATGTGTGGCTGTTTCTGTCATGGCATACCCCGACCAGCATTCAGTGGCTACGTTCTGCAGGCTGTTTTCGATATGATGGGGGATAGCTGACCCGCCAATCAGCAGGTGTTTTATATTTTGGAGCCATGCACCCGGAACGGGTTCTGCATCAAGGATTTTTTGCACCTGGTGTGGAACCATGGCAGCAAAACTGAATTTCTCCTGTTCCAGAAATGTAAAACCGGTAGAGGGATCAACCATATACAGGTTGAGGTTGCCCAAAAGTGCCCTTACCACCATCAGTTTTCCGGCAATGAATTTCACCGGCAGGCAGTGCAGTATCCGGTCGTTTGCACTGAGGTTAAAGAATTGTATTGTGCGCAGTGCACTTTGCCCGATAAAATTCTTGTCAAGGCTGATTGATTTCGGTGCCCCGGTGCTGCCCGAAGTTTGTACCGTGATGGTTTTACCGGGTGAATACCACTCTTCAAGGAATATTGCGCATTCCTTTTCATGTGCTGAATAGTGGCTTCTCCTGATAAACTCTTTCACACTTGTGAATTGGCCGTTAATACTGATATGTGCAGGGAACAGGTTCATTCTGTCATAAAATTTTCAGGTAAATCAAATTGTTTGCGGCCGTTGAACCATAATTCTTCTCCCCTGACTTCAAGGGGCGAGTTTATATTGTTCGTAAAAAGGCCTCCGGTGCCCAGCCCCTGGTATCCTTCTGCCTTTATATGAAATGTCCACTGTGCAATGGCATTCAGTCCGATATTTGATTCGAGGTAGGAGGTAATCCACCATCCGGCTGATTCCGATTCGGCCAGCGCTATCCATTCCGAGCAGCCACTGAACCCGCCGTGCAGGCTTGGTTTCAGGATCAGGAAATGGGGCCTGATGGAATTGAGCATCTTTTCTTTTTCATTCCGGGTTACAATGCCAATCAGTTCCTCATCGAGGGCTACCGGGACGGGAGATTCCCTGCACAGACGTGCCATGGCCCCCCATTGGCCCGCAGCGATAGGCTGTTCAATTGAATGTATCCGGAGGGGTGCCAGCCGGTGCAGATTTTCAAGGGCTTCATCAGGGTGAAAGGCACCGTTGGCATCGAGCCTGAGCATAACCTGTTCTTCAGGATATCGGCTGCGTATTGATTTCAGGATATCGAGTTCCTTCTCAAAATCAATTCCCCCTATTTTCAGTTTGATGCATTTGTACCCAAGTTGTAGTTTCTCTGCTACCTGTTGTTCCATATATGAAGCATCACCCATCCAGATGAGCCCGTTGATGGGAATGCCAGCATTGCCGTTTGTGAAGGCAGAAGGGAACAGGCAACGGGTTCCATTGTTATTCAAATCAAACCATGCCGATTCAAGGGCAAAATGAACGGAAGGTGTTTGCACTGTAAGTTCAGGTGACCAGAGATAGGTTTCGGGGTCAAGACAAATTTCATGAAGCAGTTGCTCAACCTGGCCCGAAGTTTCCATGCTTAAACCGGGAAGCGGTGCACATTCTCCTATTCCTGTTACACCTTCTTTTTCGAGCATCAGGTACCATACCGTGCGGTGGTTATATGCTCCCCGGGATGTAAGTGCCCGTTGTCTGAATTTCAACTCGTATTTTATTACGCGTGCTTTCATCTTGAAGCAAGTATAAAACCGGTTACAAACAGCAGCGTGAACGCCAGTGTTGACAATGACAATCGTTTCAGGAACGGATCGAGTTCCCTGTCGTTTCTGATGCGGCTGACCCGGTTCAGATCATTAAGGTATAACGGCAGCGTGATCATATACAGCCAGTTCAAGGCCGACTGTTCCTGAAGGAGTGTAAACACAATGGCCGAAACCCAGCCTCCGGTTATCAGCGCCTGGTGATAGTAGCGGCTCCGGGCAGCTCCAAGCCTGACAGGAATTGTGATTTTTCCTGAACGGCGGTCATTTTCAATGTCACGCATGTTGTTCAGGTTCAGTACTCCTGCGCTGAAAAAGCCGATGCTGATGCCTGGCAGGAATACATCAGCAGCCAGGAATCCTGTATTCAGGTAAAATACACCTGCAACGGGCAGAAGCCCGAAAAATAAAAAGACAAACAGGTCGCCCAGCCCGATGTAGCCGTATGACTTATTACCCGCTGTGTAAAAGTAGGCTGCAATAAGCGACATGATTCCCAGCAGGATAAATAAAAAGAATGCTGGTTTGGAAGAATTCCAGGTGGCTGTATACACAAGCAGGATGCCCGACAGGAAACTAAGGCCTCCAATAACAAACATGCCTGTCTCCATTTCGCGGTGACTGATGGCGCCACTCTGCACTGTGCGTGCAGGGCCTACCCGGTACTGGTTGTCGGTTCCTTTCCGGCTGTCGCCATAATCATTGGCGAAATTCGAAAAGATTTGTATAAAAGTGGCAGTAACAATGGCCAGCACACTTACCCAAAAATTTATGGCACCGTAAACCCATGCCAGTCCGCATCCCGTCAGAATGCCTGAAAGGGCCAGGGGAAGGGTCCGGGGACGTGCTGCATCTATCCATGAACGGGTTGTTGCCATAGCTATTTCTTCAGTTTGAAGTAACGGGTTTCAAGCCAGCTTTTGTACATGGGGTCGAGCAAAGTGATTTCATCACTGCTGAGGTCGATGATTTCCTTGCTCTCAAGGGCTTTTTTCAGTTTGACAACATTTCCTGAAGTCCCCAGATCGAATTCATCCAGTGTTTCCTTTGAGCTTAATTTCTTGGCACCTTTTAATAATGCCCTGAGGAAATTGATCTGGGCGTTTGACAACTCTTCAGTTTTCGACTGAAACAGCAAACTTAACTGGTCAATGATTCCTTCATGAGCCTTATGGATGATATCTTCATTGCATGCTTCACCGGTCCTGAGCCATGCCTGCTGTGCCAACTGCTGTACATAATAGGGATGACACCCGGCAATTTCAGTAACAAAAGCTGCATCCTTTTCTGAAATCGATTTGCCGGTTTCCTTGAATCTTTTCGTGATGAATTTTATCCAGTCCTTCTTTTTAATTTTCTCGAGAAAGATGATATCGCCAAATTTATAGAATGGCATTGCAGAATTACTAAAAACTTCGAGCAGCATATGCCGTTTGCTCCCGTACAGGCAATAGGCAGTATTCTGGTGTTTCTGCCAGCTGGACCTTAGTTTTTTCTGGAAAGCCAGGGGGTTGTCAAAGGATGTGATGTTCTGGAATTCATCGATACATATGATGAACTTCCAGTTATTTTTGGCAGCTATCTTTTCTGCCATGTTTAAAATATCATCAGGATGTTTTTTTACTTCCTTCCAATCGAGTGATAATGAAAGATCCTGCTGGTTCCCTGGACTGAAAGAAAGCCTGGGCACCAGTTTCCCCAGGAAATTCCTTGCATTTTCCATGATGGTTTCAAATCGGGAAGAAGAGGCTTTGAGCACCTCTGTTGCCAGCAATTGATAAAACTGCTCCTCGGTCCTTACACTGTATGCATCAATAAAACAGAACCTGATATTCTTTTCCGATTTTTGCACTTCCAGAGCTGCCCTTTCAACAAGTGATGACTTCCCCCAGCGCCGTGGTGAAATCAACACAGTATTCACAAGCAATTTAAAATTGCCGGTCAACCTTTTAATTTCATTTTTCCTGTTTGTGAAATTTTTGGCAACAGCAAGCCTTCCATATACAAATGGGGTGTCCATAACGTTTTTTTAAACAAAGATAACTTACTTTCAGGTAACTTACAATATGGTAAGTTACCTTATAGTAAGTTTTACTATGCCTTACGGAAATTTCGGATATTTCTGAAAGTCGGGTTTTCTTTTTTCAAGGAATGCATGTTTGCCTTCCTGTGCTTCTTCGGTAAGGTAGTAAAGCAAGGTAGCGTTTCCGGCAAATTCCTGTATGCCTACCTGTCCGTCGAGTTCAGCATTTAATCCGAGTTTCAGCATCCTGAGTGCCAGCGGACTGTGCTCCTGCATCTTCCGGGCCCACTCAACAACTTCATCCTCCAGCCTTTCGAGGGGGACCACTTTATTTACAAGTCCCATTTCCAATGCTTCAGCAGCTGAATACTGCCGGCACATGAACCATATTTCCCGTGCCTTTTTCTGGCCCACAATGCTTGCAAGGTATGATGAACCAAGTCCGGCATCAAAGCTTCCAACCTTTGGGCCGGTCTGTCCGAAGATGGCGTTCTCACTTGCAATGCTGATGTCGCATACAACGTGCAGCACATGGCCTCCACCTATGGCATAACCGTTGACCATGGCAATCACCGGTTTGGGCATGCTGCGTATCTGGCGCTGTACCTCAAGTATATTGAGGCGCGGGATGCCATCCTTGTCGATATAACCTCCCATCCCTTTCACTGTCTGGTCGCCCCCCGAGCAGAATGCCTTGTCGCCCGCTCCTGTAAGTACCACTACGTTGATGCGCTGATCTTCACGGCAGATACGCAGGGCATCGCTTATTTCGTTCACAGTGGTTGGCCTGAAGGCATTGCGGTACCTTTCACGGTTAATTGTTATTTTTCCGATTCCCCCGAAGTAGTCAAAGAAAATGTCTTCATACGCTTTGATGGTTTCCCAGGTTCGCTTGTAACTCATATCTTTTTGTTATAATGTTGACTTGATAATATTTGAGTTCCTGTTCTGTCTGTTACTGATCGATCTTCATTTTCATGAATAATTCCCTGAATGTGGCTGAGTTCAGTTCGGCATCGGTAAAAATTTCAAGCAAGGCAGGTTTTTCCCTGCCGGGTGCATAAAGTTCAGTCAGTGCCACTTCCAGCTCCTCCTGGTTTTCAGCTTTCAGGTATTCGATGCCAAAGGTATGGGCAACGCCTTCCGCACTGAAAGTATTGCGGGTAAAGAAGAAATCATGGAATGCAGGTGATTCCCCCGGACCTTTGATCATGCTGAAGATGTTCCCACCTCCGTTGTGGATGACAATAATTCGCAGGTTACAGCCAATGTACTTGTTCCAGAGGGCATTTGAATCATAAAAAAATGATAAATCGCCAAGGATAATTGTATTTGTTTTCTGTGACACTGAGGCAAATCCAACTGCAGTTGACAAGGATCCATCGATGCCGCTGGTTCCCCTGTTTCCCAGGTAATGGACCCCGCTTGCAGCTTCCGGTAGCAGTCCATAACGTACCGGTGAACTGTTTCCCAGGTGAATTACTGATTCCGGGGGGATTGACCGGCATATCCTTTGAAAAACATGAAGGTCGCAGAATCCTGCACTATGGGCATAATCATTATAAACTTTGATTACCCTGCTTTCTGTATCCTTCCAGCGATTGAAATAACCTTTGCCTTTAGCTGTCGCTTTTTCTGCAATCATCCTGAAGAAGGTGGTCCCATCGGTTTTTACAATTCTTGTCAAAGACTGGTAAGTGTCATAATACTGGTCGGCCAGGCTCAGGTGCCAGTGCTCTGAGGGTTTGTATTTCCGGAGGAACTGCTTGAGCGGTTTGGAGACAAAACTGCCACCAAGGGTGATCAGCAGGTCAGGCCTGAAATCCTCCATGTTCTGTGAAAGCAGTGATGTCATCAGCAGATCGACGTTCCCTGTAAACAGCGGATGGTGCAGGTTTGAAAGGTGTTCCCTGAGTATCAGTGTGCCTGTTTTATCAGAGAGCTCTGCAAGTATGGCTTCCAGTTCCGGGTTGGGTGACATTTGACCGGGCAGCACGAGTACCTTTTCTGCCAGGTTGAAACGTTCAGTGAGTTCCCCCGCAATTTTTTCATTGAGGAAGTTCCCTGCTTCGGTAACTTCAATTGTCTTTACCGGCGGAAGTGGTTCATCAACTAAATCATGCAGTGGCTCTTCAAGAGGAATGTTGATATGCACAGGGCCGGGAAGGCCTGATGTTGCATGATTGATCGTTTCATTGATTATCCGTGCAGCGTACCACAATTCCTTTTCCGATTCCCCTAAAGGCAGTGAAATTTCCTTTTTGCAGTAATTCCTGTATATATCTTGCTGGGGAATTGTTTGATTTTCCCCCTGGTTGACCCAGTAACCCGGTCTGTCAGCTGTCAGTATAATGATTGGAACACTCAGGTAAAATGCTTCCGCCACAGCAGGTGCGAAATTTAGTGTAGCCGTCCCTGAACTGCAGACAACAGCAACCGGTTTTTCAAGTGCCTGAGCAAGCCCGGTAGCAAAGTATGCGGCACTGCGCTCATCCACAATGCTGCGGCAGTTAAACAGCCCTGATAATGCCAGTGTATGGATGAGCGGCCCGTTGCGCGAGCCGGGAGATATAATTACATCAGTTATTCCTTTTGCATGTAAAAGGAAGGCGAGTTGCTGAACGTGTTTTTTTGTCGATATCATTTATTTTGAACTGCTTCAATGGCTGACAGGAGTGTTGTTGCTTTCTTGTTTGTTTCTTCCCATTCATCTTCCGGAACCGACCTTGAGGTTATTCCTCCACCCGAATATAGTATATATTGTTCCGGCATAATCTCCATGCAACGCAAATTTACAAATAATCCCACATCTCCGTT
>OBJA01002141.1_pt1 | contig 11963 bp, 7 predicted proteins | sample 1519751 | NCBI WGS metagenome assembly OBJA01 (sample SAMEA3881238, study PRJEB22517) | soil metagenome | biome: lake sediment; feature: soda lake sediment; material: sediment, water from around vicinity | place: India | collected 2013-12-23 | depth 3 m
CGCCGCCCGCTAGGCGCAGATAACCACCCATGTCTTCCATGCAGCAGCACGGCCAGTCGGGCGAGGATCCTGCCGCCTGTGAGCGCGCGGCCCTGGAGGCCTACCGGCGTGGCGACCTGTCCGGCGCCGCCGCCGGATTTCGCACCCTGACGCGACTGCGGCCGGACTACCCGGTGGCCCACTACAGCCTGGCGGCGGTGCTCGATGCCCTCGGCGATGTGGAGGGGGCCATCACGGGCTATCGCCAGGCGCTCGCCCTGTTGCCGGGGCACGCCGCTCTGCACTACAACCTGGGGGTCTTGCTGCAGCGCGCGCGCCGGCCGGGCGAAGCCGAGGCCTGTTATCAGGCGGCGGCACGCCTCCAGCCGACCCTGGCCGAGGCCTGGAACAACCTTGCCAGCCTGTGTCTAGGACGCGGCGCCTGGGGCGAGGCCATCGGGTACTGTGAGCGCGCCATCGCGCTGCGCGCCGACTTCGCCGATGCGCGCAGCAACCGAGGTGTGGCGCTGGTGCAGTTGGGCCGGCTCGCGGAAGCGGAAGGCGAATACCTCGAGGTGCTGCGCCTGCAGCCGGGCAACGTTACGGCCCTGCGCAACCTGGGGTCCACGCTCAAGCACCAGGGGCGGCACGAGGAGGCGCTGGCGCGCTACCGAGCGGCGCTGGAGCTTGCGCCCCGGGACGCCACCCTGCGCAGCGACTACCTGCTGGCACTGAACTACCTGCCGCAACAGGATCCCGGGTCGGTGTTCGCCGCCCATGTGAAATGGGGGCGCCTGCACGGTGATCTGAACGCGTCCGCCGCTCCGCTGCGCGATCCCGACCCTGATCGCCCCCTGCGCATCGGCTATGTGTCGGCGGATTTCTACGATCACTCGGTGGCGCACTTCATCGAGCCGCTGCTCGCCCACCACGACCCGGATGCCTGCATCGTGCATTGCTATGCGGACGTGGTCGCGGAGGACGCGGTCACGGCGCGCCTGCGCGCCCTGCCCCTGCACTGGCGCCCCATCGCGGGCCTGGGCGACGCCGAGGCGGCGGACCTGATCCGACACGATGGCATCGACATCCTGGTGGATCTCGCCGGCCACACCGGCGGCAACCGCCTGCCGCTGTTTGCGCGCAACCCGGCTCCGGTACAGATCAGTTACCTCGGCTACCCGAATACCACCGGCCTGCCGGCCATCGACTATCGCCTGACCGATGCCATCGCCGACCCGCCCGGCAGCGAGGCCTTCCACACCGAGACCCTGGTGCGGCTGGAGGACGGCTTTCTCTGCTACCAGGGCGATCCCGGCCTCGCGGTCGCCGCCGAGCCGCCGCTCGCGCGCCTGGGCCATCCGACCTTCGGCTCCTTCAACAACCTGGCGAAGATCACCCCGGAGGTACTCTCGCTCTGGGCGCACCTGCTCGCAGCCCTGCCGCACGCGCGGCTGGTGCTGAAGAACAAGTCGCTGCGCGACGCGGGCACCCGGCAACGCCTGCTGGATGCCTTCGCCGCGCACGGCGTGGCCGCGGAGCGCCTGGAAACGATCGGCTGGTTGGACGATCCCGCCGATCACCTGCGGCTCTACGATCGCATCGACGTGGCCCTGGACACCTTTCCCTACAACGGCACCACCACCACCTGCGAGGCCCTGTGGATGGGGGTGCCGGTGGTCACGGTCCTAGGTGACCGGCATGCGGCGCGCGTCAGCGCCAGCCTGTTGCGGCGCGTGGGGCTGGAGGACCTGGTGGCCGGGAACCTGGACGACTATGTGGCGCGCGCCACGGCGCTGGCGCGGGATCCGGCCCGCCTCGCGGATCTGCGCGCCGGGTTGCGCGCGCGCCTGCGGCAATCCCCCTTGTGTGACCCGCCGGGCTTCGCCCGCGGGCTGGAGGCGGAGTATCGGAAGTTGTGGCAGCGGAGGTGTGCGCTGGCACGGCAGGAGCCGTAATCAATCAACCCACTCAGGAGGAGCAGCATGAAGAACAATAACCGGATTCGCGCGATCACGGCGGGCATCGGCCTCGCCCTGGGCGCCAGTCTGGCGCTCGGCATCACATCGCCCGCCCAGGCGGCAACCTATACCATGAGCTGGCAGGGCCTGTTCACCTGGACCTCGAGCGAGGGCCTTAGCATGATCAATACCGGTCTTCCCGATTTCTACGATCCGGAATGGGGCTATGGCCATCGGACCAAGATCTCCGGCAGCCTGACCTATGATACCGCCACCGGAACCGGGTCAGCGACCCTCGTGCCCTTCGACCTTCTCTATCATCCAATCTATTTTTCCACGCCGCAAAACATCACCCTGCAAGCCATCGGCGATGGCTTCGGTGGGGAGGGCTCATTGGTGCTGGGCAACATGCTGATCGACTGGGGTGGCAACGTCGGCATGCCCCTGTCCATCGTCTGGGATGCCGCGGGCCTGTTCGGGGCGCTCGGCAGTACCGGCGTGGGGGATACCATCACCGGCGTCGGCGCGGTCCCTGCGAGCAATGGCATCAAGAATGGCCTCTATCCCATCGGCCCGGCGCCGCTGGCGACCACCACCTGGAACACCACGCCACTCTGCGTACCGGGTGGGGGCGTGACGGGTGAGTGCATGGGGGTATCGCCGTCGGGCGGCCTGCCGCTGTTCGACGATGGTGTCGGAGGCAGCCCGATCCTGGCGGGGCCGTTCGAGAGCTACCGGTTCAATTTCGATGTCACCTCCTTCACCGTCCAGGAGGTATCGGAGGTGCCCCTGCCGGCCGCCTTATGGCTGCTGGGCAGCGGGCTGGTGGGGCTGCTGGGCCTGGCAAGGCGGCGTTCGCAGCACGGGGGTTCCTGAACGTCCCGGGTCGGCATGTGTGCGGGAGGTGCGACAAACGGCTAGACGGAGGAAGAAAATGAAAATCAAAACGAAACACAAGGCCCTGGTGAGTGGCGTGGCCCTGGCGCTCGGGATTGCTGTCGGTCCGGCGCAGGGTTCACCACAGCCCGGGAGCTACGTCGAATTCCAGTGGCAGGGTTTGTTCACCATGCTGAGCACGACCGGTACCCCCCTGGCCAATACCAGCCTGCCGTATTACTACGATCCCACCTGGGGTTATGGCTACCGGACGCCCGTCAGTGGCATGCTGAGTCTGGATCTGGCCACGGGCGCGGGCAGTTTCCATTCACATCATTTCTGGTTCTTCGATGGCGTGAGCCCGGCACTGATCGAGTGGGGGGAAGTGCAGGCGGTCGGCGATGGTGCTGGTGGACAGGGAACCCTGATGCTAGGCAATGCATTTTTCCAGTGGGGTGGTGCTTACGGATTGCCCCTGTCCATCGTCTGGGATGCCTGGGGCCTGTTCTCATCGCTGCAGGATGGGATCACCTGGGGCGAGACCATCACTGGGATCGGCGCCATACCGGCCAGTGACGGCATCAAGAAGGGCAACTATCCGATCGGGCCCGCGCCGCTGGCAACCACCACCTGGAACACCACCACCATCAACTGCACGCCCGGCGGGGGCACCACCGGGGATTGCATGGGTGTGCACACGACCGGCGGCCTGCCCCTGCTGGCCGATACCATTGGCGGCTCTCCCTTCGTGGCGGGTCCGTTCGAGGGCTTCAGCGTCAACCTCGATATCACCTCGCTGACCTACGAAGGCGTCTGCCTGAACTGCCCGCCACCGCCGCCCATCCCGATACCCGCCGCCGTGTGGTTGTTCGGCAGCGGTCTGGTGGGGCTGGTGTCCGTTGCCCGGCGGGGTCGCAGGAAGCGGCGCTAGCGCTCCACGAATTTGAGGTAGATAAAGTGGTGTCCCTGGTCGAGGACGTACCTGTGGCAATCGGCCTTGTGTGACCCGTCGAGTTTCACCCGCGGGCTGGAGAAAATCTGTCGGGAGATGTGGCAGAGGAGATGTGCGCAGGCACGGCAGGAGCCGTACACCATCCCAATCGTAAGGAGGCGCGACATGAAAAGAAAAACCAGCATCCACTTGCTTGCCGTGGCGGTCGGTCTTGCCCTCGGTTCCTCGCTGGCGCAGGCCAATACGCTGGACGTGGTGGACAGCCAGGTGGTCATGACCTGGTCGGGTCTATTCACCATGCTGGATGCGGCGGGCAATCCCATGCCCAATACCAGTGAGCCATATTACAGCGACCCGACCTGGGGGCAGGGGTACAGGACGCCCATCAGTGGAACCATGACCATGGATATCTACACAGGTGCCGGCAGCTTTGCGGTGTACCCCTTCGAGTTCTTCAATGGTTCGTCGCCGGTCGAGTTCACGGGCGGCACCTTGCAGGCCATCGGCGATGGCATGGGCGACGTCGGTTCCCTGGTGCTGGGGAATGCGCTGTTTGGCTGGAATTCCGTCTACGGGAATCCCTTCTCCATCGTCTGGGACGCGGCCGGACTGTTCGGCGTGTGGATCAATGGTATTACGCCGGGGGTCACCATCAGTGGAGTGGGCGCCGTGCCCGCCAGCGACCCGCTGTTCACGGACCCGCAGAACTATCCCATCGGCCCCGCACCGCTGGCGACCACCGCCTGGAACACCTACACCTCCGCGTGCACGCCGGGATTCTCCGATGACTGCATGGGCGTGAATCCGAGCGGAGGCCTGCCCCTGGTCGCCGATTCAACTGCGGGTTCACCGTTCGTGGCCGGGGCGTTCCTGGGTTTCAGCGCCAGCCTGGACATCACATCCGTGTACATCGTGTCCGGCGAGGCAGTATGCTTGGATTGCGAGCCGCCGTCACCCGTACCCCTACCAGCCGCCTTCTGGCTGTTCGGCAGCGGCTTGGCGGGCGTGATGTGTCTCTCTCGGCGGGGCCGCGGGCAACGGCACTGCGGGTTCGGCGGTTGACTGCGCCACCCGTTCAAAGGGCGGCATCCGCGGCGTTCGTCTCGGATGCGGGTATGCCCAGCGCCTCCAGCAGCGGTGCCAGATGCTGTTCGTACTGGCGCCAGCGCTCCACAGACTTGCGGTAGATGGGGCGGCGCACCTGGTCGTAGCTGGGGGTCTTGACCAGGCGCTTGGAGGCGTGGAATTCGAGGCAGGCCTCGTTCCACTTCAGGCCGCAGAACTCGATCATGCGGCGGCTATGGGTTTCCACGTCATCGACCAGATCCTCGTAGCGGATTTCCAGCATGGGCAGGGTGAGGGTGTCGCGCCAGTGCTGCATCAGGCGCTGGTATTCCCGGTGGTAGTGGCCCAGCTCCTCCAGGTCGTTGGCATAGGCATGGTCCGCGTTGAAGTGCTGGAAATAGATCGACAGGCAGGTGTCGACCGGGTTGCGGACGCAGTGGATGATCTGGGCACCCGGGAACAGCAGTTCGATCAGGCCCAGGCCCTGGAAATTGTGGGGCATCTTGTCCGTGACCCGCAAGGCCCTGGGTGCCATGGAGGAAAGCCGGTCGAGGTGTTTTTTGGCCAGTGTATCCAGTGTCTTCCGGTTGACCTGGTCCATGCAGAGTGGGAAATGCAGGGCAGAGTCCAGGAGCTTCGGCAGTTCCAGGGTGAGCTTGTGCATGTCCTCCAGTTCCCCCGCGCCATGCACGTCCGGATGGCTGGCGAGGATCTGTTCCACCAGGCTGGTGCCCGAGCGGGGCATGCCGACGATGAACACGGGCAGGCGGGATTTGTTCGAGGCGCGCGGGCGCACGCGTTGCCGATCCGCTGGAAAGCTGCTGATGATGTTCCTGAACTGCTGCTCGTTTCTTGCGCGGTCGAAACGGTTCGGGTCCAGGTCGTTGGCGCGGCGGTAGTGGGTGAAGGAGCGCTCGCGGTCCTTGAGTTCGTCGTAGAGCTTGCCCAGCAGGAAATGCGCCTGCATCCGCGACTGGATCAGGGAGTCGGGTTCCTCGAGGTGCCGTTCCAGGAGGGCGATCGCCTCCTCGCGACGGTCGAAATGGCGGGCCAGCGCCCCGTAGGCCAGGGCGATCTGCAGATTGACCGTGCCCTGGTCGATGTGAGGCTGGATCAGCGCCATGCCCTGATCGAAATCCCCCGTGTGTTCGAACAGGCTGGCCTGCCCCGCGATGGCGTCTGGGTAGCCGGGACGTAATTGCTCCGCGGTGCGGAAACTCTCCAGCGCATCCTCCACCCGACCCTGCACACGCAGGCAGCAGCCCAGGTAGAAATGGCTGTCCGCGGATTCGGGGGCATGCTGGATGGCTGCGCGGAAGGCGCGCTCGGCCTCGGCCTGGTGGATGCGCGGGTCGCCTTTGGCGAGCAGGGCATTGCCCAGGGCGTTGTGAGCGGCTGCGAAATCGGGTTTGAGTGCAACCGCCTTGCGCAGATGGGTAATGGCCTCATCGAAGCGGTCCAGGTGCAGCAGTGCGTTGCCCAGGTTGTTGTGCGCCTCGGCATAGTCGGGACTGGCCTGCAGGGCGCGCCGGTAGTGTTCCAGCGCCTCATCCAGTTTGCCCTGTCGGACCAGCAGGTTGCCGAGGTTGTTGAGCGCGCGGGCGTGGTTGGGCCGCAGGGCCAGCGCGGCCCGGAAACGGTCCGCGGCCTGTTCCTCCTGGCCGCTATCCAGCAGGCTCACGCCAAGATTGTTGAGGGCCTCGGCATAGTCGGGCCGCAGTTGCAGGGCCTGTTCGTAGGCCTGCACGGCGTCGGCCTGGCGGCCGAGGCGGTGCAGCGTGGCACCCAGGTCGTTCCAGGCCTCGGCGTAGCCCGGGGCGAGGCGCAGCGCCTCGCGGAAGGCCTGTTCCGCTTCCTCATGGCGCTGCTGCAGTCCGAGGCAAAGCCCCAGGTTGTAATGGGCCTGGGCCAGGGCGGGTTTTTTCTGGATCGCCAGCCGGTGTGACTGCTCGGCGCCGGCGAGGTCACCGCGCTCCTTCAGGATCAGGCCCAGGTTGTTGTGGGCCTCGGCGAACTCGGGGGACAGGCGGATGGCCTCGTGCGCGGAACGCTCCGCCGCCTCCAGTTGGCGTGCCATGAACAGCGACATGGCCAGGTTGGCGTGAGCCTGGGGCATGGCGGGTTGCAGCTGCAGCAGTTGTCGATACGCTTCGGTGGCTTCCGGATGTCGCCCGAGCGCTTGCAGGGCCACGCCCAGGTTGTAGTAGGCCGGGTGCGAGGCGGGTTGCAGGGCGATGACCCGTTGGCAGCAATCCACCACTTCCGCGAGACGGCCCGACTGGGCATGAATGCCGGCGAGGACGAACCAGGCGTCGGCGTCGGCGGGATTGTCACGGCAGCGGGTTTCGCACAGGGTGCGTGCCTCGTCGGAGCGCCCCTGTCGTATCAGATCGATCGCCTGTTGTGCCTGTCCTGCCATATGGATGTCCGTGTTGCTGTGCCGCCGGGGTTTAAGGTTTGGTGAAGACAAATAGATAGCCCTGCATGGGCACGCCGGCCTCCTTACGGAGCACCACCTCCTGCATGCGCAGCTCCCGCTGGCCATGGCGCGCGGCCAGGTTGCGGATATAGGCCGAGGCGTGTCCGTAGCGTCCGCTCTGCCGCAGTACGTACCCGTCCTGGGTCTCGTCGGCCTCGACAGAGAAGGCAAACAGGCCGCCTGGGCGCAGGGCCTCGTGGCTGGCCGCGAACACCTCCTCCAGGTTGCCGATGTACACGAATACGTCGGCGGCCAGAATCAGGTCGTAGGCGGGCTCGCTGCCTTGCAGGGGTTCCAGCACGTCGCCCATGAGCAGGTGGTCGTACACGCCGAGCTGGCGTGCTTTCTCGATCATCTTCGGGGCGAGATCGACCCCGGTCAGGCTGCTCGCCATATCCCGGAACAGCTTGCCGCACAGGCCGGTGCCGCAGCCCAGGTCGACGATATCCAGACTGGCCTCGCGCCCCTCCATGGCGTCGCGGACGATCCGATGCAGCACCTCCGGGGTGCGGTATTCCAGGTTGTTTACCAAATCCTGCTCGAAGGTGTCGGCGTAGTCGTCGAAGAGTTTGCGCACATAGTCGGCCGGCGAATGCTCCGGTAAGGGGGCGTCGCCGAGCATGGCGAGGAAATAAGCAGCACTGGCATGCTCTGGGTCGAGCTCCAGGGTCTTGCGCAAGGCTGCAGTCGCGGAGGGATTGTCCTGCAGGGCGCGATGGGCCAGCCCAAGGTTGAAATGCGCGTCGACATGATTCGGATTCAGCGTGGTGGCGCGGCGCAAGGCCTCTACAGCGTCGGCGTAGCGCTTCTGCTGGGTGAACACCGCGCCCAGGGAGAGCCAGGTCCTGGGGTCGTTCGGTTGCAGCTGCGCCAGTGTTCGGGCATGAGCTTCCGCGTTGGCGAGGTCGCGCATGATCAACAGGGTGCTCACCAGGTTGTAGCGGGCGTCGAAGTGCTGGGGCTGCAGGCGCAGCGCGCGGCCATAGCACTCCAGTGCCTCGGCATGCTTGCCCTGGTCGTGCAGCAGCTTGCCGAGATTGCTGTGCGCATCGGTATGGTTCAGGTTGTGCTGCAGGGCCTGGCGGTACAGCGCCTCGGCTTGTTCCGCATCACCCTTCCTGGCGAGCAGATTGCCGAGATTTGTCAGTGCCTCGGCATAGTGCGGCATGAGCCGGAGGGCCTTGCGATACTGGGTTTCCGCCTCCTCGCTGCGGCCGAGCAGGAACAGGGTGTTACCCAGGTTGTTGAGTACGCCGACGGCGTTGGGTTCGATGCGCAGTGCCTTCTGGAAGCACCGAGCAGCGTCTTCCAGTTCTCCGCGCATGCCATGGATGGCGCCCAGCAGGTTCCAGGATTCCCAGTCGCGGGAGGATGCGCGGCAGATGGCCTCGAACGCCGTTTTTGCCTCGTCCAGGCGCTGTTGTTGCAAGAGCAGTTGGGCCTGCTGTTTTTGTTGTGTGATGTTCATGCTGCAACCGGATGGGCTACTGCGTCTCTGCCGAGATACAGCCAGTACCCTGGACTGAATGTTATCTACCGATCATTATGTCGGACATCTTAACGACATTGAGTGGCCTTGGCTATGCTATTTGCTGCTGTCCTGTTTGCTTGTATGGGGGTCTGGCAGAGTAGCGGCTAAGGCGATTATTAGTAATAAATAATATACTGGCCAACAGGGGTTGATTGCAGCTACTTGCTGAAATTGTTGCAAAATATTGCCACGCTCTCGAATCCGTGCCGTTTCCATGGCGGCAAAGGGACGATATCATTTGAATGATACCGGCTCTGTCGGTACATTTTCCTTCAGAGCTGTCCGCTATTCTTGCTCGCCAAGGGCCTTACGGGGCATTTCTGTCGGCTCTACATAATGAGAATAAGACGATGAGAATGCTGTTCATGTTCTTCCGCGCCTTCCTTGCATCGGTACTGCTGCTGTTCTCCTGCTCGATCCAGGCACTGGTTGTCGTCCGCATGGAAACCGTGCTCGGCGAAATCGATCTCGAACTCTATGATGAGGTCGCTCCAAAAACGGTTGAAAACTTTCTCGAGTATGTAGACAGACAGGCGTACGACGGTACCTTTATCCACCGCAGTGTGCCCGGTTTCATCATTCAGGGTGGCGGTTTTTTCCTCAATGACGGGGTGGGTGAGCATATCCCGGTAGATCCGCCGGTGGTGAACGAGTTCAACATCTCCAACACCCGTGGCACCATCGCCATGGCCAAGCTGGGTGGGGATCCGAACAGCGCCACCAGCGAGTGGTTCTTCAACCTGGCGGACAATTCCGCCAACCTCGATGGCCAGAACGGTGGCTTCGCGGTGTTTGGCCGGGTGCTGGGTGATGGCATGGAGGTGGTGGATGCCATCGCCGCCCTGCCGACGGTCAATGCCGGCGGGCCCTTCGGCGACCTGCCGGTGCGGGACTACGCCAGTGGCGACCTGAACGAGAGCCACTATGTCTTCCTCAACCGCGTCTTCCTGCTGCAGCAGCTGGTAGCGACGTCGGTGCTGGATTATGGCACCGTGCGCGTGGGTACCAGCGTGGAGCGGGATGTCACTGTGCTCAACCAGGGAGTAGACAGCGTGACCATCGGGACAGTGACCGGGCTGGATGGTATGGCGCCGCCTTTCGGCATTGTGAGTGATGGCTGTTCGGGGCAAGTGTTGGCGGCTGGCATGCAGTGTCTGATCCGGCTGCGATTCGAACCGCAGGCGCTCGGTGTCGCTGAGGATAGCTTCAATATTCCATACATCGATCCAGACCCGGACCCCAAGAATCTCTATGTGCAGCTGCACGGGGATGGGATGCCGCCATTGACGACCGACCCACGGGATCGCGTTGCCATGGGGCTTGTAGAGCTGGGTGAGTCCAGGCAGCGTACCCTGACCCTGACGAATGATGGCGGCATCGTGGTCACGGTGACGGATGTTGCCATTTCCGGCCAAGACGCGGCCTTGTTCCTGCAGCAGCATGATTGTGGCCTGCTGTCACCGGGGGGCAGTTGTGAAGTGTCCATCACCTTTACGCCCGATACCCGGGGGCAGAAGGAGGCGATGCTGTCGATTCACACCGATTATGCCCCGCAGGGTCTGATCCAAGTCGAACTGGGAGGCAGGGGGCAGGACTCGACCCTGCCGGCACTGGGTGTGTCCACCCTCAATCTCGGTTTCGGCGAGGTATATCTCGGTTTCGCAAAGCCGCTGCAACTGACCATGATTAGTGGCGGCGGATCCGACCTGCTGGTCAGTGCCATCAGTATTCGCGGACCGGATGCCGATGCCTTCGAGACCACCCGGCACTGCGTGGGCGCACTGGCACCCGATGAGAGATGTACGGAGACCATCACCTTCACGCCGCTCACCGCCGGCGAAAAGTCCGCTACACTGGTGATCGCCTCCAATGATCCCGATGCCCCGGAGGCCGAGATCAACCTCACCGGCTTCGGTCGCGACGCTGGCAACCGCGTCGAACTGGAAGCTCCGGGGGGTGGTAAGGTGGTCCTGTTGACGGTTCCGGGCGCCGAGTTGCAGGACGTGGCCGTGGTGCAGATTTTGCCCGAGGCCGACATGCCGGAAGGCATCGACTTCCGGCATGGTTATTATCAGTTTAAGCTGATCCTGCCCGTGGGCGCGTCATTCGGGGCCGTGGCCATTTCCTTCCCTGCCGGCGATGTGCCGGTTACCTATTACAAGTATGGTCGCACCCCGGACAACGCCACTCCGCATTGGTACGAATTCATGTGGGACCCGGAGACGCAGACCGGCGCCGTGATTCAGGGAAACGTGGTAACGCTGTATTTCGTCGATGGCGAGCGCGGTGATGACGACTTGACGGTCGATGGTCTGATTGTCGATCCTGGGGCACCTGGCTTTTCTGCAACCGGGAGTCCTCCCGGAGGCGCGGCTTCATCGGGTGGAGGTTGCGTCATGCAGGTTCATCCACGCGCACCCTGGTCGTCTTTGGATTTGCTGCTGGTGGCGCTCTTTGTCACTCTGCTGGGAGTGTATCGCGGGGTGTGGTCAGGCGCGCCATGATGCGGGCTGTCATCATTCTGGTCATGCTGCTGGTGCCGCTTTCATCGGTGGCGGCGCCGAGGGCTGAGGTCGGAGCACCGAGGGCTGAGGTCGGAGCACCGAGGGCTGAGGTCGGGGTGCTCCAATCGGATCGATTGCGTCAGCTGATCCAGCGCGTTGACATCGATCCGGCGCTGCGGGACCAACCGGTGACTCTCATCCTTGAGCTGCCCGAAGGCGCAGACCTCATCATGCCGCCGGGTATCCCTGGGATGGAATTTCGCTACCGGCATGATGCGTGGCAGGAAGTGCGTTTGCCGCATGGCCAGCTCCGTGCCCTGATGGCGCGGCTGCCGGCCGGGACCTTGGCGCGCATGCCTTTCCTGCACCAGTCCACGGATCAGGTCGTCAGCCAGGGCGTGGAACGCACCGGCGGTGGAGATATGCAGGCGCTGGGATACACCGGCCTCGGTCTCACCATCGGTGTCATCGATCTGGGCTTCACCGGTCTGGCCGCGTCCCAGGGGGCCGGTGAGTTGCCGCAGGACCTGGTGATACAGGATTACACCGGCACCGGCACCGGTGGTACCGACCATGGCACCAATGTGGCGGAAATCGTCCATGACATGGCGCCCGATGC
>OBJA01002142.1_pt1 | contig 11953 bp, 12 predicted proteins | sample 1519751 | NCBI WGS metagenome assembly OBJA01 (sample SAMEA3881238, study PRJEB22517) | soil metagenome | biome: lake sediment; feature: soda lake sediment; material: sediment, water from around vicinity | place: India | collected 2013-12-23 | depth 3 m
GCCACCGCCGCGTCGAAGGCATTGCCGCCGGCGGCGAGGACCTCGAAGCCGGCTTCGGTAGCGAGGGGGTGAGCGCTGGCGATCGCCGCGGCCGGCGGCCGCTCGGCGGCGACGACCGCGGCACAGAAGAAGAGCAGCAGGGTGGCGGCGGCGAGGCGCAAGCTGGAAACGACGGGCGATGGACCACGATTACGGCGAGCATGCGGCGCGACGACGGAGGAGCGTGCGGCCGTGAAATCCTTCCCGTCGGCCGCTACCTGCGACGATCCGGCGCGAAGCGGGCGCGAACGGCCCGCGTCACTGCGGGCATGCGGCATTTGCGGCTGTTCCGATCCGCCTCGACGGGCTGCCGTCTGAACCGCGCGGGGCCGGCCTGCCATCATCCCATCAGCTTGAGGTACTTCTGGTGGAGCTCGTCGTGCGTCTCCTGGTGATCCGGGTCCTTGGGGATGCAGTCCACCGGGCAGACCTCGACGCACTGCGGCTTGTCGAAGTGCCCTACGCACTCGGTGCAGAGATTGGGGTCGATGACGTAGATCTCGGGGCCCTGCGAGATCGCCCCGTTCGGGCATTCGGGCTCGCAGACATCGCAATTGATGCACTCGTCGGTGATGATCAGGGACATGGTTCTCGGACTCGCTGAGGGTGCGCCGAAAGCGGGCGCGACGACGCTTAAAGCTTAACCCATCTTCGCTCGCAGCGCAGCCATCACCTGCGGATGCACGAAGGCGGAGATGTCGCCGCCGAGTGCCGCGATTTCCCTGACCAGCCCTGAGGAAATGTACGAATACTGCTCGGCCGGCATGAGATAGAGCGTCTCGATGTCGGGCGCCAGCCTGCGGTTCATCCCCGAGAGCTGGAACTCGTATTCGAAGTCCGATACCGCGCGCAGCCCGCGCAGGATCACCGCGGCGCCGCGCTCGCGGGCGAATTCCACCAGCAGGCGGTCGAAGCCGCAGACCTCGACGCGGTCGATGCCGCCGAGCGCGAGACGGGCCATGTGGATGCGCTCGTCGAGCGAGAAGGTCGGCGCCTTGCCGGGATTCGCCGCAATGGCGACGATGATGCGGTCGAACAGGCGCGCGGCGCGGTCGACGAGGTCGCTGTGGCCGTTGGTGATCGGGTCGAAGGTGCCGGGATAGATGGCGGTGCGGCTCATGGCGGTTCCCTGCGGCAGAGGTGGTAGCCCACCTGTCCCGCGGTCTTGTTGTGGGTGTAGCGCCAGTGCTCGGGCAGCGCGGGCGGCGGTTCGCGGCAGTCGCCCTCCAGGTAGATCCAGGCGGAGGAGGCGAGCAGGCCGGAGTTCTCCAGCCGCCGGCACGCCTCGGCGAGTATGTGGTCGCGATAGGGCGGATCGAGGAAGACGATGTCGAAGGGCGCGCCGGTGGAGCCGGTCTGCAGGTATTCGAAGGCATCGGACCACACCGCCTCGGCGTTGCCGGCGTCGAGGATGGTGAAGTTCGCCTGCAGCTGCTGGATCACGCGCACGTCCTGATCGACGAAGGTCACGTGCGCCGCGCCGCGCGACAGCGCCTCGAAGCCGAGCGCGCCGCTGCCGGCGTAGAGGTCGAGGCAGCGCGCCCCCGGCACCACCTCCTGCAGCCAGTTGAACACCGTCTCGCGCACGCGGTCGGGCGTCGGGCGGATGTCGGCCTCCGGGAGGAAGCGGAGGCGGCGGCTGCGCCATACACCGCCGATGATGCGCAGCTGTCCCTGCTGGCGCCGCTGGGCCCGCCCGCGGCCGTACTTATTGCGCAGACTGACCAACGGTCACCGTCACCAGGGTTGCGGGGTCGATGCGGCGGCTGAAGGCGTCGCGGATCTGATCGCCGGTGACCGCCTCGACCCTGTCGTTGAAGGTATCCAGATAATCGAGCGGCAGGCCGTAGAAGCCGATCACCGCGAGGTTGCCGACGATGCTGCGGTTGCTGGCGATGCGCAGCGGGAAGCCGCCGGTGATGTTCTTCTTCGCCGCCGTCAGCTCGGCCGCGGTCGGCCCCTCGGCGATGAAGGCGGAGAGGGTGTCTAGTAGCACCTTCACCGCGTCCTCCGCCTGGTCGTTGCGCGTCTGCAGGCCGAGGATGAAGGGGCCTTCGGCGCGCATCGGCGAGAAATAGCTGTAGGCGCTGTAGGCCAGGCCGCGCTTCTCGCGCACCTCGCCGCTGATGCGCGAGACCAGTCCGCTGCCGCCGAGGACGTGGTTGCCGACGTAGAGCGGGAAGTAGTCCGGGTCCAGCCGCCGCAGTCCCGCCCGGCCGGCCATGACGTGGGTCTGGCTGGAAGGGTAATCGATGTGAACCCTTTCCATGCGCTCCAGGGCCGGGACCGCCGGCACCGTGGGCGCCGGCTCGCCCGCGGGCAGGCCGCGCACCAGCCGCTCCGCGGTCTCTTCCGCCTGCGCCCTGGTGAGCGCGCCGACGATGGCGATCACTGCGTTGCGGGCGACGTAGAAGCGCTGGTGGAACTCCTCCATGTGCCCGCGCTCGAGCCCCTGGAGGGACTCGCTCGTGCCGAGCGTGTGCGAGGCATAGGCATGATCGGCATAGACGGCACGGAAGAAGGCCTTGCTGGCGATGTCGGCCGGGGATTGCTCCTCGGCCTGCAGCGCCGTGAGCAGCCGGCCGCGCTCGCGCTCCAGCGCCTGCGGCGGGAAGGTCGGCGATTGCAGGATCGTGGCCAGCGTATCGAGCGCGGGGCCGAGATACTCCGGATCGCTGAGGCTGCGCAGGTCGGCCACCGCCATGTCGCGGTGCGACTCCGTGCTGAACTGCGCCCCGAGCTCTTCGAAGCGCTCGGCGATCTCGTCGGCGTCCATGTCGCCCGCGCCCTGACCGAGCAGCCGGCTGGTGAGCTGCGCCACGCCCGGCCTGATGTCGTCGCGCGCGCTGCCCGCGTCGAACACGATCTGCAGGTCGACCATCGGCAGCTCCATCGCCTGCACGAAATAGACGCGGGCGCCGTTGGCGGTCTCCCAGTGCTGGATGTCGATGCGCGCGCCGTGGGCGGCGGCCGTCAGCGTCCAGAGCAGCAGGCCGAGCAGCGCGGGGAGGGCTGCGCGCGGGTTCATGCGATCAATGGACATGACGGCCTCCCGGCACGGCGGCGGGCGGCGGCGCGGCTGGATCGATGGGCAGCGGTTCGAGTACGGCGACGGTCAGGCGGTCGTCGACGAGATACTTGCGAGCCACCTCGCGCACCTGCTCGGGCGTCACCGCCTGCACGCGCTCGACGTATTCCTCGGACAGCCGCCAGTCGAGGCCGACGGTCTCGAGGATGCCGATCAGCATGGCCTGATAGAACACCGAGTCGCGCTGGTAGACGTCGCTCGCCACCACCTGCGCCTTGATGCGGTCGAGCTCGGCCGGCGCGACCAGCTCCTCGCGCAGGCGCGCGACCTGGCGGCGCAGGGCCTCCTCCAGCTCCGCGGTCTCGCGCCCGCGTGCCGGCGTGCCGCTGAGGACCAGCAGGTCGTCCTGGCGCGAATACAGCCCATAGCGCGCGCCGGCGTTCGCCGCGACGCCTTCCTCGCGCACCAGGTGGCGGGCGAGGCGCGCGCTGTCGCCGCCGTCGAGCACACCGGCGAGCACCTCCAGGGCGTACGGCTCCCAGTCCTGCTCGGCGGTGAGCAGCACCGGCACCTTGTAGCCCATGAGCAGATACGGCACACGCGCGGGTGCGCGCACGGTCACGCGCCGCTCTCCCTTCTGCGGCGGCTCCACGCGCGGCTTGAGCGTCACGACCTCCGCCTGCTTGATGCGGCCGAAGTGACGGCGGGCGAGCTTGTGCACCTCGTCGGGATCGACGGCGCCGACCACCACCAGCGTGGCGTTGTTGGGCGCGTACCATTGCTCGTACCAGCGCCGCAGGTCGCCGGCCGTCATGTTGTCGAGGGCGTCCATCCAGCCGACGATCGGATTGCGGTAGGGGCTGGCGACGAAGGCGGCGGCGCTGAGCTGCTCGTAGGCGAGCGCCTGCGGGTTGTCCTCGGTGCGCAGGCGGCGCTCTTCCTTGATGACCTCGATCTCGCGCGCGAACTCGTCTGCGGGCAGCAGCAGGTTGCGCATGCGGTCGGCCTCCAGCTCGAAGCTGATCGGCAGGCGGCTCGCTTCGAGCTGCTGGAAATAGGCGGTGTAGTCGCGGCCGGTGAAGGCGTTCTCGCGTCCGCCGTGCTCGGCGATGATGCGCGAGAAGGCGCCGGGCGGATGCTTCTTCGTCCCCTTGAACATCATGTGCTCCAGCGCGTGGGAGATCCCGGTGATGCCCTGGTGCTCGTAGCTGCCGCCGACCTTGTACCAGACCTGCGACACCACCACGGGCGCGCGATGGTCCTCCTTCACGATCAGCTTCATGCCGTTGCCGAGCAGGTATTCGTGGGCTGGCGTCGTATCCTGCGCGGCGTGGGCCGGCGCCAGGAAGAGGAACACGATCGATGCTGCCGTGGAAAGTAGCGTTGTTCTCATTGTGCGATGCATCTCTGCCGGTTCAAGCGTGAATCTGTTACCCGTTGCGCGGTTTTGCTAGGATAAGCGCTCGAATGGACGATAGCGGGGCCGGCGCGGCCCGTGAGGTCCGGCTATTGTACACCACTCCGCCCTGTGACCCGAAAAATGGTTGAACCGACTAATCCTGAAACGAAAAAAGGATCGGGTTTCTTCGGCCGGCTGAAGGAGCGCCTGCAGCGTACGCGCAGCGGTTTCGTCGAAGGCATCGCCGGGCTGGTGCTCGGCCGCAAGAAGATCGACGCCGAGCTTCTGGAAGAGATCGAGACCGTGCTGCTCACCGCCGACGTCGGCGTGGACGCGACGCGCCAGATCATCTCCGACCTCGAGGCGCGCATCTCCCGCAGCGAGCTCGGCGACAGCGAGGCGCTGTTCGCCGCATTGCGCGCCGACCTGCTCGCGCTGCTGCAGCCGCGCTCGGCGCCGCTCGACGTCGCCGCTGACGCGGCGCCTTACGTCATCCTCATGGTCGGCGTCAACGGCGCCGGCAAGACCACGACCATCGGCAAGCTCGCCAGGCGGCTGCGCGACGAAGGCCATCGCGTGATGCTCGCCGCCGGCGACACCTTCCGCGCCGCGGCCGTGGAGCAGCTCCAGGCCTGGGGCGAGCGCAACGACATCGACGTGATCGCGCAGTCCCGCAGCGCCGATCCGGCCTCGGTGGCCTATGACGCCATCCAGGCCGCGAAGGCCCGCGGCATGGACGTGCTCATCGTCGATACCGCGGGCCGCCTGCACACCCAGTCCAATCTCATGGCCGAGCTGCAGAAGATCAAGCGCGTGCTGGCCAAGGCCGATCCGGCCGCGCCGCACGAGACCATGCTGGTGATCGACGCCGGTACCGGGCAGAACGCCGTCTCGCAGGCGCTGCAGTTCGACGAGGCGGTCGGGCTCACCGGCATCACGCTGACCAAGCTGGACGGGACCGCCAAGGGCGGCGTCATCTTCGCGGTGGCGAAGAAGCTCGCGGTGCCCATCCGCTTCGTCGGCGTCGGCGAAGGGATCGAGGACCTGCGCGAGTTCAACGCCGCCGAGTTCGTCGAGGCGCTGTTCGCCCGCCAATGATCCTCTGATGCTGCGTTTCGAGAATGTCGGCAAGCGCTATCCCGGCGGCCGCGAGGCGCTCACCGGCCTGAGCTTTCACCTGCGCGTGCAGGAGATGGCCTTCCTCACCGGCCACTCGGGCGCGGGCAAGAGCACGCTGCTCAAGCTCATCGCCCTGATCGAGCGCGCCTCCTACGGGAAGATCTACTTCAACGGCCGCGATCTCGCCCGCGTGAGCCGGCGCCGCATTCCCCATCTGCGTCGCGACATCGGCATCATCTTCCAGAACCACAACCTGCTGAGCGACCGCACCGTGTTCGACAACGTCGCCCTGCCGCTGGTGATCGCCGGCTACGAGCACCGCGAGATCCAGCGCCGCGTGCGCGCCGCGCTCGACAAGGTCGGCCTGCTCGACAAGGAGCGGCGCTATCCGGTGATGCTTTCGGGCGGCGAGCAGCAGCGCGTGGGCATCGCGCGCGCGGTGGTGAACAAGCCGCCACTGCTCCTCGCCGACGAGCCGACCGGCAACCTCGACCCGGCGCTGTCGGAGGAGATCATGCGGCTGTTCGCGCAGTTCAACCAGGTCGGGGTGACGGTGCTGATCGCCAGCCACGACCTTCACCTGATCACGCGCATGGGCTGCCGCATCCTGCGTCTGCAGGACGGACGCCTGCTGTCCGACGGACAGGCCGCCGACATGGCGGCGATCGCATGAATCGCCGGGGCATACCTTCCAGTCTGCTGAGGCGCGACCCGTCCGCGTCGCAGGCGACGCCGGAGCGGTCGACCGGGTCGGAGTCGTCGGCCGGGCCAGAGTCCTCGCGCGATCCGATCCTGACGGCGTCGTTCGACGAGGCTTCCGACGAGACATCGATGAGCCCATCGAGGGGAGCACCCGCGCGTGAGCGCTCGCGCGCCAGGGAGGCGGCCTCCCGCTCGCCGGCACGTCCGGGCCCGCGCCGCCTGGGCATCATCGGCCGGCTGCGCTCCTACGTCGAGCACCACATGCAGGCGATGTTCAACACGCTCGGCCGCATGGCGCGGACGCCGCTGTCCACGCTGATGACGGTGGCGGTGATCGGCATCGCCTTCGCCCTGCCGACCGGCCTGTACCTGGTCCTGCAGAGCGCCAAGGCGGTCAGCGCGGGCTGGGAGGACGCGGCGCAGATCTCGCTGTTTCTGCGCAAGGACCTGCCGCCCGACGCCGTCGAGCGTCTCGCGCGCCAGATCGGCGGGCTGGAGCAGGTGGCCGCGGTCCGCCACATTTCGCCCGAGGCCGCGATGGCGGAGTTCCAGCGCTCTTCGGGCTTCGGCGAGGCGCTGGCGGTGCTGCACGAGAACCCATTGCCCTCGGTGCTGGTCGTGAGTCCGCGCCTGGAGTTCGGTTCGCCCGCCGCGGTCGAGGCGCTGCTCGCCGACCTGCGCGCCCGCGCCGAGGTCGAGAGTGCGCAGCTTGATCTGGAATGGGTGAAGCGCCTCTATGCCATAGTCCAGATCGGCCAGCCCGCCGTCCTGGTGCTGGGCGTGCTGCTGACCCTTGCCGTGCTGCTGATCGTGGGCAACACCATCCGCCTCTCCATCCAGAGCCGCCGCGAGGAGATCGTGGTGCAGAAGCTGATCGGGGCGACGAATGGTTTCGTGCGCAGGCCTTTTCTGTACAACGGGCTCTTCCACGGCCTCTTCGGCGCGATCTTCGCGTGGGTGCTGGTATCCGCGTCCCTGTGGCTGCTGGCCGACCCCGTGCGCCGGCTGTCCGCGCTCTACGACAGCCGCTTCGAGATCGGCGGCATCGGCCTGCTGGCCTCCCTGGCCCTGCTGGGCGGCGGGCTGCTGGTCGGCCTGCTCGGCGCCTGGCTGGCGGTCGGACGCCAGATCCGCGAGATCGAGCCGAGCTGATCCGCCACACCCGCTGTCGCTCAAGCCAAGCCGCTGTTGCGACGATATTTTTTTCGTCCCGGAACATATCGCCGCGGCGCCAGTCCGATAGGGTATAGGAGCCCGATGGGGCGGCGGATGATGGCAGTCCGGTTTGACGAGTGCCAAGATAGCCGCTAATCTGTTGAAAGATAATGGGTTATACGAGAGAGGAACAAGGTCGATGACCAGAGGCACTGACATCATCCCGGTTCTGCACAGTGGCAGTCTGGAGGCGTATGTCCAGAGCGTGGGCCTCATTCCCGTCCTGAGCGCGGAGGAGGAGCGGCGGCTCGCCCTCAAGTATCGCGAGGAGAACGACCTGGAAGCGGCGCGGCGGCTGGTGCTGTCCAATCTGCGCTTCGTGGTGCACATCGCCCGCGGCTACAGCGGCTACGGCCTGTCGCAGTCGGACCTGATCCAGGAAGGCAACATCGGCCTGATGAAGGCCGTGAAGCGCTTCGACCCCGACATGAACGTGCGCCTGGTGTCCTATGCCGTGCACTGGATCCGCGCCGAGATCCACGAGTTCATCCTGCGCAACTGGCGCATCGTCAAGGTGGCCACCACCAAGGCCCAGCGCAAGCTGTTCTTCAACCTGCGCAGCGCGAAGAAGCGCCTGGCCTGGTTCGGCCGCGATGAGGTGAACAACGTGGCCCAGGACCTCGGCGTGCGTCCCGAGGACGTGCTCGAAATGGAGGCGCGCATCAGCGGCTACGACGCGTCCTTCGATCCCTACGGGGAGCGCGACGAGGCGGGCGAGCGCACAATGGCGCCGGCCGCCTACCTGCAGGACGTGCGCATGGACCCCACCACCCAGCTCGAACAGGAAGACTGGGACGCGCACAACGAGGAGCGCCTGCGCCAGGCCATGGACGACCTCGACGAGCGCAGCCGCGACATCCTGCAGCAGCGCTGGCTCGCGGACGACAAGAAGACGCTGCAGGACCTCGCCGACAAGTACCAGGTCTCGGCGGAGCGCATCCGTCAGCTCGAAAAGAGCGCCTTCAAGAAGATCCGTTCCACGCTGGAGGTCTGAGAGGTCCGCTGGCGGCGGGCTGTAGCGCCGCCGGTCGGTCTTCACACCGGTATCCCCCAGCAGCCCGGGTCAGCCCACTTTGCTGACCCGGGCCGCAATCCTGCCATTGCTACCGCTGCTGTCCCACGCCTCTCTTCGGCGCGCTCGAGTTGCTGACCCGGGCCGCGATTGCTGCCATTGCTATGGATTCCGCGGGGGCGGCAGCGCCCCGGTATCCAGGCACTTCCCGATCCTTTCCCCGTCGAAGGCCGGCAGCGCCGGCACCGTGCCCAGCAGCGGCGCCGGGATGCGGCTGTGCAGGGCGGCTATGTTTTCCTCGATCAGCAGCATGTCGGGGTCGATCGTGTTGGCGACCCAGCCCGCCAGCGTGAGGCCGGCGCCGCGGATCGCGGCGGCGCTCAGCAGGGCATGGTTGAGGCAGCCGAGGCGCATGCCCACCACCAGGACCACTGGCAGCTCCAGCGTGCGGGCCAGATCGGCCATGGTGCGCTCGCCGTCCAGCGGCACCAGCCAGCCGCCCGCGCCCTCGACCACGACGCAGTCCGCCTGTCGCGTCAAACGGGCGAATGCGTCGCGGATGCGCGCGGTGTCGATCTTCACGCCCGTCGCCGCGGCCGCGAGATGCGGGGCGACCGGCGACGAGAAGGCGTAAGGATTGACCGCTTCGTAAGCCAGGGCCGGGTCCGAACTGCAGCTGCGCAGCAGCAGCGCGTCGGCGTGACGCGCTCCATCCGCGCCCGTCTCGCAGCCGCAGGAGACCGGTTTCATGCCCGCCACGCGCAGGCCGCGCGCGCGCAGTGCCAGCAACAGGCCGGCGGCGATCCAGGTCTTGCCGACGCCAGTGTCGGTGCCGGTGACGAACACACCGCGCGGGCTCATCGTCTCAGCGCCAGTTGTCGGTTTCGACGTGCCAGCGGGGTGCCGGCGACAAACACGCCATGCGGGTTCATCGCCCCTCTCCGTCCTTCTTGTCCGGAACTTCCCTTTTCCCTGGCGTCCCGATCCGCGACAGCGGCACCTTGATCTCGCCCGACGCGCCGCGCGCCGCCTGCCCGGCCGAAGGAGCCCAGCAGTGCCCGTGCACGACCTCGTAGGTCGCCGGCAGCCGTCCCTCGCGGCGGAAGCCCTCGTAGGCGGCCATCATGCGGGCCAGGCGGCCCCGGCCGGTCATGCCGCGCGGCCGGCCGCCGGTGCTGTTGTGCGCGCCCAGCGCCTTGAGCTCGCGCATCAGCGCCGGCACGTCCTCGTAGGTGAGGACGATGTCTTCGCGGTCCATCACCGGGTCGGCGAACCCGGTCCGTATCAGCGCGTCGCCGACGTCGTGCATGTCGATGAAGGCGTTGACGTGCACGTGTCCGTCGACCGCGCGCCAGCTCGCGCGCAGCTCGCGCAGTGTGTCCGGACCCAGGGTGGTGAACATCAGCAGGCCACCCGGGCGCAGCACGCGGCGGAACTCGCGCAATGCGCCTTCGAGGTCGTTGCACCATTGCAGCATCAGGTTCGACACGATCAGATCGACGCAGCCGGTGGCGAGTGGCAGGCGCTCGACGTCGGCGCAGACGAATGACCGCTTTCGCCGCCAGCGCTCGATGAGCGAGCCGCGCCGCCGCGCCGTCGCCAGCATGGCGGGGGAGAGATCGAGCAGGACAGTGTGCGCGGCGGCATAGCGCCGCCCGATCTCCGCGCTCAGCTCGCCGGTTCCGGCGCCGGCGTCGAGCACGGTCGCGGGCGCGATGCGCACCAGCTCCAGGCGCTCCATCAGGCGCCGCCCGACCTCGCGTTGCAGCACGGCCACCTCTTCATAGCCGCGCGCCGCCCGATCGAAGGACGCCCGCACGCGGCGCTTGTCCACGCGGTAGCCGCCGTCCATACCGGGTTCTTCAGTCATGCGCGGTCTCTTCGAGCAACAGCCGGCGGAATTCGTCGGCGTGTGACAGAAACGGCGCGTGTCCGGCACCTGCGATAACGTGCAGCCGTGCATCGGGCAGCCGTGCCGCCGTCTCCTGTGCAGCCGCCAGCGGCGCCAGCGTATCGCGCTCGCCGTGGATCAGCGTGACCGGCACGCGGATTTCGGGCAGGCGCGGCAGCAGGGACGTGCCGCGCAGGATCGCCAGCCCGCCGGCGAGGGCGCGCGGGTCGGGCGTCGGTGCGGCGGCGATCTCCGCCTTCAGTTGCGTGAGCGTGCGGCGCGCGTCCTCGCTGCCGAGCGCCTGCAGGGCGAGGAAGCGTCTGATGGTGCCGGCGTGGTCTTCCTGCAGTTGCTGCGCAAAGGCGTCCAGCACCTCGGGCTGCATGGCGCAGGGCCAGTCGGCGTCCGCGGTGAACCGCGGCGAGCTGCCGACCAGGATCAGGCGCCGGATACGGTCCGGCCGTTCGAGCGCGAGCATCAGCGCGACCAGCCCGCCGAGCGACCAGCCGATCAGCGTGCTGCGCTCCGGTAGTGCGCCTTCCACTGCCGTCGCGAGTGCGGCGAGCGTGTAATCGCCTGCGATCATCGGGCAGTATCCGTGTCCCGGCAGATCGAGCAGCGTCACACGGTATCGCGCGTCCAGCGTCTCGGCGAGCCCGCGCCATACGCCGCTGTGCAATCCCCAGCCGTGCAGAAAGACGAGCGTCGGACCGCTGCCCGAATGGACTGAACGAGGCGTCGATGTCGGGCTCGCCGTCATGCCGATGCCGCGGTGTTTGCGAACGATATCCGCGAACGGATGGGCTTTCGGGCGGGATGCGGGCCGCGGCGGGCGGACGCATGGACGAGGACGAGTGCGGTCATCGTCGGCTGCAGAGATTCATTCATTCAAGTTCTCACGCGAGTTCGGCCAGGGCATCGAGCAGGCGGTCCACCTGCGCCTCGGTATGCTCGGCCGACAGCGTGACGCGCAGGCGCGCGGCTCCGCGCGGCACGGTGGGCGGCCGGATCGCGGTGACCAGCAGGCCGCGTTCTAGCAGGGCATGGCTCAGCCGCAGCGCGCGTCCCGATTCTCCGGTGACGAGCGGCACGATGGGGACGGCAGGATCGCCCGGCGGTACGTCGGGAAGCGACAGTCCGATGCGGCGCGCCCCGTCGCGGAAGCGGTGGACCAGTGCGGCGAGCCGTTCGCGCCGCCACGGTTCCTCCCGCGCGACTTCCAGCGCCGCCAGCGTCGCGCAGGCCATCGCCGGCGGCAGCGCGGTCGTGTATATATAGCTGCGCGCGAACTGGATCAGCGTCTCGATCAGCTCCCCGCTGCCCGCCGCGAAGGCGCCGAAGGTGCCGAAGGCCTTGCCGAGGGTGCCGACGAGGATCGGGACTTCCTCCTGTCCCAGGCCGAGGTGCGCGAGCGTGCCTCGTCCCTCCGGGCCGATCACGCCCAGCCCGTGCGCGTCATCGACCATCAGCCAGGCGCCGCGCTCCGCGGCGAGCGGCGCGATCGCGGTGAGCGGCGCGAGGTCGCCGTCCATGCTGAAGACGCCGTCC
>OBJA01002143.1_pt1 | contig 11949 bp, 14 predicted proteins | sample 1519751 | NCBI WGS metagenome assembly OBJA01 (sample SAMEA3881238, study PRJEB22517) | soil metagenome | biome: lake sediment; feature: soda lake sediment; material: sediment, water from around vicinity | place: India | collected 2013-12-23 | depth 3 m
GATGAAAAAAACATAATAGTATTTTGGGTTTTTATATTTATACAAAAGAAAATAGTACATTTATATTAGATAATTGGGATGATTTTATTAATACATTTTTTTCATTTTATAAGTGGGAATAAATGATATATGTATTTTTTTATGTTTAAATCTTCCATGGTTTTTAGAATTAACCCTATGTTAACGAGCTTTTTTATTTAAACATATATGATGGATAGAAAATTTTAATTTTTTTATATATCAATTCTTGTTAATATTTAAAGGAATTTAGAAGGTATAGATGTGATTAATATTTGTTAGATCAATCATACATTTTTAACTGTCCTTAAATCCCTAAGTAATAATTCTTCATCAATCATATGATCCTGTAATAGCTATTTTCATCTTATTGTAAGATATTTCAATTTTAGAAGTATGATCAAGAACAGGAGCTGTTTTTTTTGCTTCAATAAAGCCATTAAAAGAAGTATATGTTTTCTTATCCAATAACCTAAATTATGTAACTTTAGGTTGTTTTTTCGTGAATATTCAATTTGTGTTAAACCAGATGCCATAAAATCAGCAATTACATTATTCCAGTATTCACTTTTATTTTTATTCATTAAAGTCATATTTTACACGCATACTTTCTAGGAAATTTAAGTTAGATGTGATATAATAAAAAAAAGGATTAATATGAATTATGAATTTAGAATTAAAAAGAGCTTATGAAGAAATAGAAAAGAGATTAAGAAAAATTGCTTTTGAAAAACTGTGGCCATATTTTTATCGTTTTGATTTTGCCTTGTATAATCAAGAAGAAGTTTATTTTAATGGCTCATTTTTCCCAAAAACAGATCAATTTATCGGAAATACAACCATTAATTATCAAGGTCATCAAATAGCGATTTGGTTTATTACGTCATATAATTGTGATTATGACATCTTAACCTCAAAAATTATCCATGAAATGTTTCATGCTTTCCAAACTGTTTGTGGTGAACTAAGATTTCCTAATGAAATAGTAGGTCTTAATTACCCTCTCGACAGAATGAATTATACAATAAAATATCAGGAAAACTTGATTATTACGAAATTAGTAAAGAATTTTCAAATATTAGAATTTGATAAATTATTTAATTTAAAAAGATTGAGGAAAGAAAGAATCGGACACTTCTTTGACTATGAAGAGAAAATTCAAATTATTGAAGGAATGCCAACATTTGTCGAGATGCTAGCGCTTAAGACTTTAAGTGAAGAAAAATATTCATCTTCTCTTGAAAAGAGATTAAATTATATTCAAATGATAGATGAGGTATTTGATGTCAGAAAAATAAGTTATGACCTTGGAGCGTTGATATTGATGATATTAACTGAAAACAATATTTTCTTTTCTAAAGATTTAAAAACAAAAGCTACCATTTATGATGAAGTTATTAAAAAAATTGAACTAAAAGAAGTTGATGTTGACGAAAATTTAGAAATAAACTTAAAAACAGACGTATGGTTAGAAAATAAGAAAAATCTGATTTATAATGTGCTTACAAAAGCATCATTCAGTTGTGATTTTGAAGGGTTATTAATCTATTTTGACCCTTATAATGCAAAAAAATATCAAAACTACATTTATCATCCTTATTTTATTGGTTTACAGGATGAAAGCGGAAAGATTGATGTTTTATACGGCACTTTTGTAACGCAAATGAAAGATGATAATTTGAGAATTGAAAAATATTATAAATTATAGGAATAAATATATATGAAAAAAAGAATTTGGGAATTAGATGCGTTAAGGGGTTTTGCCTTTATCTTAATGGTATTTGATCATCTTGTCTTTGATTTAGCAAGAGTATTTCGAGGGATATGGTTTAGTGAACCATCTAGTCATTTTTTATACAAACTTACCCAATGGGCTCACGCATATCGGATTATGCCAGCATCATCATTTATACGTTTTGTTTTTATCTCAGGAGTTTTCTTATTTGTTTCTGGGATTAGCGCTAATCTTTCGAAAAACAACTATAAGCGCGGATTAAAATTATTAATAATTTCGGTCAGCTTAACAATTATAACCATTATTGTTTCACAAATAATTGGCTATTCAATTGCAATTTACTTTGGAATCCTTCATTGTTTGGCGGTTGCCATGTTGCTATCACCATTATTTATGAAAATGAATAAATGGCTTTTAACATTACTAGGAGTTTTAGTCGTATTCTTAGGAATATATTTTGGTACTTTAGATGTGATGTCTAACCCTTTCTTAAAATTCTTTAGCAAGACATATCTTTTGGTTCCGTTTAATATCATTACACCAGGGTTTGTATCTAGTGATTTTTATCCAATTTTTCCGTTTATGGGGATTTATATATTAGGTATTGTTTTTGGCAAGCTTACTTATCGTCAAGGAAAAAGTATTTTTAAAACGGACTATAATCTTATTCCATTGAATTATTTAGGTCGAAATGCTTTGTGGTTATATTTTGCTCATCAGATTATCCTTTTTGTCTTATTATATTTGATTGGACTAATCTTTCTTTAATCAGTGAAAAACAGTTTTTATAACTGTTTTTTTTAACTTTTAGAATAAATTAATTGCCCTTTATCATAAATTAGAATAAGGAGGGCTATGTATGATTAAACCAATGGAAGATTATATTGTTGTTGCACATAAAAAAATCAAAACTGCAAGTGGGATTGTTTTTAATGAAGGGTTAAAAGATTCATTATTCGGAGTTATTGTTGCAGTTAGTGATGAAGAAAAAAAACTGAAAGTGAATGATGTTATTGTTTATAAAAACTCCTCGACAATTGAAATTAATTATCAAAATCAACGTTATTTAGTAGTTCCAAAAAAGGATGTTTTGGTGATTATGTATGAGTAAAGAAATTAGATTCTCGAAAGAAGCAAGAGATGCAATTTTAAAGGGCATGAATACGTTAGCAAATGCCGTTAAGGTTACTTTAGGACCTAAGGGCAGAAATGTCGTCATTGATAAAGGGGGGTATGAAACACCTTTAATTACTAATGATGGGGTTACGATTGCGAAAGAGGTTATTTTAGAGGATGTATTAGAAAATACTGGTGCCAAATTGATTTATGAAGTTGCCAATAAAACTAACGATGTCGCGGGTGACGGGACGACAACGGCTACTGTTTTAGCTCAATCAATGATTGAACTTGGCATTAAGGCTGTTGAAAAGGGGTCTAATCCTGTCTTTGTTAAGGAAGGAATCTTATTTGCAAGTAGAGAAGTCGAAAAACGATTATCTTTAAAATCAAAGACGTTAGAAACAAATCTTGAAATTGAAAATATTGCAACAATCTCATCTGGAGATAAGGAAATTGGAAGGATTATTGCGCAAGCAATTGCTGATATCGGACAAAATGGTGTGATTAATGTTGATGAATCAACGTCATTTGAGACACAACTAGAGGTTGTTGAAGGGTTAAAATATGATAAGGGATATGTTTCTCCTTATATGGTCTCAAATCGCGAGAAAATGGAAATTGTTTTAGAGAATGCATCTATTCTAGTAACTGATTATAAATTAATCAGTGTTCAAGAAATTCTTCCAGTTTTAGAAGAAGTCATGAAACTCAATAAACCATTACTCATTATTGCTGAGGATTTTGAAAATGAAGTAACAAGTACATTAGTTGTTAACAAACTACGAGGAAATTTAAATGTTGTTGCAACAAAAGCTCCGGGATTTGGTGATTATCAAAAGGAGCAACTTCAAGATATTGCCATTATGACTAATGCGAAGTTTTGCAGTAAAGATTTAGGCGATTCTCTATCAGATTTAAAGTTTGATGATCTTGGTTTTGCGTCCAAAATTGTAGTTGTTAAGGACGGAACGACGATTATTTGCGATGCGAAAGAAAATGAGCGCATAATGGAACGAATAAATGAGATTAAGTCGCAAATAGAGCGTTCAAAAAGTGAATGGGAAATTAACAGATGTAATGAACGTCTAAGCAAACTATCAAAAGGAGTTGCCATTATTAAGGTGGGAGCAGCAACAGAAGCAGAATTAAAACATAAGAAATTAAAAATTGAAGATGCAGTCAATGCTACTAAAGCTGCAGTTAGTGAAGGAATCGTCATTGGAGGTGGTGCTGTATTAGTGGAAATATACAATGAATTGAAAGTACTCCTTAAAAATGCCAATGTTGATATCCAAAGAGGGATTAATGTTGTTTTAGAATCATTGCTTGCACCAATGTTTTGGATATGTGAGAATGCAGGTTATGATGGAGAAAGAATTATTACAATTCAAAAAGAATCACCACGAAATCATGGTTTTGATGCGAAAAATGGGGTTTGGGTTAATATGTTTGAAGCTGGTATAATTGACCCAACTAAAGTAACAAAAAGTGCAGTGTTAAATAGTGCTTCGATAGCATCATTATTCATTACCACAGAAGCTTTAATTGTAAACAAAGAGGAAGAACGAAAACTTCCTAATCTATCCAATATATATTAAATGAAAACGTTAATTCGTTTTCTTTTTATTTTTTTTTATTGAATTTTTTTAATTTATGGTATAATTGTTATGCTTTATTTAAAATAATATAGTTTAGGAGATTAAAATGAAAAATATCTTTAAGAAAATATCTGATTCATTACTATATAAATATTTGATTAAAACAATGAACGGAATGGCTTATGGACTATTCGCAACTTTAATTGTTGGGACCATTTTAGGAACTATTGGTAATTTGTTGGAGTTTGATAAACTAATATATCTTGCCAATCTATTAAAAAGTTTAATGGGAGTCGGAATTGGAGTTGGGGTTGCATGGAGTTTAAAACTAGATGGCTTAAGGCTTATTTCGGCAGCAGTTGCCGGAGGAATAGCTACCATGCCTCGCTTTGAAACTGACGCTGGAATTTTATTTGGCCGTCCTGGAGATCCATTAGTTGCATTTTTAGTAGTTATTATTGCTATTGAAGTAACAAGATTAATTTTAAGCAAGAAGACACCGGTTGATATTATTATCATCCCCCTACTTTCTTCATTAATTGCATATTCGGTATATTTAGTAATTAACCAACCCATTTCGGAGATGATGAGTCAACTCGGTAATTTTGTCAGATGGGCAACGGAAATGCAACCATTTATTATGGGCGTCTTAATTGCTGTTGTTATGGGCATGATTTTGACAGCACCAATCTCTTCAGCTGCTATTGCCATTATGATTTCTTTAGGAGGAATTGCCGGAGGAGCTGCAGTTGTTGGATGTTCAGTGCAGATGTTAGGTTTTGCAGTGATGTCAAGAAAAGACAATAATATAGGAACGGTTATTTCAGTTGGAATCGGAACGTCAATGTTGCAATTTAAAAATGTTATGAAAAAACCAATTATTTGGCTACCAACGATTATCGTTAGTGCAATTTTAGGTCCTTTATCGACAATCGTTTTTAGGACTGAAACAAACTATTATGGTGCAGGTATGGGTACATCAGGGCTTGTTGGTCAATTTGCGACCTTTGATGCAATGGGAAACACTTCCGCATTTTGGTTAAGTGTTTTAGTTTTACATGTAGCTTTACCGATTGTTTTGGTTTATATCTTAGATTTAATATTTAGAATGAAAGGTTTAATTAAACCAGGTGATTTAACAATTTAACTCAAATAAAGAAAAGATTTTTTGAAAAATTCAAAAAAATTCAAGAAAATATATTTTTAACTTGACTTTTTAGTTAATCTTTGATAATATATTATAAATAATTATTTTTGATAATTGTTGAAAATTAAAAAGCTTAAATTTATAAATTTTATGGAGGTGGCTTATGCCTACAAAAACATTTTTAAATTTATCAAAAGAAAAGAGAATTAGAATTTTAAAAGCTGCCAAAAAGGAATTTTCAAGAGTTCCTCTAGACAGGGCCATCATTGCGAATATTGTAAAAGACGCTGATATCCCACGTGGAAGCTTTTATCAATATTTTGAAAATGTAGAAGACTTATTTGTGTACCTGATGAATTACATGTATGGTATCGATAAACGCAAATTTGCAAAATACTTGGAAGAAACAGACAATGATGTATATGAAGCTTTAAAAATGAAGTTCTCGAATACCATTGATAAACTTACGATTGCAGAAAATAGACAATTTCGTTTAAACATTATGTCAACGATCTTTAGCGAAAATTCAACATATGATTCTATCATTGAAAAGATTGTTGAACCTGATACGGAAATTGATTTAACATATTTTCCTGCAGAAATCCAAAAATCAAAACATTCCCAAAATTTTGTTAGTATCTTAAAGATGATTGCGAAATCTTGCTTGGAAAAATACCTTACCAAATCTGCTAGTGAAGATCAAATTAAAAAAGATTACAACAATTATATTGATTTTGTGAAGGTAGGATTTAATAAGATTTAAAAACATGAACACAAACATAATAAGTTTGTGTTTTTTGCATAAAAACTAATTATAAAGAGGTGCTTTCTGAAAAGATATTCAATCCTATATTTAAAGATAATAATTATTGTTATTGGAGCTTCTATCCTCGCCTTAGGAGGTTATGGATTTTTTTGTATTTGAAAAACGGTCCGTTTAATCCTAATTATGCATATATACTTTATTCTCTTTTTATTGGTCTTTATGTCTCGGCAATACCTATTTTTATTGCCCTCTATCATGCTTATCAATTATTACAATTTATAGACAACAAAAAAGTCTTCTCAATTGTTTCTGTTAAAGCTTTAAAAACAATTAAAATTTGTGCATATATTATATGTGGATTGTATGTTGTAATAATCCCATTCGTTTATATCTTAGCAAATAAAGATGATGTTCCAGGTCTTATTATAGTTGGAGTGTTACCAATTTTCATTGCTTTTGTTATTGCAGTATTTGCAGATGTACTTCAAAGAATCCTTATTGATGCTATTAAAATAAACTATAAACAAATAATATAACGTTAATATTAAATGAAAAGTAATTGTTTATTAAGATAATTAATGATATAATGAAGTATAAAATTTTTAAATAAAGATTAGTGGTTGCTTTAGAAAGCATCAAAAGGGAATCCGGTTTGAATCCGTAACAGCCCCCGCTACTGTATTGAACTAATGATTTTTGATGATCCACTGGGAAACTGGGAAGGGAAAAAATCGTGTTTTAAGTTCTAAGTCAGGAGACCTGCCATTTATCTAGTAAAACACATTTCGGTGGGAAATGGCAGTTTAAGATTTGTCTTTTTTGTCATTTGCCACATTAGTGGTCTTTTTTTATGGAGTGAAAAAAATGGATGAATTTAAGAGATACCATCCTCTTGGTTTAATTTTATATTTTATAAGTCTTTTTTTAATAATTATGATTGTAATGCATCCTGTTGTATTATTAATTGCTTTAACATCATCAATCATTTTAAATTTCTTAATAAATAAAAAGGGGTTTATTCAAAGTTTATTGATGTATTTTATCATTTTTATGGTTATTTTTATTACTAACCCAATATTTTCTCGAAATGGAACTAATATCTTATTTTCAATCGGAAAAATAAATTATTATTATGAATCATTATATTATGGAGCAATGATTGGATTAATGATAATTTCGATGATTTCTTGGTTCCGATATTACAATGAAATTGTTACAGATGATAAATTTACCTATTTGTTCGGAAAGGTATTTCCTAGTATCTCATTGATTATTTCTATGGGCTTAAGGATGATTCCCTATTTCAACAAAAAGATGAAGCGCTTGAATGATGCAGAAAAAAGCATTGGGTTATTAAAGACAAATCTCTTAAACAAAATTAAAAATAGTTTAAGAAAGATTACCTCCTTAGTTACTTGGAGTCTAGAAAATGCAATTGATAATGCTGATGCAATGAAAGCTCGTGGCTATGGGATTGGAAAAAGAACTTCCTTTACTATTTTTAAATTTAAAAAAAGTGATGGATTATTTATATTTATATGGTTGGGTTTAATTGGTATCACAGTTTATTCAATCATTATGAATTATACAAAATATGATTTTTATCCAATTGCTGATCAATTGATTTTTGATTATCCTTATTTTTTAATTTATCTAAATATCTTTTTATTATTTTATTTTCCATTTTTTATTGAACTAAAGGAGGCAATCAGATGGCATTACTTGAAATCAAAAATTTAAGTTTCTCTTATTCCACATATGAACAAAAAGTAATTGATAATGTCTCTCTAAAAATCAATGAAGGTGATTTTATTGTCTTATGTGGTTCAACCGGAAGTGGGAAAACAACTTTTTTAAAACTACTAAAACGAGAAATAAAACCCTTTGGGAAGATGTCAGGAGACATTGTTTATCGGCATAAACATATTAACGATGTTTCAGAATTTGAAAGTGCAAGCGAAATTGGATATGTTTTTCAAAGTCCGGATTCACAACTTGTATGTGATTATGTATATAGTGAATTAGCGTTTGGGCTTGAAAATTTAGGAGTAGAAAGTGGAATTATCCGCCGAAAAGTGGGTGAAATTGCAAGTTTTTTTGGTATTACTACTTGGTTTAAAAAGAAGGTTGATGAATTATCCGGTGGTCAAAAACAAATTTTAAATCTTGCAAGTGTTTTAGTGATGCAACCGAAGATTATCTTACTTGATGAACCGACATCGCAATTAGATCCAATTGCTGCTCGAGAATTTCTTGATACATTAGAACGGTTAAACAAAGAATTAGGAATTACGATTATTATTGTCGAACATCGCTTAGAGGAAATCTTTCCGATTGCGGATAAGATTATGGTTATGAATCAAGGACGATTAATTGCTTTTGATCAACCTCAAAACATTTCTAAGCAATTTGATTCAAAAAGATCGCTGATTGGTTTACCTAGTGCCGTCAGAATATATAGTGGGTTAAATATTAATACTGAATGTCCATTAACGGTTCGTGATGGTAAAAAGTTTTTATCTACAAACTTTAAAAATGATTTTAAAACATTAAAAATTAATTCAATTAAACGTAGTAATGTTATAATAGATATAAAGGATTTATGGTTTCGATATGATAAAAAGGAAGATGATGTCCTAAAGGGGATTAATTTAAAGATTTTTGAAGGTGAAATCTTAAGCATCGTTGGTAGTAATGGTAGTGGAAAGTCAACACTTTTAAAAGTTATTTCAGGACTTGAACGTGCATATCGGGGAAAGATAACTCTTCACAATCGTAATATCCTTAGTTTTAAAGGAAACAGTTTATATCGAAATAATCTCGCTCTAATGCCTCAAGACCCACAAGATTTATTTATTGGTCTTAGTGTTAATGATGAGTTAAATGAAATTGGTTCAATTAGAGATTTAGGAAAGACTGATTTTGAACACTTAAAACAATCAGTTATAAATGATTTGCGTTTAAACGATCTTTTAGATAAAAACCCATATGACGTAAGCGGAGGCGAACAACAAAAGATCGCACTTGCGAAAATGCTGCTTTTAGAACCGAAGATATTAATGCTTGACGAACCAACAAAAGGGTTTGATAATCAAATCAAAATTCACTTAAAAGGTATTTTAAAACATCTTCAAGCAAACGGTATTACCATTATCATTGTTACTCATGATATTGAATTTGCAGCTAGAGTAAGTGATCGCTGTTCGATGATTTTTGCTGGAGAAATCTTATCAATTGATGAGCCACATAATTTCTTTTCTGGAAATACATTTTATACCACTGCCGCCAATCGGATCTCAAGAGGCCTTTATGATAATTTGATTACCGAAGAAGAAGTAATCGAGTTAGCTATAAAAAATGGTGTTTTATGAGAAATATAATCAAATTGCTTATTATTGCTTTGATTCCAGCGATATTAGTGCTTGGTTTATTGAGTTTTAAAAATCGGCATTATGATCTCGTATCGATTCTTATCGCTTTATTATCATGTTTTATCTTTTATCTTCGGTATGAGGTGCGTAAACCAAGTGCTCGTGAATTAGTGTTAGTTACAGTTTTAGTTGCATTCTCAGTTGTAAGTCGGATTGCTTTCTTTGCAACTCCAGGCTTTAAACCAGTTGCGGCAATCACAATAATTGTTGGTGTAGCCTTTGGTTGGGAACTTGGCTTTATGGTGGGGTCATTGAATGCAGTGCTTTCTAATATATACTTTGGGCAGGGGCCATGGACTCCATTTCAAATGTTTGCTTTAGGAATTATTGGTTTAGTAGCAGGGTTATTATTTTATCGTAAAAAAATATCTAATAAAAAAATGTTTTTTAGATTTTCGCTAATTGTTATTTATGGAGCCTTAAGTGGATTGTTTTATTCGTTGTTTTTAGATTTATATACTGTCCTTTTTATCGATAAAACTTTTAACTTAAGTCGTTATCTTGCAATAATTGGGATCTCATTACCGTTCACAATCACTTATGTGTTATCAAATATTATCTTTTTGTTGGTTCTAACAATTCCCCTAATGCAAATATTTGAAAGAATCAAATTAAAATATGGTTTGTATTTATGATTAAAAAATTTTATAATGTAGAATAATAAAAAAGAGATGTTCCTTGCAAAACCATCTCAAAAAAACAAGGAGAAAAAATGATGTTAAATTTAAAAAGAATTATTATCTTATCAGTAGTTGCAGCATTATATGTTGTTTTGACCTTAATTTCCCATCCATTAGCTTATGGAATGATTCAATTTCGCATTTCTGAAGTATTGGTGTTATTATGTTTTTATCGTAAAGATTATGGATATGCTCTAATATTAGGCTGTTTCATCGCTAATTTGTTTAATCCTTATAATCCTATATTAGATGCTATTGTTGGGACCCTTGCAACCGCAATTACGGTTTTCTTTATCAGTCGTAGTAAGAATTTATTTATTGCTTCGCTTTATGCAGTTATCTTTAATGCTGTTATCATCGGAATTGAATTATATTTTATTATCCAAACACCATTGCTACTAGGGATGTTTTATGTAGCTTTAGGTCAATTTGTCGTTGTTAGCATTGTCGGTGTGATGTTGTTTTGGATCTTAGAAAAGAATAAAGAATTTATGAAATTGATTGGTGCAAATCAGAATCTCAAATTTGTTGATTAATTATCTAATGCTGGTTCTCTAAGATAGTTTATGGTTTTGTGGTCAAATTGAGGTTAAAAATCACCTCGACCATAAAATATTTTAAGAAAAACCATAAAACTAATATTTAAATATAAAGCCACCATCATATACTATATTTGATGGTGATTTTTGTAATATATTATATTTTATCCTTTAGCATTGGTTCTTAAATTTTGATGGGTTTTCATTATTTAAGTCACCTATGTGTTTACGAATTATATGCTTCTATAGAACAATTACGAGTTGATCTGTTGTAATGCGATTGATCTAAAAATACCCATATTACACATGATTTATTAGTTTTTTTATTATATGATTTTATCTCAATTGCCAATATTTTATCTTGCAAACCAATTATAACTATGCTAAACTTAATTTGTGACATTCTTACCTACTTTTCTTAATGTATATGACAACTTATTATAGACTTAGTTGGTAAATATGTTAAATCGAAATGAGCTGGTATATCCATAGGGTACTACTCAAAGGCAATTATTAACATGATATGTAATCTATTTGAAAATAAAGATATGACTTTTGTCTTTTCAGTTTTTAATAGTAAAGAAATGTTGGGTAGTTTATTTGACGAAATTAATGCTGATTTTTCTTTAAATTTAGAGGATGAAAAAGAAGAAATTGTATCTAATATATTTGATATGAAAATCCCTTCCAAGATTGATAATGACGCATATCAGAGAATTACAATATCAAATAATGATCTTGATTCAGGTTTTAGAGGTTTAACATATCAAGAAACCTATTGAGATAACTATATAAACTATGAATAAAAATACCGTACACTACGAGGGACGGTTAATTTTAATTCAGTAAAAACACAGAAACATAATTAATTTATATGATATATGGAGGCTGTATTGGGAGGAATTTCAATAACAAA
>OBJA01002144.1_pt1 | contig 11947 bp, 5 predicted proteins | sample 1519751 | NCBI WGS metagenome assembly OBJA01 (sample SAMEA3881238, study PRJEB22517) | soil metagenome | biome: lake sediment; feature: soda lake sediment; material: sediment, water from around vicinity | place: India | collected 2013-12-23 | depth 3 m
ATAGGCTTGAATTCAGGGACTGCAATTTTTATCCATTTGAGGTTGCAGAGTTTGAAATTAAAAAAGGGAAAAATAACCATGATTTCCAGGTAACTCCATATATCCGGATAAGGGATGTCTCGATCACGAGACAAGGCAATGAAATTGTCGCTACATTCAAACTTCAGGCAGGGGCTTCACAGGTGAGACTCAGCGCGGTTCGTTTGTTTGCCTTTTCGGATATGTATGTGGGTGAAATGGTGAAGTACGGTATTACCGGTCCGGCTTATCAACAGTTTAATCCTGCAGCGACAATCGACGAAAATATAACGTATACGTTGAAAATCGATATTCCGAGCAATAAGAATGAGTTTTTTAAATACACCAACAAAAACTACTATTTCAGAGTCGGCGCTTTGGCAAGCGTTTCGGGTGTAGGCACGGTAAGGTATAATTACGCTCCTTTGGTGGTAATTGCCTTATAAAACAGGATGAAGGAGGTGTGTTAAAAGTCGGTTATTCGTTCTTGAGGGTCGAATATTCGGAATCAAGTTTGGATAGATATCTGAATAAAATAAAATTAAAGAGACTTTTAACATACTCCTTTTTAGTAAATTATCTATATGTAAAACAAAGTTAAATATTCTTATTATGAAATACTTATCTGTTATTATATTATCTTTTATTTTGTCTTCATCAATGATATTCGGACAAAACACATACGAGGTCCGTCAACAACGTACGGAGTGGTTCCGTGACGCAAGATTCGGTATGTTTATCCACTGGGGTATTTATGCCATTCCGGCAAGGGGCGAATGGGTGAAAAACCGCGAGAATATATCAACCGAAGACTATCAGCAATATTTTGACGCGTTTGATCCGGTTGACTACAATCCGAAGGAATGGGCGAAGCTTGCTAAAAAGGCAGGAATGAAGTATGCAGTAATTACTACTAAACATCACGATGGTTTTTGCTTGTTCGACAGCAAGTATACCGATTACAAAGCAACCAGGACGCCGGCAAAGCGGGATTTAATCCGCGAATTCGTGGATGCGTTCCGGGCAGAAGGCATAAAAATCGGATTCTATTATTCATTAATCGACTGGTATCAGCCCGACTTTGCGAACAGCAGGGACGAACAGGCATGGAACAGATATATCGACTACATGCATAAGCAGGTGGAGGAACTGTTGACCAATTATGGAAAAATCGATATCCTTTGGGTGGACTATTCTGCTGGCGAATTATCAGGCGAAAAATGGAAAGCGACCAAGCTGGTTGAAATGGTGAGGAGGCTTCAACCTCATATTCTCATTGATAACCGTCTGGGAGGCAACATGTTTAAAGATACGCCCGATTTCTTTGCCGGCGATTTCGGAGGGCCGGAGCAAATCACGCCTCCCGCTATTATCAGAGACGATTCGGGACGGCCGATTCCGTGGGAATTATGTTTGACGCTTAATAACTCGTGGGGATACAATCGGACCGATTTTAATTACAAGACGGCTCACAATATTATCTATACGCTGATCAACTGCGTCAGTAAAAACGGTAATTTGTTGCTCAATGTCGGTCCGGATGCAAAAGGCGTTATACCGAAACGCTCGGTTGAGATCTTAGAAGAAGTAGGCGAATGGATGCAAGCAAATCATGAATCCATCTATGGTTGCGGTCCGGCTCAATTCGAAAAACCTGAATGGGGATGGTATACTCAAAAAGGCGATGAAGTCTATGCGCATGTCACTAATTTCAATATCGGACAGATTTGCCTTCGGGGTATGCTCGGGAAAATCAAAAGCGCTTCATTGGTTGCCGACAGGTCTGAGCTACGGTTGAGCGAGATATCCAATTCGAATACAAACGGCAAGTATGTGGGCAAAGATGATATTTTCCTTCCCAACCTGCAACCCCGTTTGACAACTACGCCTCCAAATGACGCATCTTCTATCCGGGTTGCAAAACTTATATTGCAAAAATAACATTCACATATTAAATATATAACTAATATGAAACTGAAATATTATTTTTTTATCCTTTCCATCGTATTATTATACGGATGTAGTCCGGAACTAAAAATAAATGGCATTACCGGTTATCAGATCGTCATTCCGTCGCAGGCCGATACGATCGAAACACGGGCAGCCGAACGTTTACAATTCTACTTATCTGAAATGTCAGAAACACAACTCCCTGTTGTGAAGGAAAACGACTATACAGGTAAGAACGCGATCTATATCGGGCGTACAGCGTTTGCGTCATCGTTAAATTTACAACTTGGTCAATTGAAAGAAGAGGGATATATCTTTCAGTCGTCAGGGACAAACTTTGTCGTAATCGGTGGTGAAAGGAACGGAACACTTTATGGAATCTATGATTTATTGGAAACTTTCGGATTCAGGAAATATTCGGCTTACGATACGCTAATCCCTAAAAAGAAATCAATACGTCTCCCCAATGATACCATTTTTATTCCCAGTATCGTTTATCGCACCACAGCTACCGGCGATAGAAGAAATCCCGCCGGAACCCGGGAATATAACGAATGGCATAAGATATCTTCACGAGGCGACCAATGGGGTTTGTTCGTTCATACGTTTATAAGAAATCTGGTTACCCCTGAGGAATATCTGAAAACGAATCCCGAATATTTTGCCTTGCGGAATGGAGTGCGTTTACCGACTCAGTTATGTTTGTCAAATCCGGACGTGTTAGCAGCCTGTATCAAAGATCTTCAAAAGTTAATTGACAGGAATCCGAATGCAAAATATTGGTCTGTAAGCCAGGAAGATAACGATAAAAGTTGCTTATGCGATCACTGCATCGAATTAAACAGGAAATATGGCGGAGACGAAAAAAGGAATAGTGGAGCAATGATTTGGTTTGTCAATCAGGTAGCGAAAGCATTTCCGGACAAAATGATCTCTACGTTAGCTTATTGGTATACGCTACCGGCTCCCGACAATATTATTCCCGAACCCAATGTCAATATCATGCTTTGCAATATAGACAGCAGACGTCATCGGCCTATTTTTGAGGCGGATACCGCTTTTTCAAAACATTTAAGCAACTGGGGAAAAATTGCGCAAGACATCTTGATCTGGGATTATAATATTCAATTCAGCAATATGGTTAGTCCGTTTCCTAATCTCCATGTAATCGGCCCTAACCTTGATTTTTTTACCGACAATGGCGTCAATGCTTTCTTTATGCAGTCAAACAGCACCATGGGAGGCGAAATGGCTGAATTAAGATCTTATCTTATCAGCAAACTACTTTGGAATCCCAAAGCTGACGCTGAGATGCTTATTGATGATTTTGTGAACGGTTACTATGGTAAAGCAGGCCCATTTATCCGGAAATATATCAACACAATGCGTGACGCTTTATTGGAAAGCGGATTTAGATTAAACATTTTCGGAAGTCCCGAAGAGGCAAGAAATAGTTACTTGACCGAAGCGTTGATGAAAGAATACAGACAAATATTCGATGATGCGGAAAAGGCTGTTGCTAATGAACCGGAATTTTTGGAACGTGTCAAGATCGCCCGTTTGCCGATTATGTATGCACAGATTCAAATTAGCCGGACAGAAGTAAATACATCCCGTAGCATGTATAAATATGATGATGACGGAAAACTTTTTATTGATCCGGAAATTCCGCAAATGGTGTATTCGTTTGTTGATATAATAAAAACAACGTCAACGACACAACTGAGAGAACGTGAAATAAGGAATGAAGAATATCTGGCAGCCTATGAACGAATTTTCAAAAAAACAGAAGAGGCAAAGGGCGCTGTTTCCGTGGGTAAAAAAATAACTCCGATTTCTGAATTCAGTAGACGGCATAAAGGGGTGGAAGCATTGACGGATGGGATGTTCGGCTCTTACGAAAACTGGCGTGACGCTATGAATGATAATTGGGTCGGAAGTACAAGAAATCACATGACTTTTATTCTTGATTTAGATTCGGTAAAAAATATCAGGTATATAAATATGGATTTTTATGACGCAAAAGATACCTGGTACCAAATGGCTTTACCTAAATATGTGACTTACTCGTTTTCTTCGGATGGTGAAAATTTTGGTGATGAAATAAAGGTAATGACCCCGATTGATCCGATGGAACGCGAAATCGATAATATGCCACGAGATATCTATATACAGTCTTATACCGCATATACGAGTCGTCGGGCGCGATACATTAAAGTACATGCGGAGAGCATTTTAGTGCTGCCTAACTGGCACGTGAGGGCTGGCGATTCGGCATCCATGTTCTGTGATGAAATTATTGTAAAAGAAAGTATTAGAAGAAGATGAAAATAATGGTGATGATATTTTCAAGAAATAAATTCGCAGGCATACTGTTGGCCTTTAGTTTAATCAGCGGGGTTGTCGTTGCTCAATCCTTCGATGATTTTATAAATAAAGGATCTACTGACGTCAGGGAAAACGTAGTCCGATCTTCATTCCAATTTAATGGATATACAAATTATTGGCATAACATTTATCGCGAATGGATTCATTATGGAAATCTTTATAAAATAGCTATCCCGAATTTGGAGTATTCCATTATCCAAAGCAAGGTAAACATTGCCGAGGATATGGAACTTCCCGGATTATCGTTGCAGGAAGGTTTTTTCAGCGCTTTATCGACTACAACCTATATCACGTTGGATCAGCCTTCTATCCTGCAATTAGAGGAGTCTTTAGCAAGAAGTAATGTTTTGATTACCGTAGATCCGGCTTCCGAAACGGGACAAAGGATTGCTAAAAATAACTCTTCCTATCATACGATCGTAAAAAATAAACTAAAAAGCCATCAATATGGAGCGAAAGATTTTATCGAAATCAGCGCTTTTATATTGGAAAGAGGTGATCGGAAACTTTTTGTTATTGCGTCAACCGATCGTGAAAGCCGGGACAAATTAGTAAGCCTTATTCAATCGACAAAAGAAATACTTCGGGACTATGATCTTCATAAAGGTTGGTTTGGCGCCAAAACATTGATGAAAAGCGTTACATGTACGCCGGGGCATTACCTGGAGGTGATGGGAAAAGGGATGAGTGAAGGAATCAACTGGTTTATTTTTGACGGCTATATGGACTTTTTAGCGCAGAAAGAACTCATTGAATGGGTCGATCGGGTCAATCTTCCTGTTGTAGCCGACGCCGGAAACTCGCCGATCTATGGTTGTGATAATTATGGCGGATTGCAAGTACAGGCTAACTATAGTCGGGAACAATGGGTCAAGTATGCGCATGAAAGGGGAGGTTATGTATTCAAACAGGCTTCGGATACATCGGAATTAGCAAAAACGCTGCCATACGATGGATATCTCACGTACGATCCACGATCTTCGTCGGCGGGAACTTCGTTTTTGGGATTTGACGGGAATAAAGAACAAATTGACAATGAAGATGTGCCTTTTGTCCACCCTACGCTCGACATGCATGATGATGCAATACCCAGTATGGTCCTTTTCATTAAAAAGCACGAGCCGATAACGAAAAAAAATCTATGGGATGCGATCATGAATCGACGAGAAGTCGCTGTTTCGGACGGAGGAAAAATGATGGGACCTGCTAAGTACCGTCATGCGCTGGGTTTACTATACCTCGACCGTGTGTATCCCGAAGAATATTTCGGCGATCGGGTGAAAATGCATGCATTTGTGGAAGACTATACGCTTCATGTTATTTTGGAGAATACCTATCCGCGTAATATTTCGGGTAATCTCGAAATAATACTCCCCCCGGAGTTGAAAATGAAAGAAGCATTAACCCTTCAGGTTCAACTGCCTGCGAATGGCTTGAGAGAATTGAAGTTCAATCTGCAGCCGCTTTCTTCTGCTATGAACCGCGCTAATCCAATCGCCTTGCATTACAAATGGGATACGAGTCGAAAAAGTACAGTCGCCATGCTGGACCTGCCTCGCTTTATTTCGACGCATCAATTGCTCTATGGACATACACCTACGGTACATTATCCGGTCACGATTCATAACTTTTCCGATCAAGCTTCCTTTCCTGTAAACATTGAAGTTTCGAGTAAGGATAATCCTAAAAAAATAGTTTATAAAAATTCGACAGCTTGTACCGCTTCGACCGGTACGTTCCAGGATTTATCTTTCAATCTGAAAGTACCTCCCGGTAGTTATAACGTAAAAGTAACCGCCTTAGGTATTGAAAATATCAGTCAGTTAGGTGTAGGAACTGCCAAAGGTAACCTTACTCTAACGGAAGTAGATCTGGATAATGACGGGGTGAATGAATACCGCATGGAAAATGATAGTGTTCAGATTACTTTATTGACGACCGGAGCGCGCGTGATCGAATATATCGTCAAATCAAGGAATGATAATGTGTTGTTTAAATCATGGCCGGAAAAAGCTGCGGATGACAGACGTGCATACCGGAAACGGGGATATTACCCTTATGGCGGATTTGAAGATTTTCTGGGACAAGCCAGTATGGAGACCCATCAAGTGTATAATGCCGAAATTATCAAAAACAAAGGGGATTATGTTCAACTGAAGATGACCGCCGATTACTTTGGAAATCAATTGGAGAAGATCTTTACCCTTTACGGAAATTCACCATTGTTGGAAGTCAGGTTTGCACTTACGTTTAAAAATCCCGAAGCCAATGTCATCGGCCCCCAACCTATTCTGGAGTTAGGGAAACGGCACTGGACGGAGGATAAATTCTTTACGCCGGAATTGCACGGATTACAGGAATATGTCATGGAACCGGAGCGTTCTTACGGTCGGCTCATCTATTTGAAAGAAGGATGGAATGCCGGATATGATACAGAAGAAGACATCACATTTGTTGGTGCTTTTCCGGTGACGGAACCATTGTTCTTACATCTGTGGATGAATCATCCGAGAAATAGAGACGCTAATCATTACTATTGTGAATTTCAACCATGGACTCCTGTCTATCAGAAAAGTACGATGTATTTTACGTACTATCTATGGGGAATGGGTGGTGATTGGCAAAAAGGCGTTCAAGAACTTCGGGATCGTAATTTAATTTCTGTACTACCTCCGCAATAATTTTATTAATAAATATGAAACGAGCATTATAATCATTATTACACAAGTACATGATTAAAGCGAGTTCCATACGATACCTTTGAACTATTCGCGTTAAACTAAATGAGCAGAGCCAAGCTTGCTTGAGCTCTGCCATAGCGAGCGAATATATAGCTTTAGTGAAAATAAATAATTTTAATCGTATGAAACGAATAAGTATATTGATGTGTGTCTTCATGTTGCTGTTTACATTCATCAGCAAAGCCCAGAAATTGAAAGAAAGAAACGATTTGAATGTCACGAATATTGAATTGCAATATCCCTATCCTCAAATACCGTATTATCATTTCACGGCAGCAATCGAGTTACCCGAATCATCCCTGATAGAGGTAGAAGCTTCTGTGGATGGAAAAGTATTGCGAACTGTAGATATCCGACGGGATAATGAGTTGGGAGATTCAAATCATCCTCCGCAGACTGAACGATCTCCTTCCGGATACGGGCTATCGTTAGATGGCACTTTCTACAAAAAATTCACGATTTTTGGATGGGTGAAATGGCAACCGGGACAGGAATATGATATCCATATCGCAATTCGCATGAAACAAGCGCTTCGACCTTCCAATAACGATATCATTATAAGTTCCACACAGAAGGTCAAAGCGCCGCAAGGTGGCTCTACATTTGATGCAAATTGGAAAAATTATAAATCCGTTGTGCTGAGTGAAACAGTCGGAATTGATCGCAAAAATGAACCGGTAGAAATCCTGCTTACATTTTATCCGGATGAAGCCGAATCGTTGGCTCGTGATATCCGCGTAGTATCAGTAGATACCAAAACGCATGAAATCAAAGAAGTTGTTTCACAGGTATATGATGTCATGGAATACATGGTAGAAGATGATCTGGCTCCTGATCAGGATGGTAATCCTACGCGAGAAGTGCCGCTCTGGTATGCAACCGTCACGGCTCGTGTCGCTTTTTTAGCCGACGTGCCGGCAAAATCAAGTCGCGTGTTTTTGGTCTATTATAATAATGCTAAAGCATTGGATGAACCATACTATACCGACTTACGAATACAAGGTGATGCTCCCGGACTTCAGATTTCGAACAGCATCTATTCGATTGGTTTGCACACCGGTTCGGGTCATTTAGACCAGATCGCACTAAAAAGTAAACCTGATTTTCCTTTGTTCCATCGAATGGAAACGAATGGTGCTATCCACTGGAATCCAGACATCTATGTTCCTCCTTCGGCATGGTCTCATACGGCAGATTGGAAGAAACCTAAAGGTATGAAAATTATCATAGGCCCAGTCATCTCGAAGACCGAGTTTTGGGATAACCTGCGGGGAGTACCCGAAGTGGATGCCTCAGTCAGATATGAATTTTATCCGGAAGTTCCTTATTTTATCAGTTCTACGACCACACGGATTAACGAAACGGTGCAAGCTCTTGCTCTTCGGAATGCGGAAATGGTTTTCAAACGAGAACTTATTACCCATGCTGCTTGGTATGATATCATACGGGATTCGATCATCGTTTATGATGTTAACAGTGTGCCGGATCTGACTGACTTGAAGATGGAAGCTGATGTTCCATGGATTGTTCTTTTCAATGATAAAAGCAAAGTCGCTTTTGCAGGTATCCAATTAGGATACGATAATAGTGGTATTGAATCTTCACCCAGATTGCTGAATCCATACTTTTATGTGACAACAGGCCCTTGGGTATATTGGGCGCGAGGATTATCTCATCCTTTTTTATCGGCTAATATGCAACATGTGGTCCCTGTATTGAAAGGAAATATATTTTCCGAGAAATGGGCCTATATGATCTATCACATGGATAATCCATCAGACCCGTTTGCGCAGGTAATTAAATGGAAAAAGCAACTTACGCAACCGTTGAGAATCCAACTTGTGGAAGAAGTGGATGACCGGGTGTCCCGGACATTGCAAGAAGTGTTCATGGATGATGGTAAAAGCGGCTGGGAAGAGAGAGACACAAAGAGAAAATAAAGGATTGTTTTTTCAAACCACAACTAAGTATACTCCGATTTAAATGTTACGAAACAGGAAATTTTGGAAAAAATCCACTTCCTATTTCGTAACATTTACTTGAGAGTGAACTACTGAATAATTATTACATTTTACAGCTAAAATGATAACCAATAATTAAAATGAATATGAAACGATTTTTGCTTACGATAGGTTTATGTACACTTGTTTCATCTTTGGCATTTTGCCAGAATAAATCCGTATTACCCTATAAGAGTCCTGGCTTGCCAATAGAAACACGAGTCGAAGATCTCCTGTCACGAATGACATTAGAAGAAAAATTTTGGCAACTGTATATGATGCCCGGTGATCTGAATATCGGAAAGGATAAATTGAAAAATGGTATATTTGGACTTCAAGTACATACATACAATAATGATGCCGATATAGCGCGGCAAATTCTTAATTATGAACCAGGACTTACAGCAAAAGCTACTGCGGAGCATATTAATGAAATTCAAAAGTTTTTTGTAGAGGAAACCCGTTTGGGTATTCCTATGATTCCTTTTGACGAAGCTTTACATGGATTAATCCGCAGAGGTTCCACCATTTTCCCGCAATCCATTGCGCTGGCAGCAACCTTCGATACGACATTAATGCGCCAGGTGGCAACAGCCATTTCAAATGAATGTAAAACAAGGGGAATCCGCCAAATCCTATCGCCGGTGGTGAATCTGGCTACTGATCCACGATGGGGACGCGTGGAAGAAACATATGGGGAAGATCCTTATCTTTCTGCTTGTATGGGTGTCGCTTTTGTAAGTAGTTTCGAACAAATGGGCGTAATTACGACACCCAAACATTTTGTCGTCAATCATGGAGATGGCGGACGCGACAGTCATCCTGCCCATTTTACCGAACGTTTCATGGAAGAAACGTATTACGTTCCTTTCAAAGCTTGTTTTAAGGAAGGAAAATCCCACTCGGTTATGACAGCTTATAACAGTTTTGACGGCATACCTTGTTCGGCAAGTTCTTCTCTGTTGAAAGGCAAACTGATAGATGAATGGGGATTTGAGGGGTTCACCATTTCCGACGCCAATGCAGTTGACATCATGTACTACTTGCATCATACCGTGGCTGATTTTGAAGAGGCCGGGGCAGCAGCGCTCAATAATGGTCTGCACGTAATATTTCAGGTTACATATGATATGCATAAACCTTACTTGGCGGCATGCCAAAAAGGACTTGTGACTCGCGAAAACTTAGATAACGCCGTTCGTAGGGTTCTACGCGAAAAGTTTCGATTGGGATTATTCGAAAATCCTTATGTAGACCCGGAAGAGGCATCCCGATGGAATGCTTCTCCTGCCCATCGCGATCTGAATCTGAAAGCAGCGCAAAAGTCAATCGTCCTTCTTAAAAATGAAAAGAACACACTCCCTTTATCCCGAAATTTGAAAAAAATCGCAGTACTGGGACAAGATGCGGTGCAAGCACGCTTGGGAGGATACAGCGGTCCGGGCGTTGAACGAATCAGTATCTTGAAAGGTATTGAGAATAAAGCCGGCAAAGAAATCGAAGTCGTTTACTCCGAAGGTTGCAGAAGAAATACTCCGTTGTATGTAACGATCCCTGAATCTTGCTTGTCTGCCAATAATGAAAAAGGACTTAAAGGGGAATATTTTGACAATATTCGGTGGGAAGGAGAACCTAAAATGGTGAGGTATGACAGGAACATGCGTATGCAATGGACTTTAAATTCACCCAATTCGAAACTGTTTGCTTTTGACTGGTATTCAGTCAGATGGACGGGACAATTAAAATCACCGATATCAGGAACATATGAAATTGGTGTAGAAGGGAATGATGGATATGCATTGTATATTGATAATAAAAAAGTGTTGGACCGACCGCTCAAAACGAGTTATACTCAAAAACTCATTTCTTTTACGTTTGAGAAAGACAAAACGTATGATATCCGCTTGGAGTTTTACGAAAACTCCCGGAATGGACGGGTCCGCTTAATATGGAATGTAGGCGTGGAAAGTGAGCACGAAAAGATACGTCAAGCGGTTGAAACCGTTCGAAACAGTGACGTTGCTATTATTGTAGCCGGTATCGAAGAGGCGGAATTTCGGGACAGGGCATTTCTTAAATTACCCGGAAAGCAGGAAGAACTGATCAATCGAGTAGCTGAAACCGGCGTACCGGTAGTGGTACTCATTGTGGGAGGTAGTGCAGTCACAATGGACGCCTGGATGGATAATGTACCTTCTATCTTAGATGTATGGTATCCCGGTGATGTAGGAGGGGAGGCTGTGGCTGACGTATTATTCGGAGATTATAACCCCGGCGGGAAATTACCCCTGACTTTTCCTCAGCGGGAAGGGCAATTGCCATTGAACTACAATCATAAACCCACCGGACGAGGAGATGAGTACTTGGATCTGAGCGGGGAACCTCTTTTCCCGTTCGGGCATGGACTGAGTTATACGACGTTCGAGTATTCGGATTTAAAATTCTCATCGCATGTCATTTCACCTCAGGAAGATATTCTGGTTTCTTGCAAGGTAACCAATACGGGGAATGTTGCCGGAGATGAGGTAGTGCAATTATACCTTCATGATTTATTGACGTCGGACGTCAGCCGTCCTATCAATGAGTTGAAAGGTTTTGAACGTATTTCTCTTGATGTGGGAGAAACAAAAGAGGTTCATTTCAAGTTGACTCCGGAAACACTTTCTCATTTAGACATAAATATGACACGAGTTGTCGAACCGGGAGATTTTAGAGTAATGTTGGGAAGTTCATCGAAGGACATCCGCTTGAAAGGAATTTTCAATGTGAAACAGGAATAGAAAGCCATGAGAAGAATTGTTTAGAAATCCTATTTCCAAATTAGGGATAGAGATATTGCGGAAGATCGGG
>OBJA01002145.1_pt1 | contig 11940 bp, 9 predicted proteins | sample 1519751 | NCBI WGS metagenome assembly OBJA01 (sample SAMEA3881238, study PRJEB22517) | soil metagenome | biome: lake sediment; feature: soda lake sediment; material: sediment, water from around vicinity | place: India | collected 2013-12-23 | depth 3 m
AGACCCCCACCCACACCGACGCCGGCCTGGAGCAGAACCCGCCCATCGTCATCTATGACACCTCCGGCCCCTACACCGACCCGGACGTGGAGATCGATCTGCTGCGCGGCCTGGCGCCTTTGCGCCAGGCCTGGATCCTGGAGCGCGATGACAGCGAGGAACTGGCCGGCCCGACCTCCGCCTTCGGCGCCGCGCGCCAGAACGACCCCGCGCTGGCGCACCTGCGCTTCGCGCACCTGCACCGCCCGCGCCGCGCCAAGGCCGGCCGCAACGTCACCCAGATGCACTATGCCCGTCAGGGCATCGTCACGCCCGAGATGGAATACGTGGCCATCCGCGAGAATATGAAGCTGGACGCCCTGCGCCAGGACCCGCGCTACGTGCGGCTGCTGCGCCAGCATGCCGGCCAGTCCTGGGGCGCCGCCATTCCGGAGCGGATCACCCCCGAGTTCGTGCGCGACGAGGTGGCGCGAGGACGGGCCATCATCCCCGCCAACATCAACCACCCGGAGCTGGAGCCGATGATCATCGGCCGCAACTTCCTGGTGAAGATCAACACCAACATCGGCAACTCCGCCGTCACTTCCTCCATCGAGGAAGAGGTGGAGAAGATGGTGTGGTCGGCGCGCTGGGGCGGCGACACCCTGATGGATCTCTCCACCGGCAAGAACATCCACGAGACCCGCGAGTGGATCCTGCGCAACGCGCCCATGCCCATCGGCACCGTGCCCATCTACCAGGCGCTGGAGAAGGTGGACGGTAAGGCCGAGGAGCTGACCTGGGAGCTGTTCCGCGACACCCTCATCGAGCAGGCGGAGCAGGGCGTGGACTACTTCACCATCCACGCCGGCGTGCGCCTGAAGTACGTGCCGCTGACCGCGGACCGCGTCACCGGCATCGTCTCGCGCGGCGGCTCCATCATGGCCAAATGGTGCCTGGCGCATCACGAGGAAAACTTCCTCTATACCCACTTCGAGGACATCTGCGCCATCATGAAGGCCTACGATGTCTCCTTCAGCCTCGGCGACGGCCTGCGCCCGGGGTGCCTGGCGGACGCCAACGACGCCGCCCAGTTCGGCGAGCTGGAGACGCTCGGTGAACTGACGAAGATCGCCTGGGACCACGACGTACAGGTGATGATCGAGGGCCCCGGCCACGTGCCCTTGCAGATGGTCAAGGAGAACATGGACAAGGAACTGGAGGACTGCTTCGAGGCGCCCTTCTACACCCTTGGCCCGCTGGTCACCGATATCGCCCCCGGCTACGACCACATCACCTCCGGCATCGGCGCCGCCAACATCGGCTGGTACGGCACGGCCATGCTCTGCTACGTCACGCCCAAGGAGCACCTGGGCCTGCCCAACAAGCAGGACGTGCGCGACGGCATCATCACCTACAAGATCGCCGCCCACGCCGCCGACCTGGCCAAGGGCCACCCCGGCGCCCAGCTGCGCGACAACGCGCTTTCCAAGGCGCGCTTCGAGTTCCGCTGGGAGGACCAGTTCAACCTGGGCCTCGATCCCGAGAAGGCGCGCAGCATGCACGACGAGACCATGCCCAAGGAGGCCCACAAGGTGGCGCACTTCTGCTCCATGTGCGGCCCCAACTTCTGCTCCATGAAGATCACCCAGGACGTGCGCGACTACGCCGCGAAACAGGGCCTGAGCGAGCAGGAGGCCCTGAAGAAGGGCATGGAGGAGAAGGCGGTGGAGTTCAAGAAGACCGGGGCGGAGATCTACCGCAAGTCCTGAGATTCCCATGATTAATCACGGAACAGGGAGGTTCCGCGATGAGTCCAACTGTTTTCCGGGAAAGGGGTTACCGTTTCTTCTTCTTTTCGCGGGAAGAGTCACGCCCGCATGTTCATGTATACTCTGGCGATGGTGAGGCAAAGTTCTGGTTGGGTCCGCCCGTATCGCTGGCCAGAAATTACGGGTTTTCTTCCCGCCAACTGCGAGAGATGCAGCTTATCATCGAGGATCGACACCATGTCATCCAATCCGCTTGGAACGGACACTTCGGGGATTGAGGTCACCAACGTTTCACCGCATGGTTTCTGGATCTTGGTCGGTGGCCGCGAGCTGTTTCTTCCCTTCGATCAGTTCCCCTGGTTCCGCGCTGCCAGTATCGAAGTGCTCTGCCAAGTGGAACAGCCCCGGCCCGGCCATCTGCATTGGCCGGCACTCGACGTGGATCTGACACTGGACATGATCGAGCATCCGGAACGCTATCCGAAGGTCTCGAAGTAGTCACCCCGGATCCGGGAGATGATCCGGGGCGGGTATGTTTCAAGCAGTGGTCAATGGGGTCAGATGATCTTGCGGCGTCGCATTGCCCCAAGACCGGCCAGGCCGATGCCGAGCAGTGCCAGGGTGGTCGGTTCAGGCATGGTGCCACCGCCATCGCCAGCTCCAGCCTCGGTGAAAAAGCTCTGGCCAAACGCCTGACCGAGCCCCTGTCCCGAGTAGCTGACGGGATCGAAGGCCTGCCCGGTAGCGGTGTCGACCTGGTAGATCGTGGTGCCGGCAACGGCATAGAGGATATTGTCGTCACCGGTCGCCAGCCCGAATACGTCCGCGACGCCAAAGGAGCCGATGGCACTCGTATTCGATAAATCCCCCAGATCGATCGAAACGAGCTGGCTGGCAGCGGATGCCAGATAGAAGTTGCCGTCATGGAAGGCCAGGTCGCCGCCGGAAGTGAAACCCATGTTGCCGAGGTTGATGCCGGTTCCAGTCAGGGTGTCGATGCTGAACAGCGAGGTGGTGGTATTGCCGGCGGCATAGAGGGTGCCGTCGCTGCCAAATACCAGGGCGTTGCCACCCGAGATGCCATGGTTGCCTATGAGCGTAGAGGTGGCGGTGTTCGCATCGATGGAATAGAGGCTGGTAAAGCTGATGCCGAACAGATTCCCGGAGGGGTCAAAGGCGATGTCAGTCATCACGACACTCATGTTGCCGATGATTCCCACATTTCCATCGGCAACGTCGACCGTGGCAAGGTTTCCTGAACTATCATGCACATGCATGATCGGTCCGGCATGGACGGCACCGATCATGGTTGCCGCGGCCAGGGCCAGTGTCTCCAGCTGACGGATCATCGTCCACACCAAACCCATCCTGTGTGCGTGGTTGCTTACATGCATGGCGTTCTCCTGGCTTTTTTTGATTGTTGTGACAGCCAGGGGTTTAGCAGTTTTTATGCCAGTATTGTGCGATATATTGAATGTTTTGTGTTTTCAATATATTGACGGACTCCCCCTTGCTTGGGTCGCCTGTCATTGGGAGCCGCATGCAAAGTATCTTGACAGATGGAAGGTGCGGGACGGACCTAAGCAACAATTTGATAAGAAAAAAAGATGGAAAAAAATCGGCCAAATCTGGCTTTGAAGGCGCAATTTCATAGCCGAAATGGCGACCCTAAGCACTGATGGCTTGCGCCTCTCCGCTCTTTGACTTCAATGGTTTGGTGTAGGCCGCTCCCGACCTGCTTTGTTGGCCGGCCCGAAAAAGGCCGTCTATGCTTCTTCTGCTCTCAGTGACATTACTCAGGTGTCAGGAATATTGGCTACAACACTGGGTATTCCTGTCATTCCGGCATGCGCCGGAGTGACGGGACTCGATTGTAGCGATAAATACTGACTCCTGTGCAATTAAGGAGGATGACCATCATGAGCACGAAGCATTCCATTGTTTCACTGCTTCTCGCAAGCGCGCTGACCGCCTTTGGTTACACCGCATTCGCCGAACCCAACGACCACTTCATCTTGCGTGACACCAAGGACTCGCTGGACGAGGTGCTTGCCAGGGTGGAACGCTATGCTACGAAAGAGGAGGACTGGATCTTCCTGTCTTCCTTCGGACTCAAGGGTGGCGAAGTCACCGCTGTGAAGATCTGCTACCTGCCCATCGGCGAAGACATCTTCGCTGCCGGTATGCATGTAGCTGCGATGATGCCCTGCGGTCACATGGCGCTGTATGAGAAGGGCGGCAGGACCCACATGTCGCTGCTGCACCCCAGATTCATGACCACACTCAACCCCGATCCGAACCTGGAACGTGCCGTGGCCCGGGCTACGCCCGCCTTCGAAGCCATGCTCGAGCAGGTGTTGAAATGATTCAAGGTGCGGATCGGACCTGAACAACAAACTGATAAGGCAAGAAAAGATGCCATAAAACGGCTCAATTCCGGCCTTAAAGGCAATGGCACTTAGTTAAGGCAGCCTTGAGGATTTCTCGTCATTCCGGCATAGGCCGGAATCCAGGAAAACCGCCACCTTTGAGCATTCTGGATCCCGGCATGCGCCGGGATGACGGGGGTTCCGGGCTTAATTAAGCGCCCTTGGCCTTAAAGGCGCAATTTCAGGGCCGAAATTGCCCCCCTAGGCACGTTGCGCCTGCTCCGTGGCCTACGGGGCCGATTCAGGGGGTGAAATGGGCCGAATACGGGGAGATTCTGCCTCGGATCAAGGGTAAGTTTTCAAGTGCGATAATGGCTTGCCGTGGTCCGACCCCACGCCACCGACCGGTCCCCTGGGCGGAACTTCGTCGCGCCAGACTTGATCCAAGGCAATGGCGCGGGGTCCGATGTCCGCTACCCTGGGCCACGTGATCCAAGGAATGATTCAGGCCTTGCTCGGGGGAGGGCTGATATATCTGTCATTCCGGCGCATGCCGGAATCCATGGGGATGACCGCCGCCGGCATGACAGCGTCGCCTGGCAGGATGCACTGATGAACAGACCCGTTTTCTGGTCCTTCCTCTTGATACCCATCCTGGCGGTGGGCCTGTACCTGTATGTCTCGGCTCCGGAGGAACCCCGGGAAATACCCCTGCCGCCCCCTCCAGCGGCGGAAAGCGAGCCGGAACCCGCCATCCGTTACCCCGTACCCGAAGCTGCACCGACCATTCCCGATGATCGCCTGGAACTGACCGCGTCGCCCGAAGAGGTGCTGCCCGAACCAGAGCCAGAAGAGTCCCTGCCGACGCTGGAGGAGAGCGACGCGGCCATGGTCGAGGCCTACCGGGAGCTGTTCGGCGCCGATGCCCTGGCGCGCTGGTTCAACCTGGCCAACCCCGTGCGCCACCTGGTGGCCACCATCGACAATGCCGGGCGCGAGAAGATGGCGGTGAAACAGCGACCCATCAAGCCGGTGCCAGGTGTGTTCCGGGTGGAAGGTGACGAGGAGCGGGCGGTTATACACCCGGACAACGATCGCCGCTATGCGCCCTATGTGCGCCTCGCCGAGGCGCTGGACCTGGAACGGCTGATGGCGCTGTATGCGCGCTTCTATCCCCTGTTCCAGCAGGCCTACGAGGAGCTGGGCTATCCGGACGCCTATTTCAACGACCGGTTCGTGGACGTGATCGACCTGCTGCTGGCCACCCCCGAGCCACGGGAGCCGGTGGTGCTGGTGCGGCCCCATGTGCTGTATGAATACGCCGACCCGGAGCTGGAGGCCCTGTCCGCCGGCCAGAAGGTGCTGATCCGTATCGGTCCGGAGAACGCCGCACGCCTCAAGGCGCGGTTGCGGGAATTGCGGACGCTGCTGGTCGGGCAGGAGGCACCATGAACGAACATTCCAAGGACCACTGGGAAGGGGTCTAGGCCCGCAAGGTCGGCACTGCGGTGAGCTGGTCCCAGGCGCAGGCCGCCACGTCCCTGCGCCTGACCCGGTCCACGGGTGTGCCCGATACTGCCGCCATCCTGGATGTGGGGGGGGCGCTCTGCAACCCTTCACCTATTGCCACTTGCGCAGGACAAAAAACGGGGTGCCATCCCGGAGGATGGCACCCCGTCCCTGGTGCGATCGAGGCTTGTGTTACCGGACCGGGACCTTGCGCCGCAGCGCCAGGTAACCCAGGGCCAGCAGGGCCACGCCGGGAAGCACCGGGTCGAAGGTGGTCTTGCCAGTGCTGAGCGCGCAACCGCCACCACCGCCGCTCGTGGGCACGGGGACAGGTGCGGGATCGGGGATGTCGACCGGCTCGGCGGTGGTGAACTTGGCCTGGGTCACCGTGGCGGAGGCATCCTGGTTCCAGACGCCGTAGACCTTGTTGCCGTCGGGTCGTGCCTGGAGCTGGGACTCGAAGGCGCTTTCCCCTTCCTCGTCATCGATCAAGGCGCCACCGAACACGATGCCCTGTGCCACCGACAGGTTGACCACCGGCTCGAAGGTCGCGCCGGCATCGGTGGTGCGGGTGATCGACAGGCCGAGGTTTTCCGCCATCTCCGGTGCCCAGGGGCTCACGTTGGTCTGGGTGCCCCAGGCCACGTAGAACACGTCGGCGTTGCGGCACTCGGTGGCATCGGTAGCACAGCTGTCGCCATCGGGCTGGGTGCCCACGATACGCGGTTCGCGCAGGTTCACCTCGGTATCGGTGATATTGCTCACCTGCTGCGGAAGGCCCCAGGTTCCGGTGCCTGCTGCGCCGTCCCACGTGTACTTGCGGATCCAGAAGTTGTAATTGTCCATGTTCAGGTAGGTCAGCAGGGCGAGGTTTTCCGTGTAGCTGTAGCCCAGCCACAGGTCCGCGCCACGCAGCAGGCCGCGGTGGGCCAGGGCGTTTTCCGTGTACTGGTCCTCGGTATCGTCCAGCAGGTTGTCGTGGGTGCTGGCGGCGACATCCTTGGTGCGGCTGGAGAGGTTCTCCGCCCGCACGTGGCCGTTGTCGAACAGGGCCTGGGTGGTCGCGTAATCCGAGACCGCGCAATCGGGGGAAACGGCGGGCTGCATCTGTGTCGGGTTCACGCCATTGATGCCGCGCCGGAACATGATGTCCGACGGGCCGCCCTGGCTGGTGATGCCCTCCTTCCAGAAGATGCCGATCTGGATGCCGCCCGCCCCCGCATCCGAAGGGCTCTGGGTGACGAAGCGCACCCGCCGGGCATTCTTGGTGGGGTCGCTGAGGATGCAGCCGGCTTCCCCAGTGGGCGGCGTGGTGGCGTTGAAGCTCAGGTAGCGCACGAACTTGCCTTCATCCAGGCCCTGGGAGCCCTTGGTTTCCTCCCAGGCCATGATCACGGTATTGCCCACCGAGCCCAGGTTGGAGCGCGAGGCGCCGGCCCGGCCCTTCTCGATCAGGTCATCGTCGACCGGGGTGTTGGTGCCGTCGAATACGATCGGCAGGCTACCCTCGGTGCCGAAACTGCCGTCGTGGTTGTCCGTGATCCGCACGGCCGGATTCCAGGCGCCGACGCTTGCGCCGCCGCTGACGGAAGCCCAGCTGTACCAGAGATCGGTGCCGCCGCTGACATTGGCGCCGGAGGCGCCATCGCCGGGGCCTTCCGCCTCGCCCAGCTCGAGGCCGGTGGGGTCTTCCTGCCAGGTGACGGCCCAGAAGCTGGTGGTGCCGCGGTTCACATCCTGCTTGGCGGCACGCTCACCAGTGCTGAGCTGCACGGCGGGCTGCCAGGTCTGGCCGTAGTCCTCGGAATGGGCCACCCAGGTGCAGGTGAAGGGGATGATGCGGCTGTCGCGTTCGATGTACAGCCGGGCGCGCTGGGCGTCGCCCGGGCAGTAATGGCTCACCCAGCTGACCACCGTCACCCCGTTGGGGTTGATGAAGCCATTGGGCTTTTCCGCGTCGCCATAGAAGGGTGCAGGAATACCGGTGCCTTGCCAGTCGGTAGCGATGCTGCTCAGGCCAGCGGACTGGGAGATGTTGACCGGGACGCTCCAGTGCGCATCCTCCAGGCAGGAGGTGGCGATACTGTCGCAGGTGCGTACGAACAGGTCGCGGGCTGACCGCTCGGCCTGTGCCTTCAGGTCATAGACCTTCAGGTTTTCGTCGACATGGTCACCGTAGACGGTGACCAGCATGCCATTGCGGTGGCGGAACAGCTTGGCCTTGTTGGCGCCGGTGCCGAGGGCGTCGCCGGCGGCCGCGGAGACGGTGATGGGCTCCTCGACGGCCAGCTGGGTCAGGGCATAGGCCGCAGTGGCCGTCAGCGCCGCGCCGATGGCGAGGGCCAGGGTGCTTTTTCTGAGTTGCATTCAAATTGCTCCTGTGTGGTGACATTCGTTTTGGAAAACGGATTGGAGTATTTGTAACATGTCCTCATGGGCTGTAAATGCGTTAGGTCAATTCGCCTCCCGATAGTTCCTGGCGGTGACTGTGCATCGATGGCGCTGGACTGACAAACGGCCTGTGACCGGTGTGGAGATGGCATGGGTACGACACTTTATATAAGGTATGACCTACTGGATTACAGGGTAATCCCCCTGCAGGGAGTCAAAGCGCTGGATGCCTGGCAAGTCACCGCTCAGTAGTTATTGCACGGATCATGCATGGAAGGGGCGGGCCGACTGCGTCCACTGCAGCATCCGCGGCATGATGCTGTTTTCCCCTCTGCCGCAGGCGAGCTTCGCCCACCTGCTGCATCCCGTCGACAACATGCGCTATGCGCCGGGCAGCCTGCTCTACACGGAGGGCGAGCGAGGCCGTCACGTATTCTCCATCCGCCGTGGCCTGGTGAAGCTGCTGTGCCAGGGCGCCGATGGCAGCCAGCGCATTGTGCGCCTGCTCGGCAAGGGCGCCGTGGTGGGGCTGGAGTTGCTGGACCAGGGTGCGAGCTATCACCACAGTGCCGTCGCGGTGCAGGAGGTGGATCTGTGCGCCATCCCGGTATCCACCCTGAAGGATCTGGAAAGGCAGCACCCGGAACTGTGCGACAAGGTGCGGCAGCAATTGCAATTCCAGGTGGACCGCGCTGACCACTGGATCAAGCAACTCAACACCGGGATGACACGGGACCGCATCGGCCAGCTGCTGTTGCTCTTGAAAGAGCTTGGTGCAGACCCTAACGGTGACATCGAATTATTACCGCGCGATGACATGGCCGCCGTGGTGGGCGTGACCAAGGAGACGGCCAGCCGCGTGATCGCCGATTTCAAGCGCCAGGGGCTGCTCTACAAGGTGGCGGCCAATAAATTCCGGGTCGAGGTGGGGAAACTGCGCGACCTGCTGGGGCGTGAGTCATCCCCGGATTGAGGCCCGGTGGTGCTGCCGCCGAACAGGCCCGGGGTAGCGGCCGAAAACGCCGGCTTCCTCCGGCGACATATCCGTGAGGTCGGCGGAAACCGCGAAATACGCGCCCACGTTGGAGCCCAGCCCCACCCTCATGAGCATGAAAAGTGACCTATCGCAATGCCTGGGCAGGCCTGCCTGGGCTAAAGTGCCGGCAGTATCCCGGTATCGGTCGCCGCAGATGGCCTGTTTCCTTCCTGGCCGGGACCTGTTTCCGGAGTCGTATCATGTGTCCAGCCGCCGCCCCTACCCTCCCCGGCCTCCTCCTGGTCGGGCTGTTCCTGCTGGCCGGTTGCGGTGGGGGTGGCAGTGACGCGGGGGGTGGTGACCCGCTGCCAGCGCCCCCCGGTTCCCTGACCGGCTACTTCATCGACGCCCCCGTGGCGGGGGCCGACTACCGCACCGCCACGCTGTCCGGTACCACCGATGCCGAGGGCCGCTTCGGCTATGCCGCCGGGGAGACCATCGAGCTGTCTGTCGGGCCGGTGCGTCTGGGCCAGGCGTCCGCGGCGACCCATGTCACACCGCTGGACCTGGTCCCGGGTGTCGCCGGGATGGCCGACCCACGGGTGGTGGCCATGGCCAGCTTCCTGCAGAGCGCGGACGCCGATGCCGATCCCGGCAATGGCATCCAGCTGGTACCTGCATTGGGGGAGCGGCTGTGTGCCGAACTCGGCGTCGAAACGCTGGATTTCTCCACCCTGCAGGACGTGGCTGCCTTCCATGCCGCCCTGCAGGCGGCGGTCGCGGCGGAGGGTTTGCAGTATGTGGGCCCGGCGGCGGCCAGCGCCCACCTTGGCGGCAGCCTGAAGGCGCTGATGGAACAGACGGCGGGCTTCGATCCTGCCTGGGGCACGGCGGGTGTCTTCACCGGGGCGCAGCGCTGCGCCCAGTGCCACGCGGCGCGCAGCGGCGAGGCACCCCTGTTCCTGGATGGCGAGGACATCAGCCCCTACACCGAGTGGCGCCACAGCATGATGGCCCACAGCTTCGATGATCCCTACTTCCAGGCGGTGCTGCAGGAAGAGGCCGAGCATGAGTTTCCTGCGTTCGCCGGCCTGATCGAGGACCGTTGCCTGACCTGTCACACGCCCATGGGCCGCACCCATGCGCGCAAGACCAACACCGGCCTGGATGCCGACGGCTTCTACCGGTTCTCGCGTGCCCTCGTGGATCCGCATGGCCGCGAAGGGGTGAGCTGCACGCTTTGTCACCAGGTGGCCGCCACCGATGTCAACGACGAGGGCAAGGCGGTGGTCGGTAAGGATTCCTTCAGTGGCAACTACCATATCGGGGATGGCCGCATCATCTATGGCCCCTATGCGGGCGTGCGCCAGCAGCCGATGCAGAACCAGGTGAACTACACCCCCCAGTACGGCCACCAGATGACCGACTCGGGACACTGTGCCAGCTGCCATACGGTGCGCACGCCGGTGATGGACGTGAATACCAATGCGCCGGCACAGCCGGCACGGGAATTTCTCGAGCAGTCCCCCTACCAGGAGTGGGAAAACAGTCTCTACGCGCGCGATGCCGGCCAGCGACGCGAATGCCAGGACTGCCACATGCCGGCGCCGGAAGACTACCAGACCGCCATTGCCACGCGCCCCCAGGACCTGCCTGAGCGCAGTCCCTTCTATCGACACCGGTTCTTCGGCGGCAATACCTACATGCTGGAAGTGCTCAGGGAGTTTCGCGACGTGTTGGGCATCACCGCCAGCACCAGCGAGACGGGCTTCACGGACAAGATCGATGCCACCCGCGAGTTCCTGCGCCAGGAATCCGCCAGCCTTGCCATCACGCGCCTGCAGACAGTGGCCGGTAGCCTGGAGCTGGACCTGCAGGTGACGAACCTGACCGGGCACAAGTTGCCCAGTGCCTACCCCAGCCGGCGCATGTGGTTGCATGTGACCGTTCGTGATGGCGACGAGCGGGTCCTGTTCGAGTCGGGCGCTCCCGGGCCGGATGGCCGCCTGTCCATCGATGCCGCCGCAGTTCGTCCGGAATGCGTGGCCAGCACCAAGCCGGCCGGCTTCGTCAACGGCGCTTGCATCGAGCCGCACCGTGACCTGATCACCGAGGCCGACCAGGTAGCCGTATACGAGGCCGTGCTGGGGGATACCAATGGCCATGTCACCCATGTGCTGCTGCACGCCGACCGTTTGCTGAAGGACAACCGAATCCCGCCGCGCGGTTTCCGCCAGGCAGGGGCGGTGACCGGTACGGAAATCGAGCTGGGTGACGTGGCGGATGCGGATTTCAATGTCGAGGACGCGCAGGGGGGGAGCGGCGCCGACGGGGTGCGCTATCGCATCCCGCTGGCTTCCACTGTCGGACCTTACAGGGTGCAGGTACGCCTGCTGTACCAGTCCATCCGTCCCAGTTTCGTGGCGGGCCTGCATGGCGATGGCGGGCGTGTGGCACGTTTCCGTACCATGTACAAGATGTTGCCACCGCTGGCCGAGGAGCTCGCCCGGGTGGAGCAGCTGCTGAACTGAGGCAGGCGCCACGCCTGCCTGGCGGATCTCCCCTCTTTCCCCGTGGATGCATTGCCCGGGCTGTGGATTCTGGCATCGCGTTTGCCGGCTTGTTGTTATACTGAATTCAGAAACTCGAGTCATCCTGGGGAGAATATCCATGGGCAGCGAACAACCGGAAACCTCCATGGCCCGCAAGCTCATGTGCTGGTTGCGGGCCAACTGGAAGGAAGATACCAATGTCGGCAAGGCGAAGATCGCCGCCATCCCGGTGGCCATCTTCATCGTGATTGCCCTGCTGTGGCCGACCACGCCGCCCCCCGAGGCGCCCCCCGTCCCCGTGCAGGCCGAGCTGGTGCCGGGCATCGAGGACCTGCGGCGCCAGGCCACCGAGGCCTACGAGAGCTACGAGGCGCGCATCGCCGAGCTGAGCG
>OBJA01002146.1_pt1 | contig 11937 bp, 14 predicted proteins | sample 1519751 | NCBI WGS metagenome assembly OBJA01 (sample SAMEA3881238, study PRJEB22517) | soil metagenome | biome: lake sediment; feature: soda lake sediment; material: sediment, water from around vicinity | place: India | collected 2013-12-23 | depth 3 m
GCTGCTTACCCGAATCTGCGGCACTGCTGAACGATTACGGCACGTTAGACCGATAGTTTAGTACCCCTGGTGAACGGTTACAGATTTTCGGGAACCGGCCAATGGTAACGATTTTCCAGATCCTAAAGGTTGGCGTCGGCCGCAAACTTGGGTATTTTGCCGGCGACCCTTAACCGTTCCCACCGGATTCACCCTGTCCGGATTCACCCTGATAAGGAGCAACCATGAGCCAGAGCTTGAACGATGAACTGGGCAGCAGCGGGATCATCTGGAACCTTGCGGATCTTTACGCCGGGGCCGACGACCCGTCCCTGAGCACCGACCTCGAACATTGCCAAAGCGAGGCCCAGGCCATCCGCCGGGAGTTTGCCGGCAAGCTGGCCGCCATCACCCCCGCCGCCCTGAACGGGCTGGTGGCACGACTGGAGGAGTTGGAAAGCAAGCTGGGCCGGGCCGCCACCTTCGCCTACCTCAGCTTCGCCACCCAGACCAAAAACGCCGCCGCCGGGGCTCTGCTCCAGAAAATTCGCGAGCTGAGCAGCGCCATCGGCAAGGAAACCGTCTTTTTCGAGCTGGAGTGGAGCCGGCTGCCGGCTGCCACCGCCGAACCGCTGCTAGCCGAGGCCGAATGCGCTCATTACCGCCACTACCTGAGCGCCCTGCGCCGTTACGCCCCCCACCTGCTCAGCGATGCCGAAGAAACCCTGCTCATCGAAAAATCCCCCGCCGGTCGGGGCAGTTGGACCACCCTGTTCGACAAGGTGATGGGCCATCTCAAATTCGGCCCCACCGGCCGCAGCGAGGAGGAGGTGCTGAGCGATCTCTACCTGCCCCAGCGGGAAAAGCGGCAGCAGGCGGCAGCCGAGCTTACCGCCGGTCTCCAAAGCCAGCTCCACATTCTGACCCACACCTTCAACACCCTGCTGGCCGACAAGATGATCGACGACCGGCTGCGCCGCTACCCGGACTGGCTCAGCTCGATGAACCTGCAAAACGAATTGCGGGACGAAACGGTAACCACCCTGATCAAGGCGGTCACCAGCCGCTACGACATTCCCCAACGCTACTACCGGCTCAAACGCAAGCTGCTCAACCTGCCCCAGCTCACCGACTACGACCGCTACGCCCCCCTGCCCGACCTGCCCGATCACCGGATCCCCTGGGAGCAGGCCCGGGAACTGGTGCTGAAATCGTTTAACGAATTTTCGCCGGAGCTGGCGGCGGTGGGGGAAAAGTTCTTCAGCGGGGCCTGGATTCACGCCCCCATCCTGGACGGCAAGCGGGGCGGGGCCTTCGCCCATCCGGCGGTGCCGGAAGTCCACCCCTACCTGATGGTCAACTACACCGGCAACCTGCGGGACGTCTCCACCCTGGCCCACGAGCTGGGCCACGGGGTTCATCAGTATCTGGCCGCCGACCGGGGTTATTACAATTCGTCCACCACCCTGGTGCTGGCGGAAACCGCCTCGGTCTTTGCCGAGCTGCTGCTGTTCAACAGCCAGGTGGGTCTGATTGAGCGGGAAGAGGCTCGCCGGGCCTTCACCTGTCAGAAACTGGAGTCGATCTTCGCCACCGTCTTCCGCCAGGTGGCGATGAACCGTTTTGAAGACCGGGTCCACAACGCCCGCCGCCGGGAAGGGGAGTTGAGCAGCGAACAGCTTTCCGCCCACTGGCGAGCCACCCAGGAGGAGATGTTCGCCGACAGCGTAAGCTTAAGCGAGGATTACGGGATCTGGTGGTCCTACATCCCCCACTTCCTGGGCACCCCCGGCTACGTTTACTCCTACGCCTTCGGCGAACTGCTGGTCCTGGCCCTCTACAACCTCTACCGCTGCAACTCGGCGGATTTCGTGCCCAAATACCTGGAGCTGCTCAAGTCCGGCGGCTCCAACAGCCCCTACGAGCTGGTCAAGCCCTTCGGGGTGGATTTAGACGATCCCGCCTTCTGGCAGGGGGGCCTGCAGGTAATCGACGAAATGCTGCAAACGGTGGAATAAGCGTCGGCAGGTCAGATGGGGCGACGCACTTCATTTACGCTTGCCTTAACCCGGCGGATTGTGATAGTTGTTGAGCATGGCATCGGAAATCGGCTCCCATAGTGCGTCCGCGCAGGCACCCCAGGTTGCCCAGGCCCTGGTGGGGCGCGGCTCTACCCGGGCCAACGGCGAAATTCGCCGTAGCGGCCAGGCGGTGCGCCAGGCCGAAAGCCAACGCCAGGATGCCGAGCAGCAGGTCCGCCAGGCCCAGCGCAACAAGCAGAAGGCCATCGAACGGTTGCGCCAGGCCCGCGCCGACGAGCAGAAGGCCGAGCAGCAACTGCGCGAAGCCCGCAGCCGCCGCCTGCAGGCGGTGGGCAGTTCCGCCACCTCCCTGCGCGGCACCGTGGTAAATGTCCTGATCTGACCCGCCGCCGCGCCCTTTTCCGCCCGTTGCCGGCGGTTGCACCAGAGCCGCCTCCTGCCCGGTGGTTTTCTCCCCGATTCTCCCCGATTCGCAGCTTCCCGATTCGCAGTTGCAAAAACACGTTCGTTACTGTAGAGTGCTCGGGTTTTTCAACGACGCACACGCCCGTTGCCGTCCGGCGCCGCTTTTCTATTCAAGCAAGGCGCGCCGTTGCGACAACCGCCCTCTGGTGCCCGCTTAAGACAAACGGGTTGGGCACGGGCGTGGAGGATCAACCAAAATCAAGTTGCAAGGAGAAGAAAAGATGAATCAAGAACAAGCGGCAATGCCCCAGATCAACATGCGGGAGATGCTGGAGGCCGGGCTCCATTTCGGTCACCAGACCCGGCGCTGGAATCCCAAGATGAAACCCTACATCTTCGGGGCGCGCAACGGCATCTACATCATCAACCTGGACAAAACCCTGCCCCTGTTTCAGCGGGCCTGCGATTTTGTCGCCAAGACCGCGGCCAAGGGCGGCAACATCCTCTTTGTCGGCACCAAGCGCCAGGCCCAGGAGATCATCCGCGAGGAAGCGGCCCGTTGCGGAATGTATTATGTCGATCACCGCTGGCTGGGCGGGATGCTGACCAACCACCAGACCATCCGCAAAAGCGTGGAACGGCTGAAAAATTACACTGCCATGCAGGAAGACGGCACCATCAACCGCTACAAGAAAAAAGAGATCCTGATGATCCAGAAGGAGACCCAGAAGCTGGAGCGCAACCTGGGCGGAATCAAGGATATGAAGTCGCTGCCAGCCGCCATCGTGGTGATCGATCCCAAGCGGGAAGACATAGCAGTTACCGAGGCCAACCGCCTGGGGATTCCGGTGGTGGCCACCGCCGACACCAACTGCGACCCCGCAGGCATCGATCACCTGATTCCGGGTAACGACGACGCCCTCAAGTCGATCCGCCTGATCTGCTCCAAGCTGGCCGACGCCATTCTGGCCGGCAAGGAAAGCCACGCCATGAGCCAGCAGGCCGCGGCCGATCAGGGCGAAGCGGAAGCGGAGGCTCCCGCCGCCGCCGAAGCCGCGTAACCATTTCAGCACCACCGCAGGCCGCCGGGCGTTACTGCCGGCCACCTGCGGCAGTCGAACCGGTTCCAACCACCAACCATATTATGATGGACGACCGCTAGCGGCCGCCCTGCTCACAAGTCAGAGGTGAAGGACGTGCAGATTACATCCCAGATGGTCAAGGAACTCCGCGATAAAACCAACGCGGGGATGATGGATTGCAAGAAAGCATTGAGCGAAACCGGCGGCGATATGGAAAAGGCCGTTGACCTGCTGCGCCAGAAGGGTCTGGCGGTGGCCAAGAAAAGGGCCGACCGGGCCACCAGCGAGGGCGTGGTGGAAACCTACATCCATGCCGGCGGCAAGCTCGGGGTGATGGTCGAGGTGGGCTGCGAAACCGACTTCGTGGCCAAAAACAGCGATTTTCAAGATTTTGCCAAGAACGTGGCCATGCACATCGCCGCCGCCGCCCCCATCTCCATCACCCGGGAAGAGGTTCCGGCCGATACCCTGGAACGGGAGCGCAACATCTACAAGCAGCAGGCCCTTGACTCCGGCAAGCCGGAAAACATCGTGGAAAAGATCATCGACGGCAAGATCGACAAGTTCTACGCCGAGGTCTGCCTGATGGAGCAAAAGTACGTTAAGAACCCGGACCTGAGCATTCAGGATCTGCTCAACGAGCTGATTGCCAAGCTGGGCGAAAATATTTCCGTTAAGCGTTTCGCCAGATTCCAGATCGGCTGAGACGACCCATGCAAACCAACCCTCAAGGCGAGCGCCCCCAAAGCAAGCGAGTCCTGCTCAAGCTGAGCGGCGAAGCGCTGATGGGTGATCAGACCCACGGGATCAGCCCGGCGGTCCTCGACTACCTGGCCGGTGAAATCCGCCAGGTGGTCGCACTGGGGGTTGAGGCCGGGCTGGTGATCGGGGCCGGCAACATCTTTCGCGGAGTCGCCGGTTCCGCCGCCGGCATGGACCGGGCCACCGCCGACAACATGGGGATGCTGGCCACGGTAATCAACGCCCTCTCCCTCCACGACGCCCTGGAGCGGCACGGGGTGCCGGCCCGGGTGCTCTCGGCCATCGAGATGCCCGCGGTCTGCGAGTCCTTTTCCCGCCAGAAGGCCCACCATCATTTGAATAAGGGCCGGGTGGTGATCTTCGCCGCCGGCACCGGCAACCCCTATTTCACCACCGATACCGCCGCCATGCTCCGGGCCCTGGAAATCCGGGCCGATCTGGTCTGCAAGGCCACCCGGGTGGACGGGGTTTACGACAAAGACCCCCTCAAACATGCCGACGCCGTCCGCTTCACCACTTTGGGTTTTGAAGAGGTGCTGGCCCGCCGGCTCAAGGTGATGGACTCGGCCGCCATCTCCCTGGCTCTGGATAACAACACCCCGATCATGGTTTTCGACATGATGGTGCCGGGCAACATGAAAAAGGCGGTGAGCGGCGAGCAGATCGGCACCCTGATCGGCGGCTGAATCGGTGGGGGCCTCAGGGCCATCATGGAATTGACACAACGGGCCGGCAGCCAACCGGCCGGCCCATTGGCAACGATGCCACCAAGGAGGTAGATCCATGGATGAAGTGATTCTGGAAATGTCCGAGAAAATGGAGCACAGCCTGGAGGCTTACCGCCGCGAACTGACCCGGATCCGCACCGGGCGGGCCTCGCTGAACCTGCTGGACGGCATCCGGGTGGATGCCTACGGCTCCCAGATGCCGCTCAACCAGGTGGCCACCCTCACCATCCCCGAAAGCCGGATGATCGTCATCCAGCCCTGGGACAGCCAGCAGATCAAGGGCATCGAGAAGGCCATCCTGGCCTCCGACGTCGGCCTCAATCCCAGCAGCGACGGCAAGGTGATCCGGCTGGTGATTCCCCAGCTCACCGAAGAGCGGCGCAAGGAGCTGGTAAAACAGCTCAAGAAGGTCAGCGAAGAGTACCGGGTGGCCGTTCGCAACTGCCGCCGGGAGGCCCTCGACAGCCTGAAAAAACTCAAGAACGACAAGCAGTTGCCCGAAGACGACTTCTTCCGCCTCCAGGACGAAGCCCAGAAGGAAACCGACTCCCATATCGCCAAGATCGACGGCATCATGGCCGACAAGGAAAAGGAGTTGATGGAGGTTTGAAGATCGATCCGGCCCGGCTGCCCCGCCACATAGCCATTATTATGGACGGCAACGGCCGTTGGGCGCGCCGGCAGGGCAAACCCCGGATCATGGGCCACCAGGCCGGGGCCCGCTCGGTGCAGGAGGTGGTCAAATGTGCCCGCGAGCTGGGTATTGAGGTGCTGACCCTCTACGCCTTCTCCACCGAAAACTGGCGGCGGCCGGGCACCGAGGTGGCCGGCCTGATGGGCCTGCTGCAAAATTACCTGGAAAGCCAGCTTGAACAGATGCTGGCCAACGGGGTGCGGCTGCGGACCTGCGGCCGGATCGACCGCCTGCCGCCCCAGGTGGCAAAGGTACTTGAGCAGACCATGGAACGGACCGCCGCCAACGACGGCCTGATTCTCAACCTGGCCCTAAGCTACGGCAGCCGCGACGAGCTGCTTCGGGCCGTGCGCAACCTGGCCGCCGAGGCTGCCGCCGGTCGCCTTGATCCCGCCGCCATCGACGAAGCAACCATCAATTCCAGGCTGGATACCGCCGGCCTGCCCGACCCCGACCTGCTGATCCGCACCGGCGGCGAAGCCCGCCTCAGCAACTTTCTGCTCTGGCAACTCTCCTACAGCGAGCTTTACTTCAGCAAAACCCTCTGGCCCGACTTCGGCCGGGAGGAACTGCTGGCGGCCATTGCCGACTATCAGCAGCGCCAGCGCCGTTTCGGCCGCACCGGCGAGCAAGTGAGTGACGGCTCTCCGGCCGCCGGCCCTGGCGATGCTCCTGCCATGCCCTCCCGACCGTCGCCAACCCCAGCTCGGGAAGCGAGCTGATGCAGCGCCTGCTCACCGGCATCGTGATCGGCGCGGGCTGGCTGCTGCTGCTGCTCTACGCCCCGCCGTCGCTTTTCTGGCTGGTGATGACCCTGCTGGCGGCCTATGCCCTCCATGAATACGGGGCCATGCTGCTGACCCGGGACGGCGAGCCGGCCCTGCGCCCCCTCTTTATCCTGCTGGCCCTGCTGCCCATACTGGCCGCTGTCAGCCTGGAGCCCGCTCTGATTGGCGCCGCCGTCATGGCCGCCCTGGCCGGTCTGCTGCTGCTGACCATCTTCCGCCACGGCCGACTGGCCGATCCATCAGGCTTTCTGCTGCGAGGCGCCTTTGCGGTTTTTTACCCGGTCCTGCTGCTGGTCCACTTCCCCCTGCTGCTGGCCCTGCCCGCCGGCCGCGACTGGCTGATCATCGCCGCCCTGATCGCGGTGGCCGCCGACTCCGGCGCCTACTACGCAGGCAGAGCCCTGGGCCGCCATAAACTCTGTCCCAGCCTCAGCCCCGGTAAAACCGTGGAAGGGATGGTCGGCGGGGTGGGGGCCGGGCTGGCCCTCACCGCCCTGGCGGTCTGGTTCTTCTTCCCCGCCATCAACCTGTTGCATTCCCTGGCCCTGGCCTTTATTCTGGCTCTGGCCAGCGTGGTGGGCGACCTGGCCGAGTCCCTGCTGAAACGGGGAGCCGGAGTCAAGGACTCCGGGGCGTTGCTGCCGGGCCACGGGGGCCTGCTGGACCGGATCGACTCCCTGCTCCTGGTGGTCCCCCTGCTCTACTACCTGCTGATTCTGTTGCCGTTATGACGAAAAACATTTCCCTGCTGGGCTCCACCGGTTCCATCGGCTGCAACGTGCTCGACGTGGTCCGCCAGTACCCCGGCCGTTTCCGGGTGCTGGGGATGGCGGCGGGCAACAACATCAAACTGCTCAAGGAACAGATCGAGGCCTTTCATCCCCAGTTGGTGGCGGTGGCCGACGAAGCCCGAGCCGGCGACCTGATCCAGAGTCTGCCGCCGGGCTGGGCCGACCGGGTGCTGGTGGGCCGGGAAGGCAACGAAGAGGTGGCCCGGCTGCGGGAAGCGGAGCTGGTGGTCTCGGCCATTGTCGGGGCCGCCGGCCTGACCCCCACCATGGCCGCCATCGAAGCCGGCAAGGATATCGCCCTGGCCAACAAGGAAACCCTGGTGATGGCCGGCGACCTGGTGATGAACGAAACGGCCCGGCAGCGGGTGCGGCTGCTGCCCATCGACAGCGAGCATAACGCCATCGCCCAGGCCCTGGAGGCCGGCCGCCATCAGGACATCCACCGCCTGATCCTTACCGCTTCCGGCGGCCCCTTCCGCAACACCCCGGCCCGCGAGCTGTGGGCGGTGACTCCGGAACAGGCCCTGAGCCATCCCAACTGGTCCATGGGCCGCAAAATTTCCATCGACTCCGCCACCCTGATGAACAAGGGGCTGGAGGTGATTGAGGCCCGCTGGCTTTTCGGGGTACCGGTGGAACAAATCGAGGTGCTGGTTCATCCTCAAAGTATCGTCCACTCCATGGTGGAGTATATTGATGGTTCGGTGGTGGCCCAGATGGGGATTCCCGATATGAGGATTCCCATTGTTTACGCCCTGGCCTACCCGGAGCGGCTGCGGCTCAATCTGCCCCGGCTCAACCTGACCAAATGCGGCGAACTGAGCTTCACCCCGCCGGACTTCCAGCGCTTCCCGGCCCTGCAACTGGCCTACAAGGCCTGCAAGCGGGGCGGCACCATGCCGGCGGCCCTCAACGCCGCCAACGAGGTGGCGGTGGAAGCCTTTCTCGAGGGCAAGATCCGCTTCCCGGAGATCGCCCTGGTGGTGGCCGAAACCCTGAATCGGGCCGAACACAAGGCCGCCGACCGGATCGCCACCGTCCTGGCCGCCGACCTGGCCGCCCGGATGCTGGCCGAGTCGGTGGTGGAAGCCCTGATGATTAAAACCCAAAGCAAGCGCCGCCGGGGCGGCGAGCAGGAGCAATAAGGTTTAATTTGCCATGAACACCATCGTTTCTTTTATCATCGTGCTGGGCCTGCTGATTTTTGTCCATGAGCTGGGCCATTTTCTCTTTGCCAAACTTTTTCGGGTCAAGGTGCTTACCTTTTCCCTGGGCTTCGGCCCCAGGCTGGTGGCCCGCCGCTTCGGCGACACCGAATACCGGGTGGGGGCCTTTCCCCTGGGGGGCTACGTCAACATGCTGGGGGAAAACCCGGCGGACGAGACCGACCCCGCCGACCAGGAGCGCACCTTCTCCGGCAAGCCGCTCTGGCAGCGGTTTTTAATCGTGGCCGCCGGGCCGGTGTTCAACCTGGCCTTTGCGGTACTGCTCTTCTTTCTGATCTTTGCCGCCGTCGGCCTGCCCCAGCCGGCGCCGGGCACCAAGATCGGCGAGGTGGCCGTCGACTCGCCGGCGGCCCTGGCCGGCCTGCAAAAGGGCGATGCCATCCTGGCCATCAACGGGGTGGCCACCGAGGAGTGGGAGGATGTTTCCCGGCTGATCCGCGAAAGCGAGGGGCGGCCGGTGGAGCTGGTCGTCGGTCGTGACGGCCACACCTTCACCACCATCGGCGAGCCGGTCAAGCAGGATATTCACAACATCTTCGGTGAGGTGGTGGGCCAGCGCCACATGCTGGGCATCACCCGCAGCAGCGAGACCGTTTATGAACGGATTTCGCCGCTGGCCGCCCTCTCCGCCGGCTTTGCCCAGACCTGGAGCCTGATCTGGCTGACCCTGGTGGCCATCGGCAAGATGCTGCAGCAGATCATCCCGGCCTCCGAGCTGGGCGGGCCGATCCTGATTGCCCAGTTGGCCGGCCAGCAGATGGAGGTGGGCTGGATTAATTTTATTTATTTCATCGCCCTGATCAGCATCAACCTGGGCATTCTCAACCTGCTGCCCATTCCCATACTGGACGGCGGCCATCTGGTCTTTTTCACCGTCGAGGCCATCACCCGCCGACCGGTGAGCATGAAGGTGCGGGAGATCGCCCAGCAAATCGGCCTGGTGCTGCTGATCGCCCTGATGTTTTTCGTGTTCTACAACGATATCATGCGGCTCTTCAACGGCTGAACCGTTACCGATGCTGCAAACGGCGGAGCACAGCACAAATTCCCTGATCCTGGCGGTTGAAACCTCCGGCAGTTGCGGCAGCGTGGCCCTGGTGGCTGCCGGCGGCTGCCTGGGAGAATATTCGCTGCAGAGCAGCCGCACCCATTCCCGCCGCCTGCTGAGCGCCATTGAGCGGTTGCTGAAGGCCTGCGAGGTGGAGTGGTCGCAACTGGCGGCCATGGCGGTGGGACTGGGACCGGGCAGCTTCACCGGCCTGCGGATCGGCCTCAGCAGCGTCAAGGGCCTGGCTCTGGCCACCGGCAAGCCGCTGCTGGGGGTCTCCTCCCTGGATGCCCTGGCGGCCCAGTGCCCCTTTTTCCCCGGCCCGATCTGCCCCCTGATCGACGCCCGCAAACAAGAGGTCTTCGCCGCCTTTTACCAGCCCAACAATTCCCCCCTTTTGCCGGAGCCGGTACGACAAGGCGATTATCTGGCCCTGCCCCCGGCCGAGCTGGCGACCCGAATCACCACCCCCACCCTGCTGCTGGGCAGCGGGGCCGAGTTGTACCGGGATCTGCTGGCCGAGCAACTGGGCGACCTGGCCATCTTCGCCCCCCCCGCCCTCTTCTTTCCCCGAGCCGCCGCCGTCGGCCACCTGGCCCTGGCCAAACTGCAACGCCGCGAACTGCTGGACCCAGCCAGCGCCGTCCCCCTGTACGTCCGCGCCTCCGACGCCCGCTTGCCCAGCCGCTGATCCTTAAGCGATTACGGGGCAACCCCAATAATAAAGTTGAGGTTAAGCCAACATGAATTTCGACAATATTATGGCAAGACGACTCCCGGTGACGGCTTTATTCATCCTGTTGCTTATCCTGTTTTTGTCGTCCTGCGCTACCCGCTACCCTTTGGGTATTCCGGAAGCGGAATGGCAGGCCATGAGCCAGGAACAGCGGCTGGCGGCACGGGAGAAGCAAGCGGAGCTGAAACAGGCGGAGGCCGAGCGACGGGCTGAAGAAGAACGGGCGCGGGCGGAGGAGGCTGCCCGGCAGCAGGCGGAGTTGAACGAAAAGCGCCGCCAGGCCGCATACGGGGAGCGGGTGCAATGTGTACTGGACCCGGTGGAAGCCAGAATTTTCGGTAGTTGGCGCCAGGCGGAGCCTTTGGCTCTGGATCTGGTGGTGGGCCTGGAACTGGAAGTACCCCTGCGAGAACGCTCCGGCAGCACGGTACGCCGCCGCAGCACAGCATACGCTTCCTTTGACGGCCAAACCGTGGCCGTCTGCCGCGAGCCTTTGGCAGCGATGACCACCACCGGCCGCGACCACTGTTTGCGCCTGCTGGGCACCTTCGAAGATTATCGTCGCGGCATTGCCCAGCAACTGGAAGCCCCCGACTTTCTGCGCGGCCGCCTGCGCTGCAACCTGGTGCCGGCCGCCGGAATGCCGCCCCGACTGATCATCGAACGCTGAATATTTGCCCCGGCCTGGGTCGAAAAGCTATTGATGCATGGATTGTCAATTACGATTACAGATGATGGAATCGGTCCGTGGGTTCATAAATTGAAGATTTTTTCACAGATCTCGGCAATGACCAGCTTGTCCCAGGGACACGATGAGAAAACCACACAAGGCCACACCCATCCCCAAAGCACCTCTTTTTTTCTTGTCTTGCAGTCGTCGGCCCGGATATACTCAACATATATACCGTAGCTTTTGCTGTTTATCCGTGCGCCAGGAGGTTGATTATGCCTTATGCCAGTGTGTTTCAATCCGGCAACAGTCAAGCCGTCAGGTTGCCCAAAGACTTTCGCCTGGACGTTAAACGGGTGGAAATTTTTCGTTGCGGGGAGGACATTATCCTCCGCCCCCGGCCGCTGAGCGCGGTGGCGATTTTCGACACCCTGGCCAAGCTGCCGGCGGATTTCATGGCCGATGGCCGCGATGATGCTCCACCCCAGGAAAGGGAAAATTTCTGATGGGTATTCGCTACCTGTTGGACACCAACATCTGCATCTACATTGCCAAGCATCACCCGCCCGAGGTACGCGCTCGCTTTATTCGCCACGCTTCATCGGAACTGGCCATGTCGGTCATCACCCTGGGGGAATTGCGTTTTGGCGCGGAAAAAAGTCACTCCCCGGAACAGGCGAAGGACACCATCGATCAACTTGCCGCCCTGATTCAGGTGGCCCCTTTGCCGGATACGGCCGGCGAGCATTACGGACTGATTCGCGCCAACCTGCAGCGCCGCGGGCTCCCCATCGGCAACAATGACCTCTGGCTGGCAGCGCACGCCCTGGCAGCGGATTGGACGATTGTCACCAACAACACCCGCGAATTTTCGCGGGTTGAGGGACTACGTGTCGAAAACTGGGTGCCATGAATTCGGCAATGAATCTGAGAGTTATTGTCAAATCTGGTGTACGGAGTCCTCAGGCGGCCATCCGCATAGGTTG
>OBJA01002147.1_pt1 | contig 11932 bp, 10 predicted proteins | sample 1519751 | NCBI WGS metagenome assembly OBJA01 (sample SAMEA3881238, study PRJEB22517) | soil metagenome | biome: lake sediment; feature: soda lake sediment; material: sediment, water from around vicinity | place: India | collected 2013-12-23 | depth 3 m
GGAAAATTATCAGGGTGTTGTAAGGAGGTTCGATATACGTTTTCGTAATGATCGATTCGTGTATATCGACGATTATGCCCACCATCCTGCAGAACTCGAAGCATTTATATCTTCTGTGAAGGCGTTGTTTCCCAATAAAAAAGTTACAGGGATTTTTCAGCCACACTTATTTACACGCACGCGGGATTTCGCGGAGGAATTCGCCTGCAGCCTCGATTTGCTTGATGAAGCTGTTTTGCTGCCCTTGTATCCTGCAAGAGAAGAGCCCATCCCAGGTGTGTCGTCAGAGCTTATCTTCAGTAAGATGACTATGGAAAATAAATATTTGGCAGAAAAACATGAGGTGCCAGGCCTGTTAAGGAACCATCCTGCTGAAGTGGTACTCACCATGGGGGCAGGTGATATTGATGCTATAGGAGATATGGTGATTGAAGTATTAAAAGAAAAAAAATGATGTTGCGGAAAATTCTCATATTATCGGGGTACCTTGCATTGGTAGCTTTCCTAGTAGTGACACTTTCATTTGCAGGCAGTGAAAGCAGGAATGTTATATGCAAAGAGATTCAGATAGAACTGAGAGATGATGATGTTATAAAAATAGGCAGAGAAGAAATTAAAAAGATGATCCTTTCGGCCGACAACCATGTGGTTGGAAAGGAATTGCGGCATATTAATACTGAAGTAATTGAGCAGCACGTAGAAAAACATCAGGCAATTCAAAAAGCTGAGGTTTTTAAAATAATGGCAACCGACACTTCATCCTATAAAGGCATATTGGGTGTACGGGTAAAACATCGTGAACCAGTGGTTCGTGTGATGGCAGCCAGCGACAGGTATTATCTTGATGAAACAGGTGAGAAAATTCCGGTTTCCTCAAGTTATACAGCAAGGGTATTGGTGGCTACGGGTAATTTTTCGGAAGAATATGCCCGTACAGAACTACTACCTTTCATTCAGTTTTTGAATGCGAGTTCCTTTTGGAGGGCACAGGTTGAACAGGTTCATGTTGATTCAAACGGGGATGTTTTCTTAATACCATTGGTTGGGGAGCAGTTGATTGAATTTGGAACTATCAAGGATTATGCAGTTAAATTAAGAAATTTAAAGGCATTTTATGAACAGGTAATGACTCAGAACAAATGGAACGACTATAAAGTGATAAATTTGAAATATAAGAATCAGGTAATTGCGAAAAAAAGATAGATATGGCGTCAACAACAAAATCTTCGGTGGTTATAGATATCGGTACTTCTAAAATGGTAGCATTGGCTGGTAGAAAATATGAAGAAGGGAAAATAGAAATTACTGCAAAGGGCAAAGTGCCGGCAAGAGGAATAAAGCGAGGGGTGGTACTAAATATAGATGAAGCAGCTGTTGCAGTGCGGCAGTTGGTTGATGATTTGGAAAAGCAGCTTGGTGAAGATATTTCTGGTGTAAGTATTGGTTATGCAGGGCAGCCCGTCAGGATTTATGAATACAGAACAACCCGCGAAACCACTGGTGAAGGCATGGTAACCCAGGCTGATGTGGATGAACTTTACAGGGAAGCCAGAAATGGGCAGATAGAAGAAGGATTAAGAGTATTGCACATTGTTCCTCAGGCATTTGTTATCGATGGAGAAATGGCAGATATGTCACCTGTTGGAGTAGCAGGCCGGAAACTTGAGGTAGCCTTTAAAATAATTGCAGTTCCTGAAGCGACACTTGCAAACTTCAGGAGGGTTATAGAGAAGGCTGGCCTGGAACTGGAAGAAATAGTATTATCTCCGGTAGCAGCAGGAGTGGCTGTATTAACCGACGATGAGAAGGAAATGGGTTCTGTTATGGTAGATATAGGGGCAGGTACAACAAAACTGTCGGTATATCATGAGGGTGCCATGATTCATACTTCGGTTATTCCTTTTGGTGGGGATGTGGTAACCCGCGACATAAAAGAAGGATGTGCTATTATGCTTAAATGGGCCGAGCAGTTAAAGGTTCAGTATGGACAGGCATTGGGAGATTTTGCCGATGACAGAAAGGTGGTGACAATACCTGGCCATAATGGATGGGAACCAAAGGAAATTTCATTTAAAAGCCTTGCATTCATTATACAGGCCAGAATGGAGGAGATTATTGACAGTGTTAATTTTCAAATAGAGAAGACGGGCATTGCCGACCAGTTGGGGCTTGGAATTGTTCTTGCAGGCGGTACGTCAAAATTAAATAACCTGGTTTCACTGGTAAAGTTCAGGACAGGAATGGATGCCCGGCTTGCACATCCGGTGTTTAAGCCAATGGGCTTACCAAAAAACTTTGAAGCCAACGAATATTATATTGCCCTGGGGCTGCTTAAGTTGACCCTTGAGAAAGCAGTTCCTGCCCCCCGGTCCGATAAAAAGAAGAAGAAACAGAAAAAGGAAGGCAGATTTTCTCCCTGGTTCAAGAATGTGGTTCAGGGTGTGCTGGATTATGTTGACGATGAAGATGATGTAGCTTTTAACTAATAAACACTTCAATATGGCCGAACTAGTAAATTTTGAGTTTCCTAAAGCCTCCTCTTCAATAATTAAAGTGATTGGGGTCGGTGGTGGTGGTTGCAATGCCGTCAGTCATATGTTTGAGGAAGGCATAGCAGGCGTTGATTTCATTATTTGCAATACCGATGCCCAGGCAATGGAGAATAGCCGTGTGCCTGTGAAAATTCAACTGGGAGTTACGCTCACAGAAGGACGTGGTGCAGGAAATATGCCGCAAATGGGTGAAGAAGCAGCAAGAGAGAATTACGAAGATCTGAAGAAAGTATTGGCAGGCAATACCCGTATGTTATTTATAACGGCCGGAATGGGAGGTGGCACCGGTACAGGCGCTGCACCAGTAATTGCAAGTCTGGCCAGAGAACTTGATATACTAACCATTGCCGTGGTTACAGTTCCTTCTCCGGCTGAAGGGAAAAAACGGTTTGGCCAGGCAATGGAGGGAATCAAAAAACTTGGAGAATATGTCGACAGCATGCTCGTGGTCAGCAACCAAAGACTGCACAATATTTTTGGAGATTTGCCTGCCCGGCAGGCTTTTAAAATGGCCGACAGCATTGTTGGAACAGCAGTCAAGGGTGTCGCAGAAATAATTACCCTGCATGGAAACGTTAATATTGACTTTGCCGATGTGTACACTGTAATGCATAACAGCAACGTTTTTATAATGGGAACCGGCCTTGCATCAGGAGAGGGACGGGCATTGAAAGCTGTTAATGAAGCATTGGAATCGCCTTTGCTGGATAGTAACGACATCTTTGGAACTAAGAATATTTTGCTTAATATTATTTCGGGTAAAGATGAGATTACTATTGGAGAAATAGGAAAGATTATAGAAACATTGCAGGAGCGGGCAGGCCAGGAAGCGGATATCATTTGGGGAAATGGGTATGATGAAAGTTTAGGTGACAATGTGAGTGTTACAATTCTGGCAACAGGCTTTAAAATTAATCCCAACCAACTGCTGCAACCCAGGATGCAGCCGGAAAAATATAACCTGGATGAGAATCAAAAGAATCATGAGACGCCAGGAAATGAAAACTGTGGAGATAGGGAAATGGAGGAAGTTTTAGTGGAGTCGGAAGGATTGTCTGCTAATGAAAACCTGATCTTTGCTGCCCAGGTCCGGGAAAATATACCTGAATCAGGGGGAGGCATCTCATTTTCAAGGAAAAGAAAACAGAAGAAAGTAAAAGAAAAAAACAAACAAGTTGTTTCACAGGGCGGAATCGACAACTGGTTCTATAAAAATTTTGGATTGGGCAAATTGTTTGAAGATGATGATCAATCTTTGGAAGGATAGAATTGTTATAACTTGAAAAGGCAGCACAATGACAGAACACAATACAGACTTTGGTTTACAGCAGAAAAAGGGAGCAGTTATTAAAGTTATCGGAATAGGCGGAGGTGGAGGCAACGCTTTGAATTTTATGTATAAGCAAGGCATTCATGATGTTGATTTCGTAATATGCAACACCGATGCCCAGGCATTGGAGAGCAGCCCCGTTCCAATAAAAGTACAGTTGGGGTCTTCCCTTACTGAAGGCAGGGGGGCGGGTAACCGGCCTGAAGTGGGCAAGGAAGCAGCGCTAGAAAATATTGACGATGTAAAGGAGGCACTTTCTCCAAATACCAAAATGGTTTTTATAACTGCCGGAATGGGCGGTGGAACGGGTACCGGAGGTGCTCCAGTTATTGCCGAAGCATGTAGTGAGCAAGGCTACCTGACGGTAGGTATTGTTACCATTCCATTCCGAAATGAAGGCAAACGCCGTATTAAACAGGCAATTGAAGGAATTGCCCTTCTGGAAAATCATGTGGATGCATTGCTGGTTATCAATAATGAACGGATACGGGAAATGTATGGTGACTTCGGTATTTCGGAGGCTTTCTCCAAAGCAGATAATGTGCTTGCTACAGCAGCCAAGGGTATTGCCGAAATTATTACAGTTCCGGGATATATTAATGTAGACTTTGCGGATGTTGAAACCGTAATGCGTAAAAGCGGGCTTGCACTTATGGGAACCGGGATTGCAAGTGGCAAAGACCGTGCTGCACAGGCAGTCGAACAGGCATTAAACTCTCCTTTGCTTAATAACAGCGATATCCGTGGGGCAAAAAATATTCTGCTTAATATTACTTCAGGAAACCTGGAAGTGACAATGGATGAGGTGGGTATCATAACTGATTACCTGCAGAATAAGGCCGGATTCGAAGCAGACCTTATTTGGGGTAACGGAAAGGATGATAAGCTAGGAGATGAAATATCTGTCACCCTCATAGCCACAGGTTTCGGGAAAAGCTCAATTTCGGCAATCACAGGAGAAAAGACTTTGGAGAAGGAAACAGTGGAGTTGAAAGTAGATAATGCTCCAGACACAAAATTCAAAGGCGAAACTTCGGGTAATAAAAAGGAATCCGGTAGCTCTAATCAAAAGTCTTTGGGGTTTACAAGCATCGATCAAAAGCAGGATGAGGAATTGGAGTTCGAGGTGCTGTATCCAAAAACGGTGAAGGAACGAAAAGAAAATAATGACAATTCAAAAATGGATTTCAATTCTGCCTCAGAAGAAGACCTGGATGAACTGGAAAATATTCCTGCATATAAAAGAAGGCAGTTGCGGATGAATGATCCAAAATACAACAAGAAATTTTCAAATTATTCTGTAACCAGTGAAAATAAGATTGCTGATAAGAACTCTTATCTTCATGGGCAGGTTGATTAATTAAATATTATCTGGATATGTTACTTTTCGAGAAAATAAACGAAGACCTTAAAACCGCCATGAAAGCGCGTGATAAGGAAAAGCTGGAAGCTTTAAGGAACATCAAAAAAGTTATGATTGAGGCAAGATCTTCAAAAGGGGCAGGTACAGAACTGACTGATGAGGAATCGTTGAAGATTATATCCAAACTTGCCAAACAAGGTAACGACTCAGCCGAGATTTATAAGGAACAGGGGAGGGAGGAGTTGTTCAACCAGGAAATGGCGCAGGTAAAGGTTTATGAAACCTATCTACCTGAAAAACTTTCGGGTGAAGAGCTTGAAAAGATTATTGGTGAAATTATTGAAAGAACCGGGGCTTCCTCTATGAAAGACATGGGAAAAGTTATGGGTATCGCCTCCCGTGAGCTGGCAGGAAAAGCTGAAGGAGGAGATGTTGCTGCTGCAGTAAGAAAACTGCTATCGTAAAAGAATGGCTTATGACCCATTTAAAGATCATAAGTCATCATCATCATCATCTCCTTCGTCTACATCATCAATTGAGAGCTGGTCAGCAACATGATCAAGGTCTGCGTATTTATCTTCATAATCCTGCTTTACTTCATCTTTCAGGAAGCCATCATCATCAAAATCTTCATCTTCATCAACAATACGGATGGCTTCATTTTCTGTCATCCGAAGCATATAATATTTATCTTCTGTTTCAAAAGGAAGGGCGGTTACCTTTAGTCCGTTTTTGTCGAAAAAATGAATGAGATGATCTGCAAATCCATCTGAATAAACCAGCTTTATTTGTTCTTGCAGATTTTTATCGAGTTTGTTGTAATCCTTTATAACTTTTGGTTTGCCAGGTGCCATATCTTAAAAATTTAATTTAAATCCGAATGTAAATCATTTAATTCTTCAACGACTTTTGGGTTGTGATGGTTTAATTATTTCCTCTATACAACCACAGCAAATAAATAGGATACAATTGATATATGCAACAGTTCAAAGATTTTTTTTGGGATTTTTATTCCGTCTTATTTTACCAAAGATACATTTATAATCGTTGCACCAATCACATTGATTGCCTGTTGATTCACAATAGCGGCCTATCCCTGTTATACCACTTACTGATTTAATAGGTTTCATCAAGGCTGTATCTGATAAAGATATATTGCAGGTTTCGGGTGCGAGCAGGCTGAATAATTTATGCTGTTCGGATACGCTCCAGCTACAATAGCCTGGTGAAAAAGAGGCAGTAATCCGGTACCCTGATACAGCGACTTCCTCACCTATTCTATTGAGTAAACAATTGGCTGCTTTATCTACTGTAACCGATCCTATCACATCAATTACATATGCAAGCAATTCATTTCCTTCGGCAGATTTTAGTTTTGATATTGCGGAGATGCCTTCTCCGGCGGTGCAAAGGAATATTGCAGCTTTTTGAGCTTTTTCAAGTCGTTTTACTACATTTTTGCCTGGAGAAAATACAGTGCCATTGATTTTTATTTCGCCTTCCTGGATATTGAGGAAAAAATCATCAAATATCTTATAGCCACCGGTAATCAGGCTTACCTCGCTGGCCAGATTTAATCCGTGGGCAATTAGTTCAGGAAAAGGAGCCGGGGAGTAGCCCGGCTCGTATCCTAAAATTTCTTCAATATCCTCTGTTGTTATTTTTAATTCGGCAAAGGAAAATGATTCTGCTTTCATTTACAGCCCTGTTAATGCAAACTTGCAGTAAACTTACAGAATAAATGATTTGGCTGGATGATATGTACAAAATATCCTCAGGCTAATCTTCTAATATATCAATCTTAGTGATGGTGTCTCCCGGCCTGATAGCGTCAATAACTTCCAGCCCACCGGTTACTTTTCCGAAACAGGTGTGATGGCCGTCAAGGTGCTTGGTGTTCTCGCGGTTGTGGCAGATGAAAAATTGAGAACCGCCGGTATTTCTTCCTGCATGAGCCATGGATAATACCCCTCTGTCGTGATATTGATTGTTCCCTTTGGTTTCACAAGGAATGGTGTATCCAGGGCCACCTGCCCCTGTGCCGTCAGGACAGCCGCCTTGAATAACAAATTTCGGAATAACCCGGTGAAAAGTGAGTCCGTCATAAAAACCTTTTTGCGAAAGGCTTACAAAGTTGTCTACAGTTCCAGGAGCATCTGCATTAAAAAATTCTACTTCCATGTCTCCTTTAACTGTATGGATGATAGCACGCGTTTTCTGTGTCATTTTATTTCTATTAAATATGGCGCAAATGTAAAAAAATCCGTGGGAATTTTGTTTGAGATATTGCTGTATAAAAATCATATTGATATCTTTAAATCAAATTTTACAGTGCTTAACCATAAAGCTATAGATATGAATCTGACAAGAAGAAACTTTTTAAAAAGTGTTGGTGCCATTTCAGGCATGGGATTGTTAACACCTGATTTGTATGCAGCGGTTACCAAATTTCGTGGTTCAAAAATGAATCTGGGGTTGGTAACCTATCTTTGGGCAAAAGATTGGGATATCGACACAATTATTAAAAATTGTACTGCAGCGGATATTCTGGGCGTAGAGCTAAGAGTAGAGCATGCACATGGTGTTACACTCGATCTTTCGAAGGCCGAAAGAAGAACAGTAAAGAAAAAGTTTGCCGGCAGTCCGGTAAAGATAGTTGGAATGGGTACCAATGAACAGTATGATTGGCCTGAACCGGCTAAACTTAAAAGCGCAATTGAAACCACCAAAGAATGGCTGCAGTTAAGTAAAGATATAGGTGGGTCGGGAGTTAAAGTAAAGCCAAATCAGTTTCGTGAAGGTGTCCCACGGGAGAAAACCCTCGAGCAAATAGGAACTGCCCTGAACGAGTTGGGTAAATATGCGCTGGATATGGGGCAACAGATTCGTCTGGAAGTACATGGTCCGGGAACTCAGGAGCTTCCCAATATCAAAAAAATAATGGATTATGTGACAAACAAAGGAACCACAGTATGCTGGAATAGCAATGATCAGGATCTGATTGGTGAAGGATTGGAATACAATTTTAATCTGGTAAAGGATCGTTTTGGCGATATCTGCCATGTGAGAGAACTTAATATGGGAGATTACCCATACCAGCAGTTGATGGACATGCTGGTAAACATGGATTACAAGGGTTGGGTGCTGCTTGAATGTCGTACTGATCCGGCCGACAAAGTAGCTGCCATGAAAGAACAAAAAAAGGTCTGGCAGGAAATGATATTAAAAGCGCAGGCAAAAGTATAAATCTGATGAGGTTGTTGCCACTTTAGCTCAGTTGGTAGAGCGGCTCACTCGTAATGAGCAGGTCGCGGGTTCGAGTCCCGTGAGTGGCTCATTTCTAATGTTTTTACAAAATGTGGGTACTGCCTGATTGATTGCTGTTTAATTTGTCAGTTATACATGAACCTGTATTGTGGTAGACTCTTCTTTTTCTTATTCATAGACTGGAGGAATATTATTAAGCCCTGAATTTTTGACATAACCAGCCTTTGGTGTTAAGTGCAGCAACATCTCACGGTCAGTATGGTTATTAATATTAAAAGCGTAAGATGTTATGGATAAATCTCATAATATAATTCTTTAGATAAATAATTTCAGTTTTATATAATTTTTAAGTTGTAAATTTGATTTGAAAGAAAATTTATAAAAATATTAAAAGATGAAAAATGCAATTTTTCAAAATTTATTGAAACAACACAATCAGGAAAAAAAAGCAATGGGCGGGTTTAATTTTGCTTATTTTCTTTATTTCTTGTTCTCTGTAGGGGTGTTTTGTGTTGTGGGAGCAAAAGCTCAAAATTTAGATGTTCCGTTTGTTCCAACTTCTGAAAAAGTAGTTGAACTAATGTTGGATGTTGTTAATGTAGGGCCGGGCGATTATGTCATAGATTTAGGCTCGGGCGATGGCAGAATTGTGATTGCTGCGGCCAAGAGGGGTGCTGTGGGGCATGGTATTGATATTGATCCCAAGCGGATTAATGAAGCACGAAATAATGCTGCTAAGCAAGGAGTCGATAAAAATGTTTTGTTTAAACAGGAGGATCTGTTTAAAACCGACTACAGCAGGGCAAGTGTTGTTACCATGTACTTATTGAATTCGGTGAATCTTAAACTCCGTCCACATTTATTGAAGAATCTTAGGCCGGGAACACGGATTGTATCACACGACTTTGATATGGATGACTGGAAGCCTGATAAACACATGCAGGAGGGATACAGCGATGTTTTTTATTGGGTAATTCCTGCCAATGCCGAAGGTAACTGGAACTGGAAGGCAAATGGCAATAGTTTTTCCATGAATGTGAAGCAGAAGTTTCAGGAGATAGAAGTAAATGCCAGGCAAGGGAATTCAAATTTAAAAATTGAAGACAGCAACCTGTCAGGTGAGCGGATTCGCTTCACTGCTATTAATTCATCGAATGGTTTAAGGTACGTATACAGCGGTAGAATAAATGAAGGTAATATTGAAGGTATTGTCCAAATCAGGAACGGAGACGATGCTGTAATTGAGCAGTGGAATGCCAGGCGCAATTAAATAAACCTGTTGATATCAGTGACGGACAATTAATAATAAATTTCATCAAAAGAAAACAGCCGGTCGTTTTTTGTACCGGCTGTTTTTATGATATTAAAATCAAAATGATTTTTTAATCTGCAACTATCACTTCCGACTTTGAAAAGTCCATTGAAGCCAGGCGTTTATAAGAGTTATACCTCCATTTTGCATTTTCTTCGGCAGCAGTAAAGAGTTCATCTGCTTCTGCAGGGAATGACTTTTTCAAAGAAGTATATCTTACTTCGCCATTAAGGAAAGCCTGGAATTTGCTCCAGTCAGGTTCTTTTGAGTCAAGCTGGAATGGATTTTTTCCTTCTTTTTCCAGCAGAGGATTGTAACGGAAAAGTGACCAGTACCCTGATTCAACCGCACGTTTTTCCTCGCCCTGGGTATCGCCCATACCTGCTCTCAGCCCATGGCTGATACAAGGTGCGTAAGCAATAATTATTGAAGGTCCGGGATAAGCTTCTGCCTCTTTAAGTGCTCTGAGATATTGTGCCTGGTTAGATCCCATAGCAACCTGTGCAACATACACATAGCCATATGTCATCATCATTGCACCAAGGTCTTTTTTGCGAATCTTTTTTCCCGAGGCTGCAAATTTTGCAACTGCCCCTACAGGTGTAGATTTAGATGACTGCCCGCCTGTGTTGGAATATACTTCAGTATCAAGCACCAGCACATTCACATCCTCGCCACTGGCCAATACATGATCGAGGCCACCAAAACCAATGTCATATGCCCAGCCGTCACCACCAAATACCCAAATTGACTTTTTAATCAGATACTGTTTCAGTGATTCAATTTCTTTGGCATAATCACTGGTACTTCCTTTAATTGTTTCTAAAACCTTAGAACTTGCTTCTGAAGATGTTTCTCCATTATTAAAGTTTTCCAGCCAGTAACTGAAAGCTTCTTTTTCTTGTTCTGTTGCACCATTGTTTATAGCCCTCTGCATAATGTCAGCCAATCTGTTGCGTTGAGCTGTTACACCTTCTGCAAAACCAAAACCATATTCGGCATTGTCTTCAAACAATGAATTCGCCCAGGCAGGGCCATGACCTGAATCAAGGTTTTTACAATATGGAGTAGAAGGCGCTGATCCTCCAAAAATAGAAGAGCAACCTGTTGCATTGGCAATCATCATGCGCTCACCGTATAACTGGGTTATCAACTTGATGTATGGGGTTTCACCACAACCTGCACATGCTCCTGAGAACTCGAACAGGGGTTGGGCAAATTGTGAGTTCTTAACCGACTTCATCTTATCTACTACTTTTTCCTTTAGCGAAACCTTGTTTGCCATATAATTCCAGCGTTCAATTTCAGTCTGCTGGGTATCAAGCGGTTTCATGACAAGCGATTTCTCTTTTGATGGGCACACTTCAACACAGTTTCCACATCCAGTACAATCAAGAACACTTACCTGTATACGGAAGTGCATCCCGTTATACATTTTTGATGGAGTAGCAACGCGTGTTTCTGTTCCTTCCGGGGCTGCTGCAACTTCTTCTTCTGTTAACAGGAATGGACGTATTGCAGCATGAGGACAAATGTATGCACACTGATTACACTGTATACAGTTTTCTGTTTGCCATTCCGGTATCGTTACTGCGATACCACGTTTTTCGTAGGCAGCAGTTCCCATTGGAAAAGTTCCGTCTTCTCTGCCAACAAATGTGGAAACAGGCAGGTTATCGCCTTCCTGTGCATTGATTACATCAACTACTTTCACAATGAATTCCGGCCGTTCGGCATTTCCATTGTTATCGCTTATCTCTATTGATTTCCATTCTTCAGGTACTTCAACCTGATGAACATTTTTACCTCCGGCATCAACTGCCGCAAAGTTCATGTTAACTATCTTTTCTCCTTTTTTGCCATAAGTTTTAACAATGGCTTTTTTCATTTCATCAACAGCCAGTTCAAAAGGAATTACACCTGTAATTTTGAAGAAAGCTGATTGCATGATTGTATTGGTACGAGAACCCAACCCAATTTCTTCACCCAACTGTGTGCCATTGATAATGTAGAACTTAATATTGTTGGCAGCCAGGTATTTCTTCATTTTTGCCGGGAGCCTCTTTTTTGTTTCTTCTTCATCCCAGATGGAGTTAAGAAGGAAAGAG
>OBJA01002148.1_pt1 | contig 11926 bp, 8 predicted proteins | sample 1519751 | NCBI WGS metagenome assembly OBJA01 (sample SAMEA3881238, study PRJEB22517) | soil metagenome | biome: lake sediment; feature: soda lake sediment; material: sediment, water from around vicinity | place: India | collected 2013-12-23 | depth 3 m
CCTTTTTTGGAGGAATGACAACAGGAATGAAAGACACCGGCACAATAGATGAAAAAGTTTTGGCCCGGCGGATAAAGGATGGGGAACATACGGCCTTTGAAATCATTTTCAGGGATTACTACAGGGGCCTTGTGGTGTTTGCCTCAAACTTTGTACAGGATATCCATGCGGCTGAAGAGATTGTGCAGGCATTTTTTGTAAAGCTATGGGAGAAGCGTGCCCTGATTGATGACAAACAGCCCCTGAGGTCTTACCTGTTTACGAGCATTAAAAACAGCTCCATCAATTACCTGATGCAGAAAAAGGTGCGCAAGGAAGCACTTGAGCTTATCATGCAGGCATCGGAGCAGCATATGCTTTTCAATGAGAACCTGTACATGGAAAAGGAATTGCAGGAGAAAATCATTGAATGCATCGATGCACTTCCTGAAAGATGCCGTGAAGTATTCGAACTGAGCAGGAATGCCGGCATGAAAAACGAAGAAATTGCAGTCAGCCTGAATCTTTCGAAGCGCACGGTGGAAAAGCATATTTCAAATGCCATCTTCACACTCAGGAAAAACCTGACGGATTACTCCTGCCTGATACTTCCATTTATAAAGTTTTAGGCATCGTGCCAATAGCCCGATGTATTTTTTATTGCTGTGCCTGGCATCGGGGCATCAGCGGCAGGAGCATCAGATATCGCTGCAGGGCCCTTTGACACAGGGCTTCATACCGCGCCAATGAAGCTGACCGCGCAAGGCCTGCAGGAATTTCATTCCCTGGAGAATTGTACCCCCGGAATTTTTTTTCAAAAATTTTTACTTTTTGCTTACGTGTGTCGGGTGACATACCTGTAATGGTAATGGAACCGGAAATTGGCAATCATCAACCTGCCGCGGTTCAGTGAATGAATTAATGAACTGAATTGAATAAAATTGAACTACTCTGACAAATTAAAGGAACACGCTGAAAGGCTTCTGGCACAAACCCCGGAAGAGCAGGTGGCTGAGATGGCAAGGGCATTGAAGGTACAGAACGGCATAAACGTCAACAGCGCTTTCAATGAAGTTGAAAAGGCCATCAGGCAGAAGGGCTCCTTCCGGAGAACCCTGGAGATAACCTACCGGGTGGCAGCCTCCCTTTTTATCCCGATGCTTATACTGACTATATGGAGCCTTACCCGCACTGAACCAGTGGTGATGGCGGAGTATACCTTCCAGGAAATCTCCACCCAGCCCGGAATGCGCTCAAGGGTAGTGCTTCCCGATGGCACAGGGGTGTGGCTGAACGCTGAAAGCACGATCAGCTACCAGGTACCATTTCAGCCCGACAGGCGTATGGTAACCCTGGAAGGGGAAGCCTACTTTGAAGTTGAACATGATCCGGGAAGGCCCATGGTCATCAGCGCAGGGAACCTGAAGGCAGAGGTACTGGGGACATCCTTTAACATCAAAGCCTACAATGATGAGGAGAAAATTGAAGTGGCACTCACCGAAGGGAGCCTCAGGATTTCGCTGCCGGAAGTAAATGCCCGGGCAGCACCAAGGACCATGCTTCCCGGCGACAGGGCACTGATAGAAGGCACAGGAATCACCGTATCGCGGGAGCGGCTTGAAAAATATACGTCGTGGCGGTACGGCAACCTGGTGTTTGATGAAACATCCATGCAGGAGCTGGCCCGCAAACTGGAACGCTGGTATGGTGTGGAAGTGGTTATCGGTGATAAAAGCCTGAACAGCTACCGCTTCACCACCACATTCAGCAACCAGTCGCTGTCACAGGTGCTTGAACTGCTGGAACTGAGTTCCCCCATTTCGATAAAATACCAGCCGGGTAACATCGGCAAGGCCACAGAGTTTCCTGAAAAAGGGAAAGTTTATATCGGTAAAAAAAGGCCGGGCTGATGGGGTAATAAATACGCACTGATTTTATGAATTAAAAAAAAAGGGGAGGAAGTGCGGTAACACCTGCTCCCACCAGATAATTGTCAACGAATTGAACAAGTTACATTAACATTTCAAATTTATGCAAAAAATCTTTAAACCATTGTGCCTTAAAAGCCAAAGGCACAGAAAAATCATGAGAACCATGCTCATCTCCCTGCTCATTGTCATGACAGGGACGTTGCAGCTGTATGCTGAGGGCAGTTATGCCGAAACAACAAAAGTGAATGTTACCCTGAAGGATGTTACTGTCAGGGAAGTACTCACTGCTGTGGAAAATCAGACTGAGTTCTACTTTCTTTACAACCATGAGCTGATTGATGTGCAGCGCAAGGTGGACGTGGATGTGAAAAACGGGACGATTGAAACCATCCTTTCACAGCTTTTCACGGGCAAAGAGGTGGATTACGTTGTCCGCGACCGTCATATTGTGCTGACAAAGGCAACCAAGGCAGCACCTCAGCCTGCAAAAGGTGTGCGGGGGACAGTCACCTCCGCTTCAGGGGAGCCATTACCAGGTGTGACAATCCTTGTAAAGGGAACCCAGAGGGGTACAGTGACTGATTTTGATGGCAACTACACTTTAGAGGGGGCCGGCCAGGGTGATGTACTTGTTTTCACCTTCGTAGGCATGGCTACCCGGGAAGTGGCTGTCGGAAACCAGTCGACATTGAATGTGGTGCTGGAAGATCAGACAATCGGCCTTGAGGAAGTTGTTGCCATTGGCTATGGTGTACAGAAGAAAGTCAACCTGACAGGTTCTGTTGCGGTGGTCACCAATGAAGATATTGCTTCGCGTCCGGTGACCGCTTTGTCAACAGGGCTGCAGGGGCTCATGCCCGGGGTAACCATCGTCAACTCAACCGGCTTGCCCGGGCAGTCAACCGGCACAATCCGCATCCGCGGACTGGGGACCATCGGCAGACTGGGGACCATCGGCAACTCGAACCCGCTGGTGCTGATTGATGGCGTTGAAGGCAACATCAACATCCTGAATCCACAGGACATCGAAAGCGTATCGGTACTGAAGGATGCTGCTTCCGCTTCGATTTACGGGGCAAGGGGCGCCAACGGTGTAATCCTTGTAACCACCAAAAGCGTGAAGGGCAAAGCTGCAGCGCCTGCCATCAATTTCAATGGATATTACGGTGTCCAGACCCCAACCAGGCTTCCGGAAATGGCAAGCGCCATGGATTATATCATCATGGACAATGAGGCACGCGCCAATGTGGGGCTTCCGTCGAATTATCCGGCCGATGCCGTGGAGCGTATCCTGAACGGCACCGACCCCAACTATTACAGCAACTCAAACTGGGTGGATGCCATCTACAGGAAATCGGCCCCCCAGCAGAACTATACATTGAACGTAACCGGCAAGAGTGAACTGATGGGTTACTACTTCTCATACAGCTACCTCGACCAGGAAGGGCTGACAGTAGGGTCAACAACCAACAGTTCGAGGCATAATATCAGGAGCAAGGTCAACACACGGGTGGCCAACTTCATTGATGTTACAGCCAACATGGCCTATACCGACCGCAAATATGCAACACCTTCCAGCGGTTTCTCAAGTACAGGTGGTGCAATCTACACTGCAATGCGTATCAGTCCTGTAATCCCTGTGAAGTTTACCGACGGCGGCTGGGCTTACGGTGGCGGTTCAGCCAACCCGGTTGCCCTATTGCATGATTCGGGACAGAACATGTTCAACTCACAGGAGTTCTCAGGTAATTTCTCAGGAAAGATCGATTTGGCCAAAGGATGGGATGCAACCACGACCTACAGTTTCATCCAGACCAATTCGCTGCGTGAAATCCTGTACAAAACAATCAATTATTACAGGCCCGAAAGTGATGACATCTGGTACACGACCAATCCTACCAACAGGTTTGAGAACCGTGACTACAACAGCATCAAGCAGACACTGATTTCACAGTCGAATTTCGACAGGACATTCGGACGGCACAACCTTTCAGCCGTCGGAGGATTTTCACAGGAATGGTATGTTGAAAAGAATTTTACTGCCGAAAGGATCAACCTGACAACTGAATACAACCCAAGCCTGGTGTTTGGTGCCCAGGAAGGGATGAGCAACAGTGCAAGTGCTGCCACATGGGCAATCCGCTCAGGCTTTGGCCGCCTCAATTACAACTTTGACGAACGTTACCTGCTGGAAGCCAACATCAGGTATGACCTCTCTTCACGCTTTCACAAGTCGAACCGTGCCGGGATATTCCCCTCTTTTTCAGCCGGATGGCGTGTTTCGGAGGAGAAATTTTTCAGCGGTCTGCAAAATGTGATCAGCAACCTGAAGTTCAGGGCATCATGGGGGATACTTGGCAACCAGTATGTAGGTTCATCCGACTATCCGTATATGGCAGTTGTGGGAACCGTTGCTGCCCCGAACATCGGGACAGGTGCAAATGTGGGCTATACCCAGACTTCATTGCCCAATCCGGCCCTGCACTGGGAAACCATTACGATGACCAACTACGGTGTGGATTTATCAATCAGCCGCAAGCTGAACGTCACCGCCGATTATTTCATCAAGAATACAAATGATATCCTTCTCAGGCTCACCTACCCTGGAGTACTGGGTATGTCGCCCACCGAAGAAAACGTGGGTTCGGTTAAGAACGAAGGATGGGAAGTGGATGTAAGATGGCAGGACAAAGTGGGCAAAAACTTCAAATATGCCTCGTCGTTCATCCTTTCCGATGTAACCAACAAGATCACTGATTTTGGCGGACTGCAGCCCAGCATTGGCTCCTATACAATCAGGAGGGTTGGTGACCCGATAGATGCATTTTACGGACTGGTGGCCGATGGCATTGCCATGCCGTGGGATTTCGACAGGTACGACCCGGTGGCACAAAGATATGTAGGGCCTAAATTCCCGGTGATGGATTCCGATGCAGGACTTGTACAGCCCGGTGACATCAAGTACAGGGATTTGGGTGGTCCGAATGGCGATCCTGACGGAAAAATTTCACTCGACCACGACCGTAAAGTGATTGGCAACTCCATTCCGAGGTATACCTTCAGCTTCAGGCAGGAGATGGCTTATAAAGGATTTGACTTCAGCATGTACATACAGGGAGTAGGCAAAGCCGATGGTTACCTGACCGGAGCAGGCAGGCATACCTTTGTTGATCAGTCGGCCTACCCGCAGAAGATACATGCCGATCGCTGGACTGCTGCCAATCCTGACCCCAATGCCCCATACCCAAGGTTTACGGCCAACTACAACTATAACCAGAGGTTCTCGACATTCTGGCTTGAAGATGCCTCCTATTTGAGAATCAAAAACGTACAGGTAGGTTATAATTTCAGGAAGGAATGGATTCAAAAGTTAAACCTCGACAGGATGAGGGTATATGTATCGGGCGACAACCTCTTTACACTTACAAATTACTTTTATGCATATGATCCTGAAAGCCCTGTTTCAAGCGGTGGATTTTATCCCCAGATCAGGACAATGGTGATGGGCTTCAACATAACCTTAAAATAAACAGTAAAACAAGAATGTCATGAATAAGATATTGTATATAATTTGCGCAGCATTATTCCTTTTCACTGCGGCGTGTAACGATGATTTCCTGGAAAGGCCGCCACTGGATGAACTGACCGATGCCAACTTCTGGCAGACAGAACAACATGTTCGTGATGCGGCCAATGCAGGGTATACCGGGTTGGTCGGGAAAGACATGATCAACATGGGTGAAGGCATGAGTGACAACGTGATGTGGTACCAGCTCACCTCATGGAGACAGATTGGAAGCGGACTTTACGGTTCCGATCTGAGCCTGCTCAACTCACGCTGGGAAACAGGATACCGTGAGATCAGAAGGGCCAACTACTTCCTGGAGAACTACAACCGTGCAGTGAATGTTGCGGAAGAGAAACGGGAAAGGTATGCTGCCGAGGTGAAATTTCACCGTGCTTACCAGTACTGGCTGCTGACAACCTTTTTCGGCGACGTGCCGCTGATCACCAAAACCCTTACCATGGATTCGCCGGAACTGTATGCCGGAAGGGATCAGCGCTCGAAAGTGATTGATTTCATCCTTGATGACCTGGAGTCGAGCTATAGAGATCTTCCTGCGTTCATTGAACCCGCATCAAAGGACTTTGGCCGCATCAGCCAGGCTGCTTCACTTGCCCTGATGGCCCGCATCGCCATGCAGAACGACAGGTACGATGTGGCTGAAAGGGCGGCAAAAAGGGTGATGGACATGGGCACATACAGCCTTTATACAACCGGTAAACCCAATCAGGATTATTTCGACCTGTTCACCTTTGCAGGAAGGGCATCGCGCAATTCGAAAAACCGCGAGGTCATCCTGGCCTATGTCTACAATTTTGATTTGGGCAACGCAGGAACAAGGCACAACCTCAGCCGCGAGCTCCAGGTACCCGACCAGGAGGTAAGGCTGCAGCCCACACGCGACCTTGTTGATTCATACCTGTGCATCGACGGGTTGCCTTTCAATAAATCGCCGCTGGCCGACTCCTCTTCATATGCCGGTATATTCGTGAACCGTGATCCAAGGCTGAAGCAGTCGGTGATGCACCCGGGTGCACTCTGGTATGGCGGGGCCGATGGCGACCATGATGTTGCACTGAATGAATTCCATTATCCGAAATTCACAAACGACAAAAAAGGAGCGGTCAGCCTCACCGGCTTCTATGTACGCAAATACGTGGAGCCTTCAAAGGTTTCATTTGTAAGCCAGGACGACAACGACATCGTACTGATCCGTTATGGCGAGGTGCTGCTGATTTATGCCGAAGCCATGATGAAACAGAATAAACTGACCCAGGATGTGCTCGACCAGACGGTCAACCTGCTCAGGGACCGCGTGGGGATGATCAGGATGAACCTGATGGAGCTGCAGGCCAATGGACTGGATATCGAAACCGAACTCAGGCGTGAACGGAGGGTTGAACTCTTTATGGAAGGCCTGCGCTGGTTCGACATCATCCGCTGGAGGGAAGGCCACCGTTTGGGTGCTGTTGTAAAAGGCATCAAGCGCAGCTGGGCATTCCGTCCGGCAGAACTCAGCAACCGCAAGGTTGACCAGTGGGATAACATCATCTTTGATGACACAAGGGTATTCAACGATCCGAAGAACTACCTCTGGTCGCTGCCATTCACCCAGATGGAACGGAATCCGAACCTGCTTCCAAATAACCCTGGATGGTAAACGGTTTATAAATCATTTAAACAGATATTCATGATGAATAACAGGATAGCAAAAGCATTTCTGCTGGCGGTGATTGTACTGGCGGGGACACTGGTCAGCCAGGCCAGCCCGCTCAGGCTGAAAGTGATGACTTTTAATGTGCGCATGTCGGGGGAGCTTACCCTCTATGATGTGGTCCCGTTTGCCAATCTGATCAGGCAGTACGACCCTGATCTGATTGCGCTGCAGGAAGTAGATTATAAGGTGGCCAGGAGCAACCAGATTGATTTTGCCACGCTTCTCGCGGCAGAGCTGGGGATGTTCCCTGTTTTTGGGAAAGCCATCAACACCGGTTCGGGAGAATATGGTTCTGCTATCCTGTCGAAATATCCTTTCATGGCAACACGGAATGAACAGCTGCCTAAACCGGAAGGGACAAAAGAGCAGCGGGCGGTAATCATTGCCGAGGTGGTATTGCCCTCGGGCCAGATGGTACGCTTTGCCAGTACCCACCTCGACCATTCAAACAATGCCGTAAGGACAGCAATGGTCAACTCGCTGAATGCATTGCTGCTGAAGGGGGATATGCCTACAATACTTGCCGGCGACTTCAATGCAAAACCCGAGGAAAGTTCAATTGCATCGGGGATGCAGCAGTGGAAACAGATTTGCAACAACAATCCTACTTTCCCGAATAACCCGACCAGCAAAATCGACTACATTTTCGGTTATCCGAAGGCCAGCTGCAAAACCATCAGCACGCGGGTGATTACCCTGACAAACATTTCGGATCATTGCCCGGTGGTTGCAGAAATTGAATTTTAACTGATAAAAGAGCTGAACATGAAAGGTAAATTCATTTATATCATACTTCTGGCATGCACTGCTTCCATCCTGTTTTCATGCAGCAAGGAAGAGGATCCGGTACCTGAACTTCCGGCGTGGAACAAAAACCGGACAACAACCATACAGGTATATACAACGCTGTCGGGGACACCTATCCTTGAAGGCGGACAAACAAGTGCTGATTTCACTTCGGTGAGCAGCCGCATCCGCCCGGGCCTGCAATCAGTGGCAGTGCTCCACAGGGCCGATGCCACTTTATCGGGCACAGCCCCGTACAACCCTGCCATTGCCATGGGTGCCAAGGCCCTGCGGGTCCCCCTGTTTGCCCTGCACCGTTTCAACGGGCAGAAAGCTGAAGGGACAGGCGTGCTGATAGGGCATACCTATGCCAAATCGGAGATACAGCGCATTGCCGATGGATGCGCGTACCTGTCGGTGGCTACCCGGGCCAATGCATCCATACCCATGACTTTTGGCACAGTATCATTTGAAAACCAGGCGCAGGTTGATGCCGGGGCTGAGGTTATACGCAACAACATGAACGATGCCACCGTAGTGGTGGGTATTGTGGCAAAGGAACTGGCAGGCCAGCTGAAGTCAAAATTTCAGGCCCAGTCATACCGTTTCAGCACGGTAGAAGGCTCACGCACCCAGGCAAACCAGGTGATATTTGTGGTGAGCACAAACAAGTGGGTGTTAAGGGAGTCGGCTGAGCAGCTGATTGGAAACAGCGGACTGGCCGCATACGATTTGCAAATTGAATCATTTTAACATTATGAAGATAAAATACACACTGGTTACACTGCTTGCGGCATGGAGCATGCTTCTCCTGCCTGCAGCATTACACGGGAATCCTAATGGGAAAAAGGATCCGGTTAAACTGAAGGTATTGTGTTATAACCTGAGGTTCGGCGAGCTGGCCTCACTGGAAGAACTGGCGGCCTATATCAAAAGTGAAAACCCCGACATTGTGGCCCTGCAGGAGGTGGATGTAAGGACCCACCGCGACAGGGCGCCACACCAGAACGGGAAGGATTTTATCACCGGGCTGGGCTACCACACCGGCATGCTTTCGGCGTATGGCCGCACAATCAACTATGCAGGCGGATACTACGGCATCGGGTTGCTCTCGAAGTACCCGCTAGCCAAAACCACAAGGGTGATGCTCCCGATGCCCGAAGGGGCCAGGGAACAGCGTGCACTCCTGATTGCCGACGTTGAACTGCCCGGTGGGAACATGATTACCTTTGTCTCCTGGAACTGCCCGGCGGAAACATGATTACCTTTGTCTCCACCCATCTCGACCATACCACCTCCTTTGTGAGGCAGGCCCAGGTGAAAAAGCTCAATGAAGAACTGGCCGGCAATCCATGGCCCGTGATCGTTGCAGGCGATTTCAACGCCATACCCGCATCGCCCGAGATAAAGGACGGGATGAAGTCATGGAAGCAGGTATGTTCACCCGACTTCACAATTCCGGTGGAGACACCCAAATCGAAAATCGATTATATCTTCTGTGCCCCGGCTAACCGGTGGAGGGCTGTCAATGCTGCCACGCCCAGGGTTACCCTTTCCGACCACCTGCCACTTTGGGCCGAGATTGAACTCTTATTTTAATTCTTTAAAAAATCATCAGAAATAAAAAAACATTCCATATGAAGACTTACAAACTTTATATAGCGGCCCTTACCCTGTCGGCTGCTGCCATTATTTCTTCCTGCACAAAGGAGGAGAAAACCGATTACAGCCAGATGACTGCCCCGCAGATCCAGCTTGTATCCGAAATGATAAACTCAGCTGAGTTTGGCCAGACCATTACAATTGAAGGGACTGTAAAATCGGAAACCGGTGTGAGGGATATCTCCTATATCCTGAAGAAAAAGAACGGGAACGATTATGAATCAGTGGGAATCGTGAAATACTATCCCCTCCCCTCGCTCGATAAGGAAGTTTCATTTTCCATCCCTGTTGTGATAGAAGACGATGAGGTTGCAGGTGTGGAGATTATAGCTACCGATGTGCTTACAAAATCAACCGGGACAATCTTTAAGATTAATTCAGTGACAGGGGTACCACAGGGAGGTGCATGGGTTTTCAGCAACATAGAACTGGCACCTGAATTTGAAAGGCCTGAGTCACCTCAGCAGCCTTATCTTTTCTCCACCGTGGGCGTGAATGTGGGCGGCACCGTGAAGCATGTGCTTACGCTGCAGGAAGCAAAAGATGCCGCATCGCGCGGGATTGACTTTGCATTCATCAACATGTGGAAGAATACACAGAACGATCCGCCGGCAGCAGGCTCACGGCTTGGAAACCGTGGATTTGCCTTTGTTGATGTAAGCCAGCTGAACCGCGGGCCTATCGGGCGGCAGTGTGATTTCGACTGGCTGCCTGTAAGGGACACCACCACCATGCACCTGGTGAATGACAACCTTGCCGCTGCCGGAAAATTTGCCGAACTGTTCGAGAACGCTGCCGACAACTGGAAGACCTACAAGGCACTGAGCCGCATCCCGGAGTTGTTCCCTACATGGACACCAGGCACCCATTACAACGTGATGCAGCGTTCAGGCGCTTCGGCCGACAACACCACGGCATGCAACCTTAACCTGAAGAAAGGTTCATACATTGTCTTCCGCAGGCAGAACAACCTTGATTTCAAATACGGGGTCATGCAGATTGTTGAGATGGCCGATGATACCGACGCACTTGATGCAGGCGGATGTAAAATACTGGGCGACGATTTCACCAAATGGTACACCCAACCCAACCAGGAGGGCCACACCTACAATGGGGTTGCAAAACTCTACGGCAGGAAAGTCAAGCTCCGGATTGTTGTGCAAAAATAGGCTGATTTTTAATAAAAATAGAATGAAAAGGCTGTCGGGGAGTATTCCCTGGCAGCCTTTGATTTTTCCATACGGCAGGATGCGGCAGGCTTTATCCATAAAAGAGCCCTGTCAGCAGAAAACCGGTGTCTTACCTGACTATGGGGTATTTCAGTTTAAAGTCGGCAACCTTCACCTGATCCCTGCCTACTATCCACTTAAATTTATCGGAGGCTACATAGTTATAGCCAATCATCACAGTTGTGCCTTTGGGCACCATCTGGCCATAGCCGGGAGCCTGGGAGGTGACAACATTCAGCGGGAGGCCTGAATTGGCAGCTACGGCTGCAGCATTTGATGACGGGTTCAGGCCCTGCGAGCGTATCAGTGCCTGTGCATCGGCAATCTTCAGTCCCTGGCAGTTGGGCACCTGCACGATATCGGAATCGGGTGCCTTCTTCCTGAATATGATACCCGGCAAATCGGCCAGTTCCGGATCATAGGCTGCTGCATCAAACAACAGCGGTTCAATTTCCCTGGCTGCCACACGGCGTGCATGCCGGTTCAGCAGGTTCACTGCGCGGGTGTACAAATCATATACCGTGGCCAGGTTATATTCCCCGTAGTCTTTTTCAAACAGGTCGGGGTTCTGCCTGACAAGTTCAATCTCGGCACGCTGGCTGAGGTATTTCATTTTCAGGCGGGCATAATCCTCCAGGGCCTCTATGCGCTGCCCGTAGCCAATCATGTCGAACGGAGGCAGTGCCAGCACGCCGTAATCGACAATCTGCGCCATGTAACCTACCGGGTCGGCATTGGCAATGGAAGGGAAGTTTTTCAGCCGGGCGGTAATTTCTTCAGGGGTAGTCACCGGTGAGATGGAGTTGTCGCGGCCTGCACGCTGGTAGAACAGCACACTCATCTGCGACACCTTTGAACTGGAGTTCCTGATGCTCTCGACGCTTGATGAAACAGAGCCGCCTGCAAACAGTCCCTGCAACTCGGCCTGCAATGATACGGCCACGCTCTTCTGTTCCTCCGAGCTCTTTGATGTGAGCTGGAACACGGCATATAGTTCGCCCCCGGTGCGCATACCACGGACGAAACTGTCGCCATACCCGTTCCTGAAATCATCGGG
>OBJA01002149.1_pt1 | contig 11926 bp, 10 predicted proteins | sample 1519751 | NCBI WGS metagenome assembly OBJA01 (sample SAMEA3881238, study PRJEB22517) | soil metagenome | biome: lake sediment; feature: soda lake sediment; material: sediment, water from around vicinity | place: India | collected 2013-12-23 | depth 3 m
GGATCTGGAAAAATCCTTCTCCCTGAATCGCCACATCGCGCGTATTACCAGTCTGCTGCAGATTCCCCTGCAAGAAGATATTCTCCGTTGCCACCGGCCGCACCCCGGTTCCCAACTGCAGGCCGGAAGGCAGGCGAGTCCGTTCGGATGACTGGGCACCCGGCTGACGGATGGTCTGGTACAGCAGATCCTCGAATACCGGGCGCATCCGTTTGAAGCCATTAGTACTGATATTGGCCAGGTTGTTGGCGATCACATCCATTTTGGTCTGCTGGGCATCCAGACCCGTTTTCGATATCCACAATGAGCGAACCATATCGTTATCCTTTCAGCGTAATTAAAAATTCACCGTCAATGCCGCGACATTCCGGCAATCCACCCGTATCAGCCTCTCAGCGTCATGATTTCACCCGCCTGCTGGGCATTCTGCTGGGCGTTTTCGAGCATCTTCATTTGCATATCGAACTGCCGCGCAAGTGTGATCATTTTCACCATTTCGCTGATTACATTGACATTGCTACTCTCAAGCGCACCATCGATTAAAGCTACTTTATTACTAGCAGGTGCTTCCTTTCCCTGTTTCAACCGGAACAGGCCATCTTCTCCCCGGACGAGTTGCTCTGCCGGTGGATCAACCAGCTTGATCCGTCCGACGATCGAGACAGCGGTCATCCTCGAATCTGACGGCAGTACCGAAACGCTACCATCCTTGCCAATCGCGATACGGCTGTCTGGTGGAATGGTAATGGGGCCGGATTCTCCTTTTATGTTGAAACCCTGTTGCGTCTGGAGAATGCCATTAGCATCCAACTTGAGATTGCCGTGCCGGGTATACGCTTCTTCACCATTTTCGAGTTGTACCGTAATCCAACCGGAACCTTGTATCGCCACATCCAGCGGGCGGTTGGTCTGCTGGATCGTACCCGGTGTAAAATCCGCGCCCATCGTCGAATCGAGCACAAATGCACGGGTCGGCAATGACTCCCCATAAACGGGCACTGCCCGAAAAGTGTCAGTCTGTGCTCGAAAACCCGTAGTCGAAGCATTGGCCAGATTATGAGAAACCGTTGCCTGCTGCGTCATGGTGTGCAATGCACCGGTCATCGCGGTGTAAATCAGTCTGTCCATTTCAGGTACTCACCAGATCAGGGTTAATCAGATATTCATGATGGACTGCATCACTGCATCCTGCGTCTGGATGGTCTTGGCATTGGCCTGGTACACGCGCTGCGTCATGATCAGGCTGACCAGCTCGGATGTCAGATCGACGTTGGCTTCTTCTACTGCTGAAGATTGCAATGAACCCAGCACACCCGTCTCCGGAGCACCGATCAGTGGCAGCCCGGATTCGGCTGTCTCAGCCCACTGGTTGCTTCCCATCGGTTTGAGGCCATTCGGATTGGAAAAACCTGCCAGTGCAAGCTGCCCGACTGTGCGCGTGACATTATTGGTGTAACTGGCTCTGACCTCACCATTATCAGAAATGCTGTACCCGGCCAGGCGACCCGAGGCAAACCCATCCTGGTTCATCATGTTGACGCCAAACTTGCTGCCAAACTGGGTAGAACGAGTCAGATCTAGTGAAAACTGGAGCGGCTGGATGGATGTGTCATCGAAACTCACGTCAACCATAAATGGAGCTATTGACGAATCCATTATTCCACTAGAATCAAAATTTAATTGAGGAGTAATTTGTACTGGCGGCTCATCAGAAGATAAAAACTTCACTCCGCCCGCTGACGTTACCCCCTCCACAGTTGCAAATACATCCCAGGTGGATGGAGCTGTTTTCTCGAAAGATAGACTCAATATATGTGAATTACCAAAACTATCGAATACTTCACCTGAGGTAGAAAAAGTTCTGTTATCTGGATCTGTATGATCTACACGCGCATCCAGATTAACTCCCGTCATAAAACTGGTAGTCGGATTAGGCGTCATATCTGCTGTAGGCAACCGCAGATTAACCGGAACATTGGGAATGATTGTGCCAGCCGCATCTGCTCCGAAACCAGTGACGTTGTAATTGCTCGCATTGACCAGAAACCCGTCCTTGTCCAGATGAAACTGGCCATTACGGGTATAGCTGATGGTGCCGTTGTTGTCCATCCGGAAAAAACCATTCCCGGTAATCGCGACATCCAGCGGGTTATTGGTAGGTGTCACGTTCCCCTGGGTAAACTCCTGCGCGACAGCTGCCAGTTGAGTACCAATCCCGATCTGATTCCTGCCGCCTCCCAGCGCATTGGCATAAACATCAGCAAACTGCGCTTGTGATTGCTTGAAACCAATCGTGTTGGCATTGGCGATATTGTTACCGGTCACATCCAGCTTGGCTGAAGCTGCCTTTAATCCACTCAATCCATGTTGAAAACCCATGATTTACTCTCCTGACTCAAAATATTTTTTTAACATCGTCCATGCCGACATACCCCAGCCTGCCTACTTCCAGCAAAGCGCCATCCTTACCCGCTTGAGCACTGCTGACTGAACCAAATGCCAGAGTGGAAGCGGCTACTTCCTGGTTGTTACGTACCGCTTTCAGAGCAAAGCTGTATTGCCCTCCGGCTGCCTCATTACCACTGTTCGCCACACCATCCCAGACGAAGGTACCTACCCCCTCATCCTGCGCCCCAAGATCAATTTCACGTACGGTAATGCCCGCACTATCCTTGATGGTGACGACCAGCTTGTCTACCGGCTCAACCAGTTCAAATCCACCTATCCCTGCATGGTTTTCCAGTTGCATGTCGGTTCCCGGAACCAGCACACTGCGACCGATCATGGCGGCTGCCTCAAACGAACGCCGTGCATCGGAATCCGCCACCAATTTTTCCAGTGTGGTATTGAGTTTGTCGATACCGCTCACAGTGCTGATCTGTGCCATCTGACTGGTCACTTCCGCGTTATCCATCGGACTGAGCGGATCCTGATTCTGCATTTGCGTTACCAGCAGCTTGAGGAATCGCTCCTGCATATCTTCATCACCCTTGCGGGCGGTCTTGATACTGCTGCCGTTCGAAGCCAGCAGTTCGGATATGCTGGAATTACTCTGCACCTGACTCATATTCATTCCTCCTTATTGGCCGATCGATAACGTTTTCTGCAGCAGTGTCTTGGTCACGTTCATCATGTCAACGCTGTTCTGATAAGAACGTGATGCCGACATCATGTTGACCATTTCATCCACTACGTTGACATTGGGCAGGGTGACATAACCTTTTTCATCCGCCATCGGATGTTTCGGGTCATGAACCACCCGCATGGGAGATGGGTCATGCACAACGCCCGCCACCTTGACCCCTTTTGCCTTGTCTGTCGAGACATCGATCGTGCGGAACACGACCTGGCGGGAGCGATAGGCCTCTCCGGTCGAACTGGTAGCACTGTCTGCATTGGCGAGGTTACTGGCCACTACATTCAGCCGTTGCGACTGGGCTGCCATGGCGGAACCGGCGACATTGAATACACTGAACAGGGACATGGCTGTTAATTTCCTTCTCTGATAGCTGATAACAGGGTTCGAAACTGACCACTAATGAATGTCAACCCGGCGTCATACCGTATAGCGTTATCCATAAACTGCATGCGCTCGGTATCCATATCGACAGTATTACCGTCTATGCTGGGCTGTTGCGGGACACGGTATTGCTTCGGTACGGATGTAATCGATCTGAAATCGGTTGAACTGATATGTCTTGGCACAGTTGTCGCCAATGAGAAATTTTGTATCTGCTGCGGCGAAGCGTTTTGCATTGCCTTGGAAAAATCGAAATCTTTCGCCTTGAAACCCGGCGTATCGGCATTGGCAATATTCCCTGACAGCAATTCCTGTCTGGCTGCCCGCAGTCCCAATGCTTTCTGATTAAAATTGAGCAGATTTTCCAGTTTATTAATCATGTTTTCTCCTGCAAAGTAGTCACTAATACATTAAGCAGGAATCGTGCCAGGCTTGACCAATCATCTCTTGCCGATCAATAAACTAAACTGACATACGATCACCCTTCAATTTCCAAGTTAGCCGGGGCATCGCGGCGATACCATGCGGAACGTGGCGGCAAAAATTGCCGCTGCCGGCAAAAATTGCCCATCACTGATCCTCTGGTATCAATTTGCCCATCATGAAAATAAAATTTTTACTGATCGTTCTTGCGTACGCCCTGAATCCAATGGCGGCAATCGCCAGCGAAGATTCATCCACATCGGTGATACTCAAGGTCGTAAATGGCTTTGTGCGCAATGAAACCCGACATCTGCCCGGCAGGGTCATCATCAAATCGAGCAGACTGGATACACGCCAGACACCGCGTTCGTGCCGTCAGCCCCAGCCATTTTTGCCGGCGGGAGGGCGAGTATGGGGAAAATTCTCGGTGGGAGTACGCTGTCAGGATGAAGCCATCTGGACGCTCTATATTCCGGTTGAAATCGAAGTAATCAGTCGTGTCGTGCACGCTGCGCAGCCGGTCAGTATGGGAAAACAACTGGAGGCTCAGGATATCGTAAGCAAAGAGGTTGATCTCGTACGTATTCCCGGAGGGGTAACCACGGATCCCGATCAGGTTATCGGCAAAGTGGCAACAACATTCCTCGCTTCCGGACAACCCATACGCACGCACCAGTTACGTGCACCACATGTCATCTCACGCGGACAGAAAGTACAGCTCACTGCGACTGGAGCAGGATTTACCGTCAGCATGGAAGGTGAAGCGCTTGCTGCTGCGGCCGCAGGAGAAGTCGTCCAGGTGCGCAACCACACCGGGCGCATCATCAGCGGGACAGCACGAGCGGGAGGGGTGGTGGAGATAAAGCAGTAATCGTCCTTTTTCGTTATTTGTGCGAAAGATATCCAGGGAAGACAGTCAGCTCGATCATGAATGGTATAACCGATCCATCAGGCAAGACAGGTACAATGAAAAACATTGCATTTCCTGTTTTGAGAAATAAGGAGGCTCGATATGACGATAAATAATGATCCGATGCGTGATGCAATCGTCGATACGGCAGTGGAGCTGGCTGCCCGCACATCCTGGGAAGCAGTACGGTTGTATGATATAGTGGCCGAGTTAGCGATTTCTTTGGATGAAATCCGATTGTATTTCCGGGAGAAAGATGAGCTGATCGATGCCTGGTTCGATCGCGCTGACAGTCGGATGCTGAAGGAAGCTGAATCTGCCGGTTTTCTCGATCTGGCTGCGTCTGAGCGTATCCATCATCTCATCATGACCTGGCTGGATGCGCTGGCGGTACAGCGCAAAGTAACGCGGCAGATGATCATGTCCAAGCTGGAATTCGGGCATATCCATATTCAGATACCTGCTGTCCTGCGCGTCAGCCGCACCGTGCAATGGGTACGTGAAGCGGCACAGCGTGATGCCACATTCATGCGACGGGCATTGGAGGAAAGCACACTGACGACCATTTATCTGATGACTTTCTTTTTCTGGATGCGGGATGCGTCAGAAAACTCGCGTCATACCCGCCAGTTTCTCAAGAGCCATTTGACCATGGCCGCCTGGCTGGGTCAGAAGATATATGGCAGAGATCCCGAAAAAGGTGCAGTACCACACAGGCGGCAAATTCCGCTGCAGTTCGATTAAACCTGGAAACTGCAGTCTCGGACTCACCCGAGTGTGCAGCTGGCACAGGAAAGAAAGATGGACCCTGTGACACATACGCTGAGCGGCATGCTGCTGATGAGAGCGGTTACTTCTTCGCATACTCAGCGTGCTCAGCGGTTACCACTGCGGGAGCGCATCATTGCCGGAAGTGTGGCGGCCGCTTTTCCGGACAGTGATGTCGTCTTACGGCTGATCGATACACTGACTTATCTCAACTGGCATCAGGGACCAACCCATTCGCTTGTGATGCTGCCTTTCTGGGCGTTCCTGCTGGCGCATCTGTTTTCCGGGTTTACCGGGCGATGTTATCCCTGGCGATCATTCTTCGTACCGGCGTGCTTGGGCATCATGATCCATATTCTGGGCGATCTGGTGACAGCATACGGCCTGATGCTGTTTGCACCATTTTCTACCCAGCGGTTTTCTCTGCCACTCGTATTCGTCATCGATCCGTGGTTAACTGCGATCATTCTTACTGGACTTGTCTTGAGTACTATTTTCCCGGCAAAACGGACGTATGCAGTGGTTTCACTGATCGGTATCGTGGCGTATGTGGTATTTTTATGGATGCTGCATGAGAAGGCCATGCAGGTGGGAAAAGCGCATGCCGCTGAAAAAATGCTCGATCAGCAGGCAGTCAGTGTATTGCCACAACCTTTGTCACCTTTCAATCAGATGGTGATTATTCATGATGGCCCCAGGCTGCATGTTGCACGAATCAATCTGAGACGGAACACCCTGCTTAAGTGTACTGATTCAGGTAGCCTGTTGTGTCATATGGCCGCAGCCTATCACCCGCTGGCAATGGCAAGCTGGCAATCATACAGCTTGCATGACAGCCGCTCTCCTGAGTACGCAGCTCTGACGCACGAAGCCTGGCAGCAGTCGGTTCTGGGGCCGTTCCGTCAGTTCGCACGATTCCCGGTTCTGGATAGCATCAATCATCCTGCACAAAATATCTGCGTTTGGTTCATCGATCTGCGTTTCCAGTTTCCCGGTTTACCGCCTTCCTTCCGCTATGGTGTATGTCGTGAAAAGGGAAACTCGCCCTGGTATCTACAGCGTCAACGCGGTGCATTCTGGATCGATTGAATCAGATTCAATGAGCCTTCTCCTGCTTATCAGCACCTTACCGGATGCACTGTAATGGCGAAGAGCAGGCCAGGCAGGACCTGCCCGACCCTGCTACCGTTTTCACGGCAGGATTCGTTTCACACCCCCACGACACCACCATCTTCACGCGTAATGACAACCGTTGCCGAACGCGGACGTGGCCCGGTGGGATTGGCGACAGCTTGTGACTCACCCGGATGTCTGAACACCGCACCACTGTCCGGCCAGTTGCTGGTGAACTGGTTTGGTTGCGAACGATCACCTGGATGCTGGAAATTGACGAACATATTTTTACCATCCGGCGTCGAAATGACACCCGTCGTTTCCTGATCATTCGGTCCCACCAGAAAACGCTTGATTTCACCAGTAACCGGATTGGCAGCCAGCATGGCATTGGCACCAAAAGGACCGTTGCCCTGCTGCGAACCACTCATATCAGTCCGGATCCAGAGAATGCCATTCTGATCGATCCACAATCCATCAGGACTGGCAAAGATATTATCCTGGGTCAGAGCAGGACCACTCTGCTCCGGTAAGACTTGACCATCCCCCTCGGGACCCGCCAGAACGAAAATATCCCATTTGAATCTGGTTGCCCATGGCCGATTACCCTGCTCTCTCCAACGGATAATGTGGCCATACGGATTGGGGCCGCGTGGATTAGGCGCATCGGTTGTCGTACGGCTGCTGTTATTGGTCAATGTCATATACACTTCCCGGGTCTGCGGATGGATAGCACCCCATTCCGGCCGATCCATTTTGGTCGCACCGACCACATCCGCCGCCAGACGCGTATTAACCAGCACATCAGCCTGATCAACAAAAAAGATGCCTTTACTGATTGCCATGACACGGAAAAAACGATCATTAATATCCAGTGCTAGCCATTCTCCCGTGCCATCGTCATTGAAACAGGCTACATACAGCGTACCTTCATCCAGAATATCGCCTCTGACATGATTGTTGTAGCGCGCTTTGGTGACAAATTTATAAATGTATTCATTCTGTGAATCATCACCGGAGTAGAAAACAAGAGGTTTGCCATATTGCGGGGGAGCCAGCCAACAGCCCTCATGGGCAAACCGGCCCATAGCGGTACGCTTGACCGGTTTGCTATCCGGATCGAACGGATCGATTTCCACGATCCAGCCATATGTGTTGGGCTCATTACGATAATCTTCGACTGCACTCCTGCCTGTTGCTGATGCATCGAAACGAATATATTCATCCGCTTCCCCTTGCGCAGCTTCCCAGCGATAGCGCCCACCACTCTGGCTCACGCCATAACGGTTGTGTTCTCTCGGAAGACTGGTACGGTTGACAAAATAGCCTGCCCAGTTTTCTTCACAGGTCAAATAGGTTCCCCACGGCGTGTAACCATGCGCACAATTGTTGAGAGTGCCGCGTGTCGCGGTACCAGCCGGGCTGTATTTGGTTTTGACCAGGTTGCTTCCCCGGACAGGCCCGCGAATTTCTACCGGTGTGCCGGCTGTGACGCGACGGTTATAGGGTCCTCTTACTACCTCCCATTGACCACTGACCGGCTCTTTCCTGATTTCAGTAATACTGACACCGTGTGCGGCAATTTCCTTTCTGACTTCATCATCTGGCCGCTGATCGTTTATCGAAGTCAACCCGTCAGGATGGAATATATTTTCATCTACGTATTCATGGTTGACGCATAACAAACCATGGCCGTTCGGATCATCACGGAACGGGAAGTAATGCATGCCGTCGTGATTCGAACCAATCTGCTGTTCCTGGTCTTCTCCGGTATTACCATCCGGATTGAACTCAGGATAATTGCCAGTGATCGGCGTACCCCAGGGGATCAGAACCTGAGCTTTATAGCCATGCGGAATGGTAACGGTATCTGAACGGGTAACCGGAACCGCACTGAAATTGAATTTCGGATTCAAGGGGACAGAAGATTTGGGAGGTACTGTCAATCCTGTAGTGGAAGGATATTTCCTGGCTTCCGCTCTTTCCACCAGTCCAGGTAAACCAAACATACCGGTAACTGCTAGTCCGAGACCGCCGGCCAGGACTTCACGACGGGATAACCTTCTTTCCAGAATGGAGGAAAAATGAGCATTATCCGAATGATTGCTCATCGGCCCGTCGCCGTTATTCGTTTCAACCTGACATGCTTTTTTATTATTCATGGCCTTCTCTCTAATTATTGATCAAGGAGCTGCCACCGTAGACAATAAAAGTTAAGTAGTTATGAAGGTTATATTTCAGACAGATGAATTTCTGCAGCAGGAATGTCTTTCAGTTTGGCGATTTTTTCCAGTAAGCAATTCATGCCTCTACGATTGGTGAAATACCAGCGCCTATGGCTGGCAGAAGATATTACACTCATCCATGATGCAGGGAGAACAAAGCCGACGGGCGCCGTTCAGGCCAAAGGCAACACACATTAGTTGTGCCTGCCGATAAAGAACGACAAATTGCACGAGATACAGGGATTGTATTAAAACGCCGACAACAATGGCTCCATAACACTTAGCGTTTTTCATCAACCTTTACTTTACGCGAAAAGAATAAAAAACATGCATACTTTCTTTGTTACCTCTACCAGCTTTGGTGTCGGACTCACTTCAACCAGTTTAGGTTTAGTGCGGGCGCTCGAATATGGTGGCCTTAAAGCGGGTTTTTATAAACCTGTCGCTCAGCAACATCCCGGTAATTCCAAACTTGAATATTCCACTGAATTGCTCTCGCGAACATTGGGCCTGACACCATCCGCTCCGCTTCCATTGGCGACAGTTGAGCATTTGCTGGGTGAAGGCCAGATTGACGATCTGATGGAAGATATCGTCCGACGATTTCAGCAAGCCGCTGAAGGTTATGATGTGATGGTGGTAGAAGGTATGGTGCCTACACGCTATGTCAGCTATGCCTCACGCGTGAATATTAAACTGGCCAGCAGCCTTGATGCCGATATCATTCTGGTTTCATCTGCCGAAGATGATGCACTGCAAGCGATTACAGATCGTATTGAAATTCAGGCTCAATTTTTTGGTGGTGCTCAGAATCCCCGTCTATTGGGCGTGATTCTCAATAAAATTCGTACCGATCATCCTGATGGTTTCTTTGAACAGCTAACAAGCCATTCCACCCTATTCCGTCAATCCAGCTTTCAGATTCTGGGTTGTATTCCCTGGGAGGATTCCTTGAATGCGCCTCGCATGACAGATGTTGTCACACAGCTGCAAGCGCATAGCGTGAACGCAGGCGATAGTGAAAAACACCGTGTGCAAGATATCGTGCTGTTTGCCAGTGCCGCCCCCAACTCAGTGGCATCGTTACGTCCGGGGGTGCTAGTGGTTACGCCAGGCGATCGGGATGATATTATCATGGCCACCAGCCTTGCCGTACTGAATGGTGTACCGCTGGCAGGGCTGCTACTGTGCAGTGATTTTCCGCCGGATCCACGCGTGCTGGAGTTGTGCAAAGGCGCACTGGCTAAAGGATTACCGATTTATACCGTCACGACCAATTCATACGATACCGCCGCCAACCTTCATCGCATGAATCGGGAGATTCCGCTGGATGACCACGAGCGTGCTGAGCGTGTCGCCAACTTTGTGGCGAATCATATTCGCCAGGAATTATTGGTTAAGCGCTGTGGTGAACCACAGGAGCAACGCCTTTCTCCTCCCGCTTTCCGCTACCGCCTGGTCAAGCGGGCGCAAGACGCTGATTGCCGTATCGTGTTACCAGAAGGGTGTGAACCACGCACCATACAAGCAGCGGCCATTTGTCAGGAACGTGGCATTGCCCGTTGCGTGTTACTGGCAAAACCCGATGCAGTAAAAGCAGTAGCCAGTGCACGTGGCATTATCCTGCCCGAAGGACTTGAAATCATTGATCCGGAAAAAGTGCGTCGGAATTATGTGATGGCTATGGTGGGGTTGCGCAAGCACAAAGGATTAAATGAACCTATGGCGCTGGCGCAACTGGAGGACAATGTCGTGCTGGGCACCATGATGTTGGCAACCGGTGAGGTCGATGGCCTCGTCTCCGGCACAATCAATACCACCGCCAACACCATTCGTCCCGCTTTGCAACTGATCAAAACAGCACCGGGTTTTAAACTTGTCTCCTCTGTTTTCTTTATGCTGTTGCCAGAACAAGTCGTAGTGTATGGAGATTGTGCGGTCAATCCTAATCCTACGGCTGAAGAACTGGCTGATATCGCGCTGCAAAGTGCTGCGTCGGCACAGGCACTGGGTATTGAGCCACGCGTGGCCATGCTGAGTTATTCCACCGGTGATTCCGGCAGCGGGCAAGAAGTGGAAAAAGTACGCGAAGCCACCCGACTGGCCCGTTTGGCACGCCCCGATCTGCTGATCGACGGCCCTCTGCAATACGATGCCGCTGCGATTGCCAGCGTGGGGCAGCAAAAAGCACCTGGCAGCCCGGTAGCCGGGCGCGCTACCGTGTTTATCTTTCCGGATCTCAACACCGGCAATACCACATACAAAGCCGTGCAGCGCAGCGCCAACGTAGTCAGTATCGGCCCTATGTTGCAAGGCTTGCGTAAACCCGTGAATGATCTGTCACGCGGTGCATCGGTGGAAGATATTGTTTATACCATTGCCTTGACTGCTGTACAGGCGGCCAGTCAACGCTAATTCCATTTCTAAATCAAAACTAACTTTGTCGGCTTCGCCTGGCCGTATTATTTATACTGTCTGCGGCTCACCTTCGTGTCATTTTTGATTTGGGAATGGAATAAGAACCTCTGATCTTGCGCGAAGGGTAAGGATAACCTGAGTTCGGGATAAGAAAAGAGGAAGTGAGCGCCCGGTTTTTTGCGTAAGATTATGTTTCTACAAACAAATCAATCGCATTCAGGAGACGCTCATGGATAGTTTAACCGAACTTTTTTGTCTCATAGATGATTTTTGCCACCAGTTCGAGCCTGCTTTAGAGCGCCATCTTCTGGAAGCAGGGGTAAAGAAGCGCAAACGCCGCAGCGGGTTGAGCTTATCGGAGTTAATGACCTTAACTGTTTTGTTTCATCAATTGCGCTTTCGCCAGTTCAAGAGTTTTTATCTGATTTACGTGTGCCGTCACTTGCAGGCTGAGTTTCCGAAGTTACCGAGCTATCAACGATGTGTGGAACTCCTGCCCCGCTGTATAGCTCCTCTGGCAGCCTTGTTCGAGATGCTCAAAGGCCAGTG
>OBJA01002150.1_pt1 | contig 11916 bp, 11 predicted proteins | sample 1519751 | NCBI WGS metagenome assembly OBJA01 (sample SAMEA3881238, study PRJEB22517) | soil metagenome | biome: lake sediment; feature: soda lake sediment; material: sediment, water from around vicinity | place: India | collected 2013-12-23 | depth 3 m
CGAGGTTAAGGGAAATCTCCGTTTTCCCCTTGACTTTACTTATCATGGATGTCCCCGGGAAAGTCGAACGAGAAATCGACTAGACGACCATCAAGGTCGTTCCAGGCTCCCTCTCCACCCGGATACCGGTCTCGTCCGCCGGATTCCAATAATAAGTCAGATAGCAGAAATCCCTTGGGTTAGACAACACATCCTTATTGAAAACGGCAACATTGACTCCTTCGCAGCGTGCAGATTTGACCAGCAGTCCTGACTGCCTGTTTTGGACAAGATAGTTGCCGACACGCTGCGTAAAAATATAATCATTCGGGTCGACCAGGGCAGGAAACTCCTTTTCTTTGCCGATCAGGTTAACCAACAAGCCCTGGCAACGCACCAGTACAACCCTTCTGTCCGCAACTATTTCCTGATCAATATGACCATATGCATCCAACACAAACTGCTTCAAGTGGTGGACGGTTTCGTAAATTGTGGTCTCTATCTGTTTCGATCCGTACCATACACCATAGGAGCTTCCGTCACTGAACCGGCTTTCTTGCCAGTGGCGCGCATCAAATGAATACGCAATAGCAGTACCGTAATCAAACGGCCTGGTAATGAACGCGGCATGGGTAGGTTCATGCCCCATCATTTCCGCATCGACGGCGACCAGAGTATCGAACTCCCCATCGCCAAGATCATCATAGCAGTCGATAGAAACCCGAGCGGTCTTGATGTTGCGGAACAAATCACCGCTATAGTCTGTGATATCGGTCAACAGCTGTTGAAACATGTTATCGACCGCGCTCGAAGTCAAGGTAACGGCGGATAGCCAAAAGCCCTTCAAAACGTCTCTCTTTGATAATATCGAGGGGAGACTTGTTATCGAAACGCTTGTTCGGCATCGAAATCCAGCGATAGGCAAGGTCTTTGTTGTGCGCAAAAATCAGGCGCAATGATTTGTGAATTCCGAGCAGATGACCAGCCCGATCCAGCAGATCCTGGTTATCGGCAAACGGCTTACCGTTGCGATAGCGATGAAGGGTAGTTCTGCCTTTGGTCGACAAGCCCAGCAACGCGGACTGATCTTCGTTGCTCAGTTCCCAAAGATCAAACAGTTTCATGATCATTTTGGCGAGACTGGTTCTGTATTCCGTACTGTGTGAATCCAGGGTAGTTTGTTTACGAGTCGCTTGAGGCATGACAGACCCCCTTTCGGTGCAACACTTTTTGTAACAACTGTTACATTTATTGTACCGTCAAAGATGGGTATGTCAAGAGATTAAATGGTTTTCCGGTTCCGGTGACAACATCACCGTTATTGGTGACATCACCATTCGTGGAATCACCAGAGTACCCTGTCAGGCCCATTCTTCGGTGCCACCACCGATCCCTGGGGAAATCAAAAAGCCGGGTTCGTTGCTACCGGCACCCTTGACCGTAAAGACTTCGGTCTGATGTGGAACAGAGCCTTTGAACCCGGTGGGTTGTTGGAGATACTGTTGAAATCAGACTAGAAATTGCGGCAATTAAAGACAGTCCTTCCACATCCCGATTAACACTCACTCAGTGCAAATACGAGTTTTCTTACGCTTGGTATTTGATGGCACATCATTTAGCACCAAACACCTGCCGGAGGAGTTCGGTGGTACGTTTAGCTGGATTTTGACGGATGGCAGCCTCTTCCTGGGCTAAATAGAAGAAAACTCCCTCTATCCCTTTATCGACCACATATTTGGTCAGATCAGCATCAACTGCGGGGACCATCGGCAATGCCCGATAGCGGCTCATAACATTGTCGTAAACTTGTACTGCGCCAACCTCGGCAAGACTCTCTGCCACAACAGGATGCATCTCAACAGCAAGGGGTGTTGTCATTTTTCCTTGGAAATAGCGTGTAGCAGCGTCTTCCGGGCCATTGTAGATACCCATGACATCCTCCAGGGTCATCTTTTCTATCGACTGCAAAAACAATTGCCTTGCTTTGGGCGTAGCAACTTCGGCAGCACGATTTAGTTTTAACTCCAAATCATCGAGCATGGGTGACATTCCCACTGATCGCAGTGCTGTTCGCACTCGTTCAAGGCTGCTGGGCAAGGGGATACGAACATTAGGATCGGTGTTGAATCCGTCAAAAGCACCTAATTTCCCCACCACATTTTCAGAACCTACACGCAGGGCCTCCTTTAATCCCGAAGTAATCTGCTGGTCAGAAAGGCCAGTTGCTGCAGGGGCTGATTCTCTACCCAGCAAATTCCGCCCCTTTTGCAGCCAACTGCCCTGAGCAGAAAGAACAGATATCATTAGCATCGTAGCAATAAAAAATATAATTATTGAGACACGCAGACCATACCGGGAGTCAACTGTATTCATGGCTTTTCCTTAGTCTTGTGCATCTGAAGGACGCACAGTGCTTCTCTAACAAGAAGCCAAAGAGAGATACTCGTTATTGTTGGCAAGTTGATTAACTACCAGAATTATTGTTAAAAGTCATCCCAACCATCAAGTACTGACGATTGGTTGTAAGCAGATACGGTAGACTCAAAGAAATTACTCTTGACGCTGCCGTCGCCTTCGGTATCCGCCAGTTTTTCCAGATGCAGGTACGGGTTCTTATTGTAACCTTCGTATAACTTTCCGGCAAATCCGAGCTTGTTCCAGCGCTCGTTGGCCAGCCATTTGGTGTAGAGCTCGGTAGTTTCTTCGCTGATGCCGAGGATACCGTCACCAATGATGTGACTGGTCCAGGCAATTTCCTGATCAACCGCCGTACGGAACATGGCTTCCATCTCGTCGGCGTCAAAAAAATCTGCTTCAAGCTCGCGGATCTCCCGCACCATCAGTTCAAAGAGCACGCAATGGGTCAACTCATCACGATTGATGTAACGGATAATTTCCGAGGTGCCGAGCATCAGATGGCGACTGGCAAGGTTGTAGAAGAAGTTGAAACCGTTATAAAAATACAGCCCTTCAAGCAGATAGTTGGCCATGATAGTGCGGGCAAGCTGCTTTTTTGACGGTTGGTCGAGAAAATCCTGATAAATCTGGGCAATATATTTATTGCGTTCGAAAAGCACCTTGTCGCTGCGCCATTTGTCATAGATGGAGTTGCGCCGATCCGCCGGGATAATTGATTCGACAATATACTGGTAGCTCTGACTGTGTATCGCCTCCTGATACTGCTGTATTGCCAGCAACAGATTAACTTCCGGCGCGGTGATATAGTCATTGATATTGGAGAGATTGTTGGTCTGGATGCTGTCGAGAAAGATCAGAAAGGACAAAATTCCATCGTAAGCCTGGCGTTCTTCGATGGTCAGATGCTTGTAGGGTTCAAGGTCGCTGGACAGATCGGTTTTTTCCGGAATCCAGAAGTTGGCCATCATGTTGCGGTACATGCGATTGGCCCACTGGTAGCGGACATTGTTCAGATTAAAAATATTGGTACTGTTGCCGCCGATAATGCGACGGGTCTCCAGAGAATCGTCCCCGGCCGGGTTGAACAGTCGTTTCGCTTGCATACTTTCTCTCCTTGGATATTGACCCGGTGTATAAGTATCTGAATCCTGCGTTGGTGGGGCGCGATGAATCGCGCCCCTTGGCCTTCTCCCTCAGGGAGAGAGGATAAAGCGGTATCTACGAAAGATTGGTAATCATCCGAACAATCTCTAACCGGCGCAGGATACACATTCCTCTTTCTGTGACGTCAGATTACTGTTTTTCTGGATACTGCGGGTGTAATAAATGGCTTTGCACCCCTTCTTCCAGGCCAGCAGGTGAGTTTCGTAGACATCCCTGGCCGTGAGATTGTTGTTAAGATTAAACAGCAACTCCATGGAAATCCCCGTATCGACCCAGGTTTGCAACTGAGCTACCAGACTGACCACATCGCGCTGATCGATATGTTTTGATTCCTGGTAGTGCCACAGCTTGTCTTTGATAAAGGGGGGCACAATCGGCACCGTGCCATTGCTGTTATTGTCGATGTAAAACTTGCTGAAAATCGGCAACACGCTGGCGGTGCAGCCTTGGACAATGGAGCTGCTGGTATTGGGGGCGATGGCGGTAATGTGGCTGTTGCGAATGCCGTGGGCGGCAATGCGATCGAAGAGATCCTCCCAGTCGAGCCTGCCGTGCTCTTTGAACCAGTGACGGTCGCGACAAAGGATTTTCCCCTGGGACCATTCACTTCCTTCATACAGAGGATAAGCGCCGCGTTCCTCAGCCAGCAGACAACTTGCCGCCGTACAATGAAAGGCAAACAGTTCACCAATTTCCGCAGCCTTTTCGACCGCCGCCGCATAAGGGATATTGCGCCGGGCCAGATAATCGGCCAGCCCCATCATCCCGACGCCGATGGTCCGCAACAGATCATTGTGGCGCTGGCCTTCGGCAACCGGAACCTCGGTAATATCAATGCAATTATCCAGAATCCGCACTGAAGTCTCGCAAATCGCCGCCAACTCATCATCTTCCAGATTGGCCATATTGATGGAGACCAGGTTGCACGTATGGACCAGCCCGGGATCAACATCGCGACAAAGGGTTTTACCGTCAAAACGTTGCGGCCCGATGCGTGACGGCTTGACAACGGAGTAAGACTCAACGCACAGATTGGTGCAAGGAATGATACCGATATGCTTGTTGGGATTGGCCCGGTTGATCGTATCCTTGAAAGCAATGTAGGGCATGCCGGTTTCAATCTGAACCTTCATAATCTGCTTGTACAGTGCCTTGGCATTGACTTTTTCATACAGCTCAATACGCCCGTCCTCAACCTCCTGATAAAGATGATTCAGGACGGTATTGAACTCCTCACCCCAGAGATCAGCCAATTCGTAGCCGTACTTGCTGCGAACCTCATGGGGATCAAACAGATACCAGTCTTCCCCCCGCTCTACCGCCTGCATAAAACGGTCGGTGACCACGACCTGGGGAAAAATATCATAGGCCTTGCGGCGCTGATCACCATTCTCGGTCTGCAACTCAAGAAAGTCCTCGATATCAAGATGCCAGCTATCCAGAGCCACAGTGACAGCACCAGCCCGCTTACCCCCCTGATTGAAATAGAGGGCAATGTCATTGACCACACGGATGTTGGGCACCACGCCACCGGCCCGCCCCAGAGAATTGCGAATGCGGGCACCGTGGGAACGAATCCGGCTGATACTCACTCCGACACCACCACCACCGGAACTGATCTGACCGACCTGCTCGAAGGTATGGAAAATACTGTTGGTATCATCATCGAAGGCGGTAATAAAACAGCTCGACAGGTTACCGTTGGGACGCCGCAGATTGATCAATATCGGCGTCGCCAGGGATATTTTACGGCGCGCCAGCATGGTATAGGTATCGCGCACGCGCTGCAGCCTGATCGTTGACGGCTGATTCTGTTCAATCAGCAGCGCAATAGTCAGCAAAGCTTCCTGGGGCATCTCTATCACCTGATCATCATACTCGATCATGTACCTTTTGATCATCAGGCTGATACCGGCGTAATCATAATCGTAATCGTATTCCTGCTTCAAAAACTGTCCGGCCTTGTGGAGTTCCTTGTCGGAATATTTTTCCAACAGCACCGGCGTGTAGATCCCCTTGGCGACAAAACTCTTGACCGTTGCACAATAGCTCGGGTAGCGATATTCGTAAGGGATGCCACGAGCCATGTGGACCCGTTTGTAAAAGTCGACCAGTTTTAACCGCGCTGCCAGAATGCGCCAATCAGGTTCTTCGATGGAGGTCAGACGCAACGACGTTTCGATAACTGTTTCGTGAATTTCTCCGGTTGTCATATTGTTGCGGAAGTGAAACCCCAGGCTCGACTCCAGCTTGATGGGATTGATATCAAGCCCTTCAGCCGCCCACTGAATGACCTTGCGAATTTTCGCGATCTCCAGAGGCGCGACCTCGCCATTGCGCTTGATAACACGGTAACGTTTTGCCATAAAAACCCTCCGAAACAAGATTTAATACAATATATAGTGGTTCAATCGGACGGATTATACATGATATAGACAATAAAAGAAGACTGATTTTGTATTAATTTAACAGAATATTGATCATCCACTGAAAAGTCGTCCACTATCAATATCAGGTGTCGGAAGCTGTTGACCTGCTGCGGCAATGCCCCGTATCGTATGAGTCAACGGCTCACCGTGTGACACAAAGGGCTGCGACTCAATTCCTATTGAGGGGAATATGCCTATTCAGGAAATCCTTGAACAGATTTATACAGAAATGGCTCAGCGCGAAAACCGTGGTCAGGTCGCTACCTATATCCCGGAACTGGCGGCAATTGATCCAAAGCACTTTGGCCTGGCTGTGGCGATGGCTGATGGCCGGATGTTCAGCGTCGGCGATGCCGACATCCCCTTTTCCATCCAGAGCATTTCCAAGGTCTTTACCCTGGCTCTGGCCCTGGGAAAAATCGGCAACAAGCTGTGGGAACGGGTCGGACGGGAACCCTCGGGCAATGCCTTCAACTCGATCCTGCAACTCGAGCGGGAGCAGGGAATCCCGCGTAATCCTTTTATCAATGCCGGGGCCATCGTCGTCACCGATGTCATCCTCGCCAGCAGTTCCCCCGCAGAAGCCCTTGCCGAACTGGTCAGCTTTGTCAGATATGCCGCCGATGATGAGAACATCTATATCAACGAGGCAGTGGCCCTGTCGGAAAAACAGACCGGCCATCGCAATTTTGCCCTGGCCCATTTTCTGCGCAGCTTCAACAATCTTGAGCATGAACCGGAATTGACTCTGGGCACCTACTTTCACCAATGCGCCATCGACATGAGTTGCCGCCAGCTAGCCATGGCGGGACGCTTTCTGATCAATAGCCCCGAGATGCCGCAACTGATCGCTCCGGACAGAGTCCGGCGCATCAACGCACTGATGATTACCTGTGGTCACTATGATGGCTCAGGGGATTTTGCCTATCGTGTCGGGTTGCCCGGCAAAAGTGGTGTTGGCGGCGGCATTCTGGTTATTGTTCCGGGCACAGCGTCCATTGCTGTCTGGTCTCCCGGGCTGACGCCTCTGGGCAATTCCTTGATTGGCACCAAAGCAGTTCAAATGCTGGCCCAGCTAACGGACTGGTCAGTTTTCGGCTGAAGATCCCGCTACAACACCGGCGCGAACAGATAAGCCGCCCGCGATGAGAGGCGGAACCACCAGGGACGCTCGACAACCTCAGCAAGTGTCATTCGCCGTGAACGGGAAAAATCGTCTTCGAACATCTCCTGCATCTGCCGCCCGAAATCTTCGTCAAAAACCCAGGCGGTAATCTCGAAATTAAGTCGGAAGGAACGATTATCGAGATTAACCGTACCGATGGCGGATGCGGCATCATCAATCAACATGGTTTTACCGTGTAAAAACCCTGCTTCATAACGATAGATGCGCACCCCCACATCAAGTAACGGGCCGATAAAAGCGTACGCCGCAAGATGGGTCAGCATGTTGTCCGGGCGCGAAGGGATCAGGACTCGCACATCAACACCCCGCAATACCGCCAGCTTAAGGGCGTTAAGCACCGACTCGTCCGGGACAAAATAAGGACTGGCAATCCATACCCGCTGCTGTGCCGACGCCAGGGCGTGCTGCACCATCAGGCTGGCGGTTTCGAACCGATCCGCCGGACCGCTCGGCAACACCAGCACCGGCAAACCCTTATAGGTCGAGACGGGTGTCTGCCATTCAAAATCGAGAATCTGCCCCGTCGCCCAATGCCAGTCTTCCAGGAATGAAAGCTGCAATTTAAACACGGCCGGACCCTCAATTTTCAGATGGGTATCGCGCCAGGGGCCGATCCGCCGGTTGAGCCCGAGATACTCATCTCCCACATTGAAACCACCAAGCCATCCAACAGCACCGTCGGCAACCACAATTTTGCGATGATTGCGAAAGTTCAACTGAAAGCGGTTGCCCGACCCACGGGTCGAGTGAAAACGGCGCACATCGACGCCGGCGGCCCGCAATTCGTCAACATAGCGACTCGGCAAGCGGTAACTACCAATCTCATCGTAAAGAAAAAATACCTGCACACCGGCTCGGGCGCGCTCCTCCAGCCGCCGCTTGAGTTCACGACCGACACCGTCATCACGCACAATGTAAAACTGTACCAGCAGGTAGTCCTCTGCCTTGTCTATCCCTTCAAGAATACTGGAAAAAGTCTCTTCGCCATCGATCAGCAGTTGAGCGCTGTTACCGCCCATGAGCGGCAATTTGGCCAACCATTCCAGGACCTGCAGTTTTTCCTGATCTTCAGGTATTTCTGTGGCATAGCGGGTAACATGGGACATTTTCTGGGACAGTTCCCGATACAGATGATTGTCGCCCGATTTCCGCCCGATGACATAGCCGTTAAAACGATTACTGCCGAAAACCCAGTAGGCCGGAACCGACACGTAAGGAAAAGAATTAAGGGAAATAATCCAGGCCACCGCTCCCGGTGCCGTCCGGGTCGACATGAGGGCATCAATAGACGACAAAGCCCCCAACACATGCGCCAGGACAAAGATCACAACAACGATACCTTTTCTTCTCTTGAGCTTTGCCATTTACATCTTTCAAGTCAGGGTTGGCCAGACATCAAGAATAAAGTGCCCTACCCAACCTGGCAAGAACAAATAATGTTCTTTGAGGCAACACAAACAGCAAGCGCCTCTTTTAACCAATGTTCGATTAACAACCTCTCTCGATAAGAACTTACAACACCTGGATGTTTTTTCTTTACCTGCACCAAAATCTAACCAACCCTCTGCCTTCGCTTTGTTCTGCCTGATAGAACTACTCAGAGGAACATTTCCCCTGGCAGTCGTCTTAAAACAATGGTTGGACGAATTATGACTGTTAATCGATAATTTGCGCTGTTTCAGCATGAAAAATATGTTATCCGTATTTTGAGTAATACAGACTATTGTGAACCTCTTGTGGAGATCTCAGTATCATGGTGGTCAAATTAATTAATGACCGCGATCGGCAACTGGCAAAAATGCTGATTGAAGAGCATGGTTTCACCTTTGAAGAAAACTACGACGTGTTGTTCGGCAAGTTTGAGGCCGGAGAACTGGTTGCAACTGCGGCACGCGATCACAACATCTTTAAAATGATCTGTATCCGTGAAAGCCATCGTAGCAGCCCCTGCCTTGGAGAACTGATTACCGAATTGATCAACAGCTGTGCCTTCAGCGACATCAACAACTACTTCATCTACACCCGACCGGAGAATCGCGGCGCGTTTCAGCATCTCAATTTCAATCCGCTGGTGACCCATGACCGCCTTTGCCTCCTCGAATATGGTAACGGTTTGCAGAACTTCCTGGAACAACACAAAAACCTCAAACGCCCCGGCTCTAATGGTGCCGTAGTGGTCAATTGCAATCCCTTCACCCTTGGCCATCGCCATCTGATCGAAGAGGCTGCCTCGCAGGCGGATCATCTGTATGTTTTCGTTGTGCGCGAAGACCGTTCCTTTTTCCCCTTCGATGTCCGTATGAACCTGGTGCGTGAGGGAACCGCTGATCTGGCAGGAGTCACAGTCCTCAATACTGCTGCTTACGCCGTCAGTCATGTCACCTTCCCCGGCTATTTTCTCAAACAACAGGATGATCGGATGCAGCTTCAAATGGAAATCGACCTGCTTCTGTTTGCCCGCAGAATTGCACCCTTCTTCGGGATAGTTAAACGCTTCGTCGGCACCGAACCCTTTTGCCGCACTACTCGCAGCTACAATGACACCATGCCCCAGATTCTTGGTCGCGAAGGGATCGAAACAATCCAGGTGGAAAGAAAAGAGAGCGCAGGAGTACCGATCAGCGCTTATCGAGTACGCAAGGCCATGCGCATTGAGGCCTACGAAGCATTGCGTAGCCTGGTGCCGCCATCAACCCTGAAATTTCTGCGCAGCACCACAGGCCGTAAACTGTTGGCCGACATCAACAATTATCACAGGAGACACTGATGGAAATCGTCCGCAAGGCCCAGGCCGGAACCATGCAATCAAGTGATCTGATGGTTTTTATAGAACCTGCTCCACAGCTGCGAATTGACATTGAATCCACGGTTAAAAAGCAGTTTGAACACCTCATTCGCCATCAGGTTGAAGCCGTTCTCAATAAGTTTTCCGTTACCACCGGCCTCATCCGCATCAGTGATCGCGGAGCCCTCGATTATGCTGTTGCCGCGCGAGTCGAAACCGGCCTGATGCGCGCCTGCACCCTCAAGGAGATCAGCGCATGAACGGGGTACATTATCGACAGTGGCAAACCGGGCGTAACTTTCTGATCAAAATTGAGCCTGGAGAAAGCATTCGCGATCGCCTTAACAGTGTCGCCCTGGATGCAGGAATCCACCATGCGGTGATCATTTCTGCTGTCGGCTCGGTGTGCAACGTCGACTTTCGTGGCATCAAGTCCGGTGCCAAACGACCGATTTCCGAACCACGGATGAGCCGTCACCATCTTGAAGGCCCCCTGGAATTATTAAACCTGCAAGGGAACCTGATCACCGATGACAAGGGTGAAATCGATATCCATCTGCACATTGTCCTGGGGAAAAGTTCCGGTGACGTGGCGGGCGGACATCTGTTTGATGCCGAAGTTTTCGCCGGTTGCGAAATCGCCCTGAGTGAGATGCAGGTTACCGGCGTGGCGCGTTCTCTTTCCAGATCGTCCGGCACGCCGACAATCTACATTGAGGAGTCCTGATCATGGATCATTCGTTTCGTTTGCGTCGTTCGTTGCTCTATGTTCCCGGTAACATGCCGTCAATGCTGCAGAATATTCCGATTTTTGAAAGTGATGCGGTGATGATCGATCTGGAGGACGCGGTTCCTTACAGCGAAAAAGACGCGGCGCGTACGCTGGTTCACAGCTTCTTGAGCAACAACCGCGACCGCAGCAAGGAAATCTTCGTCCGCATCAACAGTCTTAAAACCGACTGGTGGCGTCAGGATCTGGAGGCAATTCTGCCGGCCCGGCCCGATGGGGTCCGGCTGCCCGAAGCCGATTCGCCCGAATACGTTGAGCATCTGGATACGGTCCTGACGGAATTTGAAGAGGAACTCGGCATCGAGATCGGTCATTTCAAAATCCTCCCCTCCATCGAAACCGCCGAAGGGGTCATCAACTGTATCAAGACCGCCCGCAGTTCAAATCGTCTGATCGGCCTGGCCTTCGGGGCTGAGGACTACACCGCGAGCCTGGAGATTGAGCGAACCAAAACCGGAGAGGAACTGTTTGCCGCCCGAACCCGGGTTGTCTGGGCCTGCAAATCCGCCGGTATCCAGGCTATTGACACGATTTTTGCCGATGTCTCGGATATGGACGCCTTGCGACGCGAAACAACTCTGATCAAAACCCTGGGATTCTCCGGAAAATCTTTGGTCAATCCCCGCCAGATCGAAGTGGTGCATGAGGTTTTTGCCCCCAAACAGGAAGAAGTTGATTACGCCCTGCAAGTCATCGATGCCATTCAGAAAGCCCGTGAAATGGGAACCGGGGTTATTTCCCTCAGGGGACGGATGGTCGATGCCCCGGTCGTTAAACGCGCAGTGCGAATCCTTAAAACCGCCCAGGCCCACGGCCTGATCGATATTGAGCTTGATGAAGAGGTGATTTATGGTCACAAATAGCCTGGGCCGCTTGCTGCCGGATTCCTTTTTTGGCAGAGCCGTACACCCCTACCAGGACCCATTCCTGAAGCGCCCGGTCGGTAATCTCGCGACGCGACCGTTACGCCGACATAACCCCGGAGATAACAAACTGCTCGGCAGCCTGCGTGACGCCATTGAAGCATCGGGATTAAAGAGTGGCATGTGTATCGCCACTCACCATCACCTGCGCAATGGAGATGCCCTTCTTAACCGACTGGTCCGCGAAATCGACGAACTGGGAATCCGCGATATCCGCATTGCTTCGAGTTCGGTCCACCCCG
>OBJA01002151.1_pt1 | contig 11916 bp, 16 predicted proteins | sample 1519751 | NCBI WGS metagenome assembly OBJA01 (sample SAMEA3881238, study PRJEB22517) | soil metagenome | biome: lake sediment; feature: soda lake sediment; material: sediment, water from around vicinity | place: India | collected 2013-12-23 | depth 3 m
ACTGGTTCCTTTGGCGGGAGCACGAGGGCAGCGCCCTCGTAAGAGACCTTTTTTGTCACTCAGCGGGACGGTCAAAGACCGTCCCCTACGTTTCGTATAGTCATGTCGTAGCCTTGCGTCAGTGCGGAAACACGACGATCAGCAGCATCTTCATTTGCTGCGGCGCGCTGACAGCGTGCGGTATGCCCGCCGGCATCACCACCGACTGCCCGCCCTCAACCGCGTGCACACTGTCGCCGATTGTGATATCGGCCTTGCCGTCCAGCACCATAACGAGCGCATCGCCCTTCGATTCGTGCGCGCTGATCTGCTCACCAGCATCGAAGCCAAAGAGCGTGATGCCTATCGACGGAGTCTGCACCAACGTGCGGCTGACCACCTGCCCTGGCTGATACGGCACAAGCTGTGCCATATCGAGCACCGTTTCGTAATCGATGTTTTTCAGATACTTGTTCATGATACCCTCCTTTTAAGTCACAAGACGTTTTTCGCCGCTGATCTGCTGAATCGGCGCGATATCCTGCGTGACCTCGACCGTGCCCATGTATGCGCCATTTTCGTCTCTGACGGCGAAGTAGCGTATGAACACGTACTTATCACCCATGCGTATCCAGAAATCCTCATGATCCTTCTTGCCCGATTTGAAATCGGACACGATGCCCTCCACGATGTGCACGCTGGCAGGCGGATGGCAGTCCGTCACCTTGCGTCCGATGATGGCCTTGGTGCGGGCAAACACGCGCTCGGCCCCCTGTGAGAAATAGCGCACCGTGTCGTCGCTGCCGACGAATGTGATGTCTACCGGCAGTGTGTCAAAAATGCGTGTGATCTCGTTTGGTGTGAGCACGCCCGTCGGCAGTGTGATGCTGCCTGTGGGCGCGGCCTGCTGTACGGCCTGCGCGGCCGGTTCGGCGGGCTGCCACTTTGGCGGCGCATCGATCAGGCAAAAGCCGATCTCACCGCTTTCATCGGCGATGTGCTGCCATTCGCTCGGCGAAAATGCTTCCATCGTCATCGGCACCAGTATGTTTTCCTCTTTGAATATCATCTCGCCGATTTTTTCAAGCGATTGCTCGAGACTGGCTTTGATGTTATCCGCCGGTGCGTCCTCCTTAACCATAGCCGACGTCTGCTTGATCAGCGCGCGAATCTCGTCGTCCACGCCCCACATCACCTTGGGCGGCGCGGTGATGCCATGCTTCTCAAGATACGGGAACAGCAGGTTCTCCTTTTTCGAGTAATGCTTGTCGATCTGATAAAGCGCGGTTAAATCAGCGGTGAGAGTCGCGTAATCGGCGCTGCCGTCAAGCAGCGTGTTGATATACGGGCGTATCCGTGTTTCAATCAGCGCCTCGATCGCGCGGTTTTCGGCCAGCAGCGTATGGACGGGGTGGCCCGGCTGCTTGGCCGCATCTGCTTTTGACTCGTGTATCTGCTCGACAGAGCCGCCCACCACTGCCGCGTGCAGATCGCACAGCTTTTGCACCTCCGATACGGGCATGCCCTGCGCTATCAGCGTGCGCTCCGCTTCGGCGATCTCGGATGCCGACACGCCGTCAAAAGCCTCCTTAAACTGTTGCTTGAGCGCGTCCACGCTGCGGCCCGCGTGCAGCTGCTCCAGAATTTTTCTGATGGTATTGGCTCTGTACTCCTTGTTGCCTATCTCCTTGCTCATGATTATTCTCCCTCCCTTATATCGCTTTGTAGCCATGTGCTTCAAGTTTTTCTTTTATCATGTCCATGTCGCGCTTTTTTAACGCTGCACCTTTGGGTATTGTCATCAGCCGTCCTGCCGTTTGCAGCATGCTAGGCTTTGCGATATCGGCAAACCCGATTTGTGCCATAATGCCGATCAGTTCGGGATACTTGCTGCACAGTGCATACACGCTCTGACTCAAATCAATGGTTTTCATCGTAGCGCCCCCTTTCGTTACCTATGACTAACTTCCTGATTTGATTGTAACGCAATGCCGATTAAAGCATCGTTGCAAATGCAACGCAATATATCTTTTTTGAGCAAACGGCCACACGGCTGTTCCCGTTATCACTGCTGTTGGTTTTTAAATCGTATTTTGCAAAAAAACGACGCGGCAACTGTCATAAAACGTTGACAATGACGGACGCTTGTGCTAGATTACAAATAGCGCTTTTCAGGAAGGCTTTCAAGGCCTTTTTTAATTGCGCGAAAGCATAAAGTTGGAGGAAGACCATGCGCACCAAGATCACACTGGCTTGCACCGAGTGTAAACAGCGAAATTACGATACAATGAAGAACAAGAAGAACGACCCCGACAGAATGGAGTTCAGTAAATACTGCCGTTTCTGCAAGAAGCACACCGCACATAGGGAAACCAAATAGTGAATTTATAAACGTTTAGGATGTGAGGGTTATGGCAAAAACAAAACTACTCGGCAACGACAGGAAGGAAAAGCTCGAGCAGCAAAAGAAAGCCGCCAAGCAGGCAAACAAGAAAAAAAGAAAGAGTCCTGCGCGGTTTTTTAAAGATGTGATATCCGAGCTGAAAAAGGTGACCTGGCCGACCGGAAAAGAGCTTTTGAAATATGCCGGTGCGGTTATCGCTTTCATTATCGTCATTGCCATTATTGTCGGTCTGATGGACTGGGGTTTGAGCTCCTTGTTCCGTCTTATGTTAAACAGATAAGGAGGCGCGCCAAGGCATTTTGCTTTTGCGCACTTTGATCAAATGTCCGAAGAAGTGAAAATCGACGAAACCACAGATGTGGAATCGGCGGTGAAAACAGAAGAGCCAAAAAAGCCCGAGGGTGTGTTTATCAAGCAGGAGAAAACAGACAAGCCCTACTGGTATGTTGTGCACACGTATTCGGGTTATGAGAATAAAGTGAAGGCTAACCTTGAAAAGGCGATTCAAAACCGCGGCTTTGAGGATGTGATTCTTGAAGTCAAGGTGCCGATGGAAGAGAGCATCGAGGTCAAGAACGGCAAGAAAAAACACGTCATGAAAAAGCGTTACCCCGGCTACGTCATGGTTAAAATGATACTGGACGATGAAACGTGGTATGTGGTGCGCAACACGCGCGGTGTAACCGGCTTTGTGGGCCCGGGCAGCAAGCCGATTCCCTTAACCGATAAGGAAGTGCGCGCGATGGGCGTTGAGAACGTGCCCATCAAGCTTGATGTAGAGGTGGGCGAGAACGTGATGGTCACGTCCGGCCCGCTTGAGAGCTTTGTCGGCGTCATCAAAGAAGTACAGCCCGAGAAACAAAAGGTGAAGGTTGTCGTGTCGATGTTCGGGCGCGATACGCTGGTCGATCTCGATTTCGTCCAGATAAAGAGAATATAAAGAAGCTTTGCTTCTTTTATCGCAAGTGGGAGGAAAACTGAGCCCTTCTGGGTGAACCAAATTCCGCTTGTACCACAATATTTAGCAACAGGAGGGTGTAACCATGGCAAAGAAAATTACCGGTTACGTCAAGCTGCAGATACCTGCAGGCAAGGCCACGCCCGCCCCGCCGGTCGGTCCGGCGCTCGGCCAGCACGGCGTCAACATCATGGGCTTTTGTAAGGAGTTCAACGAGAAGACAGCCAAGCAAGTGGGCTATATCATTCCCGTCGTCATCACGGTGTATGCGGACAGAACGTTCTCATTCATCATGAAGACGCCGCCGGCCCCCGTTTTGATCAAAAAAGCGATCGGCATTGAGTCGGGCAGCGGTGAGCCGAACAACAAAAAGGTCGGCAAAATCACCAAGGCTCAGCTTAAAGAGATCGCTGAACTGAAAAAACCGGATTTGAACGCGGCGAGCACCGAAGCGGCCATGCGTATGATTGCCGGAACGGCAAGAAGCATGGGTGTTGAAGTTGTCGACTAGGGATATGTGGGAGGCCGCAACAGGCCGTTTGACCACAAGGAGGATAATATGAAAAGAGGAAAGAAATATCAGGAAAGCTTAAAGGCTTTCGATAAGGCCACGCTATATGACCCGGCCGAGGCGCTTCAGTTGTCTGTGGATACAGCCAAAGCCAACTTCGATGAAACCATCGAGGTGTCGGTTCGTTTGGGTGTAGACCCGCGCCATGCCGATCAGCAGGTTAGAGGCGCGCTTGTTCTCCCCCACGGCACCGGCAAAACGCAGCGCGTGCTTGTTTTCGCCAAGGGCGACAGCGCCAAGGAAGCCGAGCAGGCGGGTGCTGAGTATGTGGGCGGCGATGAATTCGTCGAGAAGATCAAGAACGAGAACTGGTTTGAGTTTGACGTGTGTGTGGCCACGCCCGATATGATGGGTGTTGTCGGCAAAATCGGCCGTGTGCTTGGCCCGAAGGGTTTGATGCCAAACCCCAAATCCGGCACCGTCACCAAGGATGTGGCACGCGCCATCACCGATATCAAGGCCGGTAAAGTGGAATACCGCGTTGACAAAACGGCCATTGTGCACGTAATCATCGGCAAAAAGAGCTTTGGTAAGGAAAAGCTTGCCGATAACCTTGGCGCGTTGATGGAAGCGCTGATCAAGGCCAAGCCGTCGGCTTCAAAGGGCACGTATTTGAAGAGCGTTGTCGTTTCATCCACAATGGGCCCTGGCATCAAGATCAATCCCCAGCGGTTTATCGGTTGACAGATCGCGCGGGTGCTGATACAATGCATGAGTCAATAACAAAATAAGCAAAAACATCCGAAGACAACAGGCGCCGTATGGCTTAAAACACACAGCCTGTCGAGGAAAGTTGCGATAAAAAAGATAACCCTTTTTTGTGTGGCTTTCCACGCAACAAAGGGTTTTTGTTTACAAGGCGCCCTAAATTGGGCACATCATCGGCTGCAAGGAGGTGAAAGATTTGGGAGAAAAGCAAATTGAACAAAAAAAGCAGATCGTGCTGGACATCAAAGAAAAGTTCGAACGTTCGCAAAGCGTTGTTTTCTATGATTACAGAGGCTTAACCGTTGAAGAGGTATCCGAGCTGCGCAATAAGTTCCGCGAGGTGGATGTGGAATACCACGTCATCAAGAACGCCATGCTGCGGCGTGCGGCGGATATGCTGCAAATCGGCGGGCTTGACGAGACGCTGACCGGCCCCACGGCTGTGGCTTTTGGCTACAGCGATGCGGCTGCACCTGCCAAGGTGCTTGTGGAATTCGTCAAGAAGGTTAAAAAGACACAGATCAAATCGGGTGTGCTTGGCAAACAGGTGATCGGCATGGACGGCATACAAAGCCTTGCCGCGCTGCCCTCGAAGGAAGAGCTATTGGGCAGACTCGCCGGTACACTGCAGGCACCGATATCCGGCTTTGCGCGCTCGCTTTCGGGCATTATCTGCAAGCTGGGCTATGCACTCAATGCAGTGAAAGAGCAAAAGCAGGCTTAGATAAGCAAAAAACGAATATTTAAAATTTATGGAGGATACACATAATGGATCAGAATCAGATACTTGAAGCCATCGAGAAGATGAGCGTGCTTGAGCTCTCCGAGCTCATCAAAGCGATTGAGGACAAATTCGGCGTGAGCGCAGCTGCTCCTGTGGCTGTTGCCGCTGCCGGACCGGCCGCCGGCCCTGCTGCCGCTGCCGAAGAAGAAAAGACAGAGTTCAACGTTGAGCTCAAAGATGTGGGCGCAGAGAAGATCAAGGTTATCAAGGTTGTGCGCGAGCTGACCGGCCTTGGCCTGAAGGAAGCCAAAGACCTCGTTGACGGCGCGCCGAGCGTTGTTAAAGAGAACGTCTCTAAGGACGAAGCGACCGACATCATCGCCAAGCTTAAGGAAGCTGGCGCAACGGCGGAAATGAAATAAACTTTTGCCGCACAAAGCCTTCGACGGGCAATCCCGTCGGAGGCTTTTTTGTTCAGAGCGAAAGCAAAGAATCCCATGTGGGCTGATGAGAGCCGCTTTCATCAAAGCGTTTGGGATGCGTGTAGCATTCTTGTCATTCAGAGCACAGCGATGAATCCCATGTGGGTAGATGAGAGCCGCTTTCATCATATTGTTTGGGATGCGTGTAGCATTCTTGTCATTCAGAGCGCAGCGATGAATCCCATGTGGGCTGATGGAAGCCGCTTTCATCATATTGTTTGGGATGCTGTAGCATTCTTGTCATTCAGAGCGCAGCGATGAATCCCATGTGGGTAGATGAGAGCCGCTTTCATCATATTGTTTGGGATGCGTGTAGCATTCTTGTCATTCAGAGCGCAGCGATGAATCCCGTGTGGGTAGATGAGAGCCGCTTTCATCATATTGTTTGGGATGCTTCGCTGACGCTCAGCATGACAGTGGTCTTAGTTGCTCAGCATGACAGTGGTCGATGCTGCTCAGCATGACAGTGGGCTATGTTACTTTACATAATAATAGGCTAAATGCGGATTGTAGAACACCGCATGTGCGCATTATATGACGGGACGGTCGCAGACCGTCCCCTACGATTTGCCGTAAATCAGTATTGGCGAAACCCATAGGTTTTTCACCAAGCAAAAAGCCACAGACGGTTTCTCATCCGTGGCTTTGTGCATCGCCTTGCTATTGAACCTGATCTGCCGAAACGATGTGGAATTCTGTCAGCATCTGCATAAAGCGCGCGCCATGGCCTTCCTCGGCTTCTATGAAGTATTTGAAGGTGATGACGAATGTGCCGCCCTGTGTGTTGTCCACCAGATAGTACTCGATCATCTCATCGTCCCATTCGTATCCGCTCAGCGCTCTTAAATGAATCGCCGCGATTGGCTGCGTGACCGACTGCGCATCGTAGGTGACGCTGTAATCCGCATCAAGCTGTGCTTTGATCTGCGCGGCCAGCTCATCGGGCGTCTGCGCGCTCTGTGATATCGTCATCGATACCTCGGGCAGCTCGTCCGGGAAATCGCGCGGCACGATCTTGTCCCCCACCACTTCATACCGCTCTTCATCCAGATACAGTACATAGGTGACGGCCGATTCACCAGGCTCCTGCGGGCCCACGATAAGCTGCTGATCGGTATCTTCCTTCTCCCCCTCCACGATTACATCAATGGGCTTTTGCGGTGCGAATAAATCCGCGATGCTGGCGATAGCCGCCTGCCCAAGCGGTGTGAATGCCGTGATTGTAAGCCCCACCACAACCGCCGCCGCTATCCATCTTCCTGCGTGACCTCTTTTTCTGCTCATGTTGACCTCCTCCAATTTGTGTTCAATATTGTTCCATACCTGCTGTTGCTTTTGCGCGGCGCCCTGTGTGCCGGCATCAAGTGCCGCTTTGATTTTCTCATCATGCTTTTTCATCATTCACTCCTTGCTATCCCTGATCAGGTGTTTGAGCTTTTGGCGTGCCTGAAACAGCCGTGATTTGACGGTGTTTACGCTTGTTTTGAGCACTTGTGCCATCTCCCGCTCACTCAGCCCGTTCACGTATTTGAGCGCCACCGCTGTTCGCAGTATATCGGAAAGCTGTTCGATCGCGGTATACAGCGGTTGATACTCCAAAAATGCATAGACGGGCTGATGGGCTGCGTTGGCATCGGCCACATCCGGCATCGGCACCAGCTTGCTGCTTTTTTGCAGCTGCCGCCTGCTTTCGTTGACCACAATTTTTGTGAACCACAGCTCAAAACTCTCGCCTGCCCGCAGCTTTTGCCGGTAGATATAGGCTCTGATAAACGCCTCCTGCACCGCATCGGCTGCCGTCTGATCGTCCCGCGTAATCACCCGTGCGAGCCGCAGCGCACGGTTTGCGTGGGTTTCGTATAACCGTGCAAAGGCTTCCCTGTCTCCGTCACGGTATTTTTTGAAAAGTATCTCGTCCACATGCCCTCCGCTTTTATGCCTCTGTGATGATCATCTACTCAATATACCCCGCATGCACTAAAAAAGTTTTATCGGATTATTATTTTGTATTTTGCTTTTCGATTATACAATTGTTGCCCGTGGATACCCACCATGTTAACATATACACAAATCAATGGCGAACAGGAAATGAATCAAATGGATGAGAGAATCGCTTGCCGCATAAAGACGCCGATTGGCAAATTAACCGCACTGTATCACAACGGCGACATCGTGCGTGTGCTGTTTGCTGATGAGCCCATCAGCGCCGCGTACACAGCGTTCGACGACACGCTGCCTTTTGCCGCACAAATGGAAGCCTATTTCGCGGGAAAGCGCCGCCGCTTTGAGCTGCCGATCAAGCTGTCGGGTACACCATTCATGCAGGCTGTATACAATGCTGCTCTTTGGATACCCTATGGGCATACCGCAACATATGCCGAGCTTGCGCTCAAGGCAGGCTATCCGCGTGCGATGCGTGCCGCGGGCTCAGCCTTGCGGCGCATACCGCTGCCGATACTGATACCGTGCCATCGCGTGGTACACAAGGATTATACCAAAAGCGCATACCGCGGCGGCACCGATATCAAGAGCTATCTGCTTGATATGGAGGCGCGCTATAGCGCCCGGGATAGCGGCAGTTGACAGAGTGAACGGAGAGAGTCATGAAAGGGTACGCCCGTCTGCTTTTGCTGGTATGGGCGGCTCTTTTTTTATCGGGCTGTACATACCGCACAGCCAAATACCGCACAGCCACCGACCAATCTGTGCCGGACACACAGGCGTTGTTTGATGCGCGCATCAGCCGCCCTGTGCTGCCGGATGATACGCCATGCGACAAGCCGATCTGCACCGCATACGCGGACAGAGGTTTGCTGCGTGTGCAATACGCATCTGAAGATAAGCTCAAGCTTCAGGTGAGCTGCGGCAGCGATGCCGTTGTGTACAACCTTTTGGGTGATGGCAGTGTGCAGTCCTTTTCCTTGCAGTTTGGCAGCGGCGACTACACGGTGCGCATACTGCGCAACACACACGAGACGCGTTATGCGGTGCTTGAAGCCGAATCTTTCAGCGTCACGCTTGAGGATGAAAACGCCGTTTTTCTGCACGCCATACAAAACGTCTGCTGGCACTATGATCAGACGCCGATCATCGATGTGCCGCGCATCATCGCCCCCGCGCTGATTGAGGCGGATGATGCACAGCTTGACAGCGCGTGCGCAAAGCTGATCTACCAATACATCGTGCAAAGCATCAGCTACGATGGTATCAAGGCAGGTTTGATCGATCACGACTATCTGCCCGATATTGAACAGGTGTACACGCAGCGCAAAGGCATCTGCTACGATTACGCGGCGCTGCTGGCCGCAATGCTGCGCAGCATTGGTATACCGGCGAAGCTCGCTAAAGGCTATATGCGAAACCGCGCGGGCGATTACCACGCTTGGGTGGAGGCGTATATCGATGGTGAATGGATTACCATTGATGCCACAGCTGACGCGCTGCTCGGCGATGGTACCGTGATGCAAAAGAATGCCGCCGATTATCTGACCGTTTGTGTCTATTAAAGCTTTGCCCGCATGCGTCCATATTCCAAAACGCAATACATATAATCGATCACATATGTCACCGTGGATGCTGCTTGACATGGATAGTGGCATTTTTTCTGCCGTTTCGACATAGCCTAAAATGCACATTGTGAATAAACACAGCGCACATCAGCCATAATGATGTCATATCCTTAAATTGGGAGGAAGCGTGTTGAAACGTCATACGGCATGGACAGCAGTAGGAAGCGGCTTTCGTACTTTCACTGATTTGTGCAAAACAAGCATACGCAAAACAGCCGCTCTTATAAAAACGTGGCTTCACCGGTTGAAAACCGTACTTTGGCAGCGTGAGAAAACCGCTGGTGCCGCATTCGTGCGCGTTCGAAAAGAGGCCGGCAAAATCGGCCGCACGCCAAGTGCTGCTATCCATAAATCGAAAAAGACTCATGCGGAGAAAGCATACGACGGCGAAGCCCCTGTGTCTGTGCGCCTAAAAGCCATCGCGATTGGGCAGACACTGCGCATGCGTACCGCTGGGAAAGGAGCAATGATCGCCAAGGTATCATTGTGCACGCTTTGCACGCTGATGGGCTTTGCTGCGCTGCTGCTGTGCGTTTACACCATCATCCCGTCTGTTGTATCGGATATCTCTCATTTTTTCGAGGAGGATATTGCCGAGGCCATATACAAGCGCACGCTCAAGGACAGAGATCTGACTGTTTTTGAGCAGCCAATGACAGAGCTTTCATCAACACCCGTGCGCAGCAGCTTTCTATCGGTGCAAAAAGACAATCCCGATATCATCGGGAGGCTGACCATCGATGCGCTGCAGCTTGGCTATCTTGTTGTGCAGCACGAAAATAACGATTATTACACGTCCATGGGCTACAACCGCAAGAAAAGCAACAAGGGCGCCATCTATCTTGACAACGCATGTGATGCCACTGCGCACCCGCCAAAAGGGCACTATTTGATTTACGGCCACAATATGGCGGATGGCTCGATGTTTGGCAGCCTGCATCGCTATTTATACGCAGCGTTTTTTGAAAACTGCGGCCATATCCGTTTTGACACGCTGTACGCCGACTTTGAGTGGGAAGTCTTCTCTGTCTACCAGATTGCGTCGGGCGATGCTTTTGCCTATGCGCCGTATGAAAATGCGCAGCAGTGGCTCTCATACCTGCAGGCGCTGTCTTCAAAAAGCCTGTTTCCTGCGGATATCACACTTCACGCAGATGATGTGCTGCTGACGCTCGGCACGATTCCAAGCCGCAGCGGAGAGATGATCATCGTGCATGCGCGGCTTTTGCGTTAAGCTATTCGTGCCGCAGCGCTTCCACAGGATCGAGCTTTGAGGCTTTGTATGCGGGCATCAATCCGAACAATATACCTACCGTCGCGGAGAACAGCACGCTCAGTGTCGCCGCGCCGCGCGAAACCTCGGCCTGTATGCCAAGTATGCTGCCCGCTGCCTTGGTGAGCGCCACGCCCAGCACCAGCCCAAACAGCCCGCCCAGCAGCGCATAGAAAAGCGCTTCTGCGAGAAACTGCCCCAATATATGATGCTCGCCCGCGCCCAGCGCCTTGCGTATACCGATCTCACGCGTGCGTTCTTTGATGGTCACCAGCATGATGTTCATGATGCCAATGCCCCCCACAAGCAGCGCCACGCCCGCCACCGCGCCCACCACCGTTTTGAATATGTCCAGTATGTTCTGCGCATTGGCCAGCTCCTTGGTCAAATTGATGATTTTGATCGAGCCTTCACCGTACTTTGCAAGCAGCACCGACACGCAATCGGCAATCACTCTGTCGAGCACATCGGTATTCGTCGCGGATACCGATATTTCGTCCAGATACTTTTTGGAGAACATCGCTTTAAATGTGGTGACAGGAATGTAGCACTTGCCCGAGAAGAAAGACGAATAGATGCTTTTTTCTTCTTTCTCGACGCCCACCACAGTGAACTTCTGGCCGTTGATGCTCACCTTCTGCCCTTCCGCGCTGTCGTCTCCAAACAGCTCGTTCTTGGCTTTTTCGCTGAGCACCACAACCTGCCTCGCGTATTCAATATCCTTGGCTGAGAGCCCGCGCCCTTCATGAAACACCATTTGCTCAAGTGAAAATAGCGCTTCGCTGGTGCCCACAACGTCGGACACAATTCTTTTATTGCCAAGCGATAAGAAATTCTTTTTGTAGGCGGACGGTGCCACCTCGCCCACGCCGCTGACATTCTCAAGAAGCGTGACATCGGAGAGTGTGAGCACATCGCTGGGGCCGCGCACATCATTGGGAAACAGCCATACCCGGTTGATTCCAAACTTTTGCAGCTCGCTGTTGATCATCTGCTGCCCGCCGTTGCCCACCGATATCACGGTGATCATCGACGCGATGCCGATCATGATGCCAAGCACCGTGAGCACTGTCCGCAGGCGGTTTTTTTTAAGCTGGTGCGCAGCTATGTTCATGTAATCGCTTATTTTCATGACGCCTCCGGTTCTCTGATAACATGCCCGTCCTTGAGCACGATCAGCTCGTTGGCGTGATCAGCGATGCTGCGCTCATGCGTGCTCAGCACGATGGTCGTGCCCTGCCTGTTCAA
>OBJA01002152.1_pt1 | contig 11911 bp, 9 predicted proteins | sample 1519751 | NCBI WGS metagenome assembly OBJA01 (sample SAMEA3881238, study PRJEB22517) | soil metagenome | biome: lake sediment; feature: soda lake sediment; material: sediment, water from around vicinity | place: India | collected 2013-12-23 | depth 3 m
CATCAGTACCGGGAACAGTGAGGAGGCGGCCAGACCAAAGGCCAGTGCCACCACCTGTGCTGCAAAGCCTGGTGGATTGAGCCCCAGATAGCCCGCCAGTAGGATGGCGCCAGTCATCGCGATGCGTCCAGCCAGCAGTTCGGTCTTCTCGGTGATCTGCGGGGCGATAATACCCTTGAGCAGGTCATGCGAGATCGACGAGGAGATCACCAACAGCAAACCGGCAGCGGTAGAGAGCGCCGCCGCGATACCACCAGCCGCCACCAGGGCAATTACCCAGTTTGGCAGGTTGGCGATTTCAGGATTGGCCAATACCATGATGTCACGGTTAACATTCAGCTCATTACCCTTCCAGCCGTACTGCTCCTCGGCTGTGGCTGCAAAGGCCTTGTTACCGTCATTATAGAACTGGATGCGACCGTCTTCGTTCTTGTCGTTAAAGCTCAGCAAGCCGGTCTGTTCCCAATTCTTCATCCATTGCGGACGATCGTCATAGCGCAGGGTGGTCTCTTCGGCAATGGTCTCACCGGTGTGCACGGTCTTGACCAGATTGTAGATCGCCATGGCGCCCACGGCTGGAGCAGTGGTGTAGAGGATGGCGATGAATACCAGCGCCCAACCAGCTGACTTGCGCGCATCGCGAACGTTCGGCACGGTGAAGAAGCGCACGATAACATGCGGCAGACCAGCGGTACCGATCATCAGCGCCATGGTCAGCAGGAACATGTTCAGTGTGCCAAAGTTGTTGTTGATGGTGTACTGGGTGAAGCCCAGTTCAACCAGCACGAGATCTAGCTTTTCGAGCATGTACATGCCGCTGCCATCACTCATGGTGGCGCCCAGGCCAATCTGCGGCAGGGCCCAGCCGGTCAGTTGCAGCGAGATAAAGATCGCCGGCACGGTGTAGGCGAAGATCAGCACCACGTACTGGGCGATCTGGGTGTAGGTGATCCCCTTCATGCCACCGAGTACGGTGTAGCTGAATACCACCGCCATACCAACCACCATCCCCCAGAACAGATCCAGTTCCAGGAAGCGGGAGAAGGCGATCGCTACGCCGGTCATCTGACCGATGATATAGGTAATCGACATCACCAGCAGTGAGACGATGGCCACCACGCGGGCCGCCTTGGAGTAGTAACGGTCGGCGATGAAGTCCGGCACGGTGAACTTACCGAACTTGCGCAGATAGGGTGCCAAAAGCAGAGCCAGCAGCACGTAGCCACCGGTCCAGCCCATCAGGTAGGCGCCACCACTGTAGCCCATGAAGGCGATCAAACCAGCCATGGAGATGAAGGAGGCCGCAGACATCCAGTCAGCCGCAGTCGCCATACCGTTGGCCACCGGGTGTACCCCCTTGCCAGCTACATAGAATTCACTGGTGGAGCCAGCGCGCGACCAGATTGCAATGCCGAAGTAGAGGGCAAATGAGGCGCCCACTACCAGCCAGATCATAGTTTGAAGTTCCATCACTCCCCCTTAATCTTCGTGTACGTCGTATTCTCTATCGATCTTGTTCATCTTCCAGACATAGAAGAAGATCAGGCCGATAAAGGTGTAAATGGAACCCTGCTGGGCAAACCAGAAGCCCAGGGGATACCCGCCCAGCTGGATATTATTGAGTACATCGACCAGAAGAATTCCAAAGCCGAAGGACACAACAAACCACACGATCAGGCATCCTACCATCAGGCGAACATTGGCCTTCCAGTATTCTGCAGCGCTACCTGTAGGTTGCATTGCTCTCTCCTCTTGTTGATAAAAAATGGTGACTACAACTGGTATTCAAGTGCGATCTTACTTTGTAACTTACGTCCCTGACGGAATGCCTCCTTGAGGATACGGCGATCCAGTTCATTGAGCTTGTCTGGATCAAGACGATTGCTCAGTGGCCTGCCCTCCTTGGCTTGCTGGCGGTGGTTGCGCATCCGCAGCAACTGGATGAAGTGGTAGGCCTCGCACCAGGCATCGACATCGGCCTGGCGCAATACCCCGGCATCGGCGGCGGCCAGCAGGCGGCCCTCGGTATTGGTGTCGCTGATATGGTGGGCCAGGGCGATGAGGCGTGCTGCATCGACAAACGGAGTCAGCCCCTGCAGTTTCAGATCGAGGGTATGCGCCTCGTCGCCGCCGGAACTGAGCTTGAATTCGCCAAACAGCCCCAGTGGCGGGCGCATCTGCATCGCATTGGCAGCCAGTTGGCGACGGAAGCGGCTGTTGCGACCGGTCTGTTCAAGCAGCATTTCCCGCAACGGTTCAATCTGCGCGGCATCGCCATAAAGTGGGCGAAAATCGAAGAAGATAGAGGCTTTGAGCAGGTGTTCAGGATTGCCCTGATCGATCCAGCGTTCAAAACGGCCACGCCATTCGTCCAGGCTCAGGCAACATTCGGGATTGCTGGCCATGATGTTGCCCGGGCATAGCGGAAAGCCGCACTCGGCCAGGGCCTCGTTGATCTGCCTGGCCAGCGGCAGCAGGCGCTGGCGGGTCTGTTCGGCGCTCTCATTGGGCTGTGGTATGAACAGGATGCCATTGTCCTGATCGGTCTTGAGGGTCTGCTCGCTGCGGCCCTCGCTGCCGAAGGCCAGCCAGACAAACGGCGGCACCGGTTCATCGTGCCGTTCGAGCATCAGGGCGATGACCCGGCGGGTCAGATTATCGTTGAGCGCGGCGATCAGGCGGGTCAGTTGTTCCACCGAGGCGCCCTGGGCCAGCATCTGTTCGACCAGGCGATGGATGTCATGCCCCAGCGGGGTGAGTTGATCGATGCTGGTGGCGCGCGCGATGGCCTGGCCGAGGCTGGCAATCCCGACCCGCTGTAGCGAGAAGATATCGCGCTCGGAGATCATGCCGACCAGCTGGCCACGCTCCACCACACAGATATGGCCAAAGCCGTGGCGTGCCATTAGCAGGGCCGCCTCGTGGGCCATCGCATCGGCTGGCAGGCTGAGCGGCTCCGGGGTCATCACCTCGCTGATCGGATTGTCCAGTTCGCAGTTGGCCTGTGACACATGCCTGAGCAGATCGTGCAGGGTGAACACCCCCGCCACGCGCTGTTTTTGATCAACGATGACCATACTGCCGATGTGTTCGCGCTGCATGGTTTGCAGGGCGGTTTTCAGCGGCGTTTCGGGCTGGCAGGTAACGGCGCTACGCTTGATCAGATCACGCAGCGGTGTATTCAGTGAGTTATCCGCGGCGATCCGGCTGGCGCTGCGCGCCTGGATCTGGCTGAGGGCATTATCCAGCAGGCTGGCGAGACGGCGGGTACAGAAGTCATGAAATGCCACGCTGTGTTGCAGCAGATAGTCAAAGGCCTCGCGCCCCAGCTCATAGCAGAAACTGTCCTCGACCGCGCGGGCGATGGTCTGGGTCGGACGACGCGCCAACAGGGCACCAATAGGAAAACACTCGCCAGGGCTCAGTTCCCAGCCACCCCCCTCATCACCATCCTGGGCTTCGCCACGGATCCGCCCCTGTTTGATGATATGGAAGTTCTCGGGAACGCCGGCATCAGGGCTGCTGACTACGGTATCACGCGGATAAAAGACCAGACGCAGGCGCTTCGCCAAATAGCTCAGATGGTCTTCCTCCATCCGATCGAAGGGCGCATGTTGCTGTAGAAATTCGATAGTCTGGGCCAGTGCGGTCTGTTCCATACCTGCTCATCCGGTAAGAATTGCAAAAGCCACCGCAATTAACATGCCATCAATAGTTACTATTAAAATCAAAGAGATAGTAGGGTGTTAATGGCGAAGTGTTACGAAGGGTAACAAATGCCTGTTACGTTTCGTACCGCATGGGGTGACAGGGTGATCGGAAAAATAATTGCACAAGTGGCTTGAAATATTAGGTTGTGCTAATATAATTTCACTAAGCACAATAGTTGACTATTGAGGTTGGATTATATGTTCTTTGCGAATGTGAAAGAGATTGATGCCAATGAGTTGGCGCAATGGATGGCCGATACCTCAAAGGCCTTCCGCATTATTGATGTGCGTGAACCGATGGAACTGGCACAAGGTTCCATTCCGGGTGCTGAGGCGATGCCGCTCTCCGCGCTGGGCAATCGTCTGACCGAGATCGAGCCGGAACAGCAGGTGGTGTTTATCTGCCGCAGTGGCGCGCGTTCTGGTCAGGTCTGTGCCTATCTGGCGCAAAATGGCTTCGAGAATGTCTACAATCTGCGTGGCGGCGTGCTGGGTTGGGCGCAACATGGTTATGAATTTGCCAAGGTTTCTTAACCCGGATGCTGCATAAATTCACGCGATGAACGATTCGCCTGGAGCGAATCGTGACAGCCGAAGGCTGGCCCCGCAGGGGCAAGCACATGGATATACATGACAGCGCGCAGGATATTGATTGCATAATGGATTTTTCGACGGAGAGGTGTAGTTATGTCCATGGATGGACGGTATTTGGCGGGAGGCAGGATGCCGGTAGCCATATTCATACACCTGGCAGAGAAAAATCCATTGAGCAATCAAGGGACAAGCGTGGGTGTGTGCAATTTATGAAATGTCCGGGTTAAGCAAAGGCAGTATTCGAGCTAACAGAGAGGGGCCATACGGCTCCTCTTTTTTTTGGCTTGTTGTCAGGGCAAACATGGTGTCTAATCTGGAGGGCACTTCTAAATATTCATGAGCACGCATCTTGAACCCTCAAATCCGCGCTCTCTGCGTTGCAAATCGCGATTGCCAGTTCCAGATGCAATCTAGCACCGCCATCCATGGCGGCGTTCGCAATAGCTGGCTATTACGCGTGATTTGCGCCTTGATAGCACGGATTTGAGTGCCCAATCTGACACACTCAGAATAATTAGAAGCGCCCTGGATACGATCCACCACGAAGCAGGCTGCAAAAGACGGCACGATTCATGGAGACAGTATGGTAGAACGGGACGGTGTATTGCTCCGTGTGGTCATGACGCTGGTCATGCTGTCTGGCATCACGGTATTACTGATATTCGCCAACCACTTCTTCCGCCTCGGTGAGGGCTGGCTCACCCTGTTGGCCCTGCTCGCCACCCCACTGCTGCTCTGGCCCGTATTTTCCCTCCACCGCCTTGCTTACAATAACGGACGACTGCAACGGCAACTCGTCGAGACGCAACACGAACGGGCGACCTTTCATGGCCTGTTTGCCCATGCCAAGCGTATCGCCAGTTTGGGGAGTTGGGAGCTGGATCTGCGCTCCGGTGCCTTGGTCTGGTCTGATGAGGTCTATGCCATGTACGGGATGGTGCCGGGCCAGGCACTGGATAAAAAGACCGTACAGGCGGCGATATACTGGGCAGATCGGGATGAATATTTCCAGGCCCTGGAACGCGCCCTGAAGGAGGGGGAGTGGCTGGACAGGGAATTTCGCGTGGGTCATCCCGGTGGCGGTATTCACGTCCTGCATGACAGGGGGGAGCCGTTGTATGACACGCAGGGAAGGATTGAGCGACTGATCGGTGTCACAACCGATATCACCAGTCGGATCCAGGCGGAATTCAAGCTGCGCAATGCCCACATGGAGTTTCACCGCATCCTCGATCACATGCAGGATACCTATTACCGGGCCGATCCCGTCGGCCGGCTGGGTCTGGTATCCAATTCAATGGCGGAGCTGCTTGGCTATCAGCCACACGAGGCCGTCGGCATACGGATTGCCGACCTCTATGCGCTGCGACGCCACGGGCAGTCCTTCCTGCGCGATCTGCATAGCCACGGCGGAAGGTTGCGCAATTACGAGATTGAAATGAAGCATCGTCTGGGCCACTCGGTCTGGGTTTCGTTAAATGCCCAGTTCATTCTGGATGAAAAGGGCAAAACGATCGGGATCGAGGGCACCATCCGTGATATCAGTGAACTGAATCGGGCACGCCAGGCCCTGCACAAGGAAAAGGAATTGGCACTGGTCACGCTGCAATCGATCGGTGATGGGGTGATTACCACAGACAAGGATGGCCTGATTACCTATCTCAACCCCACCGCTGAAAATTTGCTGGCTGGGGACAGCAAAACGATGCTGGGCGTGCATTTTCACGAGGTATTGCCATTGGTGGATGAGATCACCGGGGAATCGCTGGGGGATCTGGTGCAGATGTGCATGTCACTGGATAGCAGTCATGCCCAGGTGGATGACGGCATGTTGATCAGAAAGGATGGTAGCCGTTTTCATATCAAGGTGACCACGGCGGCGATGCATGATCACTTTGGGCAGTTGGTCGGTGCGGTACTGGTGCTGCATGACATTACTGAAGTGATGAATATGGCCAACCAGCTTAGCTACCAGGCCAGCCACGATATGTTGACTGGTCTGTATAATCGACGGGTCTTTGAGAAACGGCTCGAAGATTTGATTCGACTGGCTGCGGAGGGGGGGCGGGCAACACGTCCTGTGTTACTTCGATCTCGATCAGTTCAAGGTGGTCAATGATACCTGTGGACACAAGGCCGGTGATGAACTGTTGTCGCGGATCGCCAGTTTGATGCAACGGCATATCCGCGAAAGTGATGTGCTGGCCCGTCTGGGTGGTGATGAGTTTGGAATCCTGCTGGAACATTGCCATCTGGATAAGGCTGTCAAGATCGCGGAAAAACTGCACCATGCGATACGCCAATACCGTTTTGTCTGGGATGACAAAACCTTCGAACTGGGTGTTTCGATCGGCGTGGTACCGGTTGGCCAGGATAGCAGCAATCTGGCCCATGTCATGGCGGCGGCGGATGCAGCCTGTTATATCGCCAAGGACAGTGGCCGTAACCGCGTGCATGTCTATCAGCCGGATGATGAGGCGGTGGTACAACGCGATGGTGAGATGCAATGGGTACACCGGCTGGCCTCGGCCTTCGACAACAACAGTTTCGAGCTCTATGCGCAGCCGATAGCGCATATCACTGGTGATCGGGTGGTTTCGCACTATGAGATCCTGTTGCGAATGCGTGATGGCAGCGGGCGCATGGTGCCACCGGGTGCCTTTATCCCAGCCGCAGAACGCTACAATCTAATGCCAGCCATTGATCGCTGGGTGATCCGCAAGACCCTGGAGATGCTGCGCGATGCGCAGGGTGAACTGGCCTTTCCACCGGTTGAATGTGCCATCAATCTTTCCGGTCAATCCCTGTGTGACGAGCACTTTCTGGAATATGTGGTCGATCTGTTCGATGAAACCAGTGTCCCCTGCGAGAATATCAATTTCGAGGTTACGGAAACCGCCGCGGTGGCTAACCTTTCCCATGCCACACGCTTTATCAGCGTACTGCGCAGCATGGGTTGCAGTTTTGCACTGGATGATTTCGGCGCCGGTATCAGCTCGTTTGGTTATCTGAAAAGCCTGCCGGTCGATTATTTGAAGATCGATGGCGCCTTTGTGCACGATATGGTGAATGACCCGGTCGATCAGGCAATGGTCGAATCGATCAATCAGATCGGCCAGATCATGGGGCTGAAGACCATCGGTGAATATGCGGAAAATGAGGCGGTGCTGCTTGCCCTTGAAAAAGCGGGCGTAGACTTTGCGCAGGGCTATGGTATCTCGCCACCCAGATCCTTTGCCGAGATCCTGCAACAAGAGGGACATAACCGGCGAAGCAGTGTGGCTTGAGGATCATCAGCCCGGGCAGGTTGGGAAACAGTACGACAGGAGGTTTGCATGGCGATCCTGATTGATGGGCAATGGCATGATGAGCTGGACTATCTGAGTGGTGACAAGGATGGCCATTTTCAGCGCAAGGAGAGCGTCTTTCGCGATTGGATCGAGGCCGACCCGGACGCCACCTTCCCAGCCCGTCCCGGGCGCTACCGGCTGTATGTCTCGCTGGCCTGCCCGTGGGCACATCGTACCCTGATCGTTCGCAAGCTCAAGGGGCTGGAGGCCATGATCCCGGTTACCGTGGTCGATCCGATCATGGGGCCGCACAGCTGGCATTTTAGCACTGAGACGGGCTGTGATCCGGATCCGGAGATGCAGGCACAATGGTTGTGGCAACTGTATCTGGCTGCCGATCCGCACTTTAGCGGTGTACCGACGGTGCCGCTGCTGTGGGATAGCCACACTGCCACGATCATCAATAATGAATCGAGTGAGATTATCCGCATGTTCAACAGCGCCTTTGATGCAGTTGGCGCACACAAGGACGTGGATCTCTATCCACTGCCGTTGCGAACCACCATCGATGCGATCAATGCGCGGGTCTATCAACAGATCAACAATGGCGTGTATCGCGCCGGTTTCGCCACCAGCCAGGCTGCCTACGAAGAGGCCTATGACCTGTTGTTTGCCGCGCTGGATGAACTTGAGGTGCGGCTCGGCCAACAACGCTATTTGTGCGGCCCGAGGATCACCGAGGCGGACTGGCGCCTGTTTACCACCCTGATCCGCTTTGATGCCGTCTACCACGGCCACTTCAAGTGCAATCGGCAACGCCTGAGTGAGTTTCCCAATCTATGGGCATGGACACGCGAGTTGTATCAGTGGCCAGGCATCGCCGAAACTGTCAATTTTGACCATATCAAGCGTCATTACTATATGAGCCATCGTCAGATCAATCCGACCGGGGTGGTTCCCAAGGGCCCACAACTGGATCTGGCAGCTCCCCATGGACGTGGGGATACCATTAGCCACTAAACATCCACGTAGTCATCAGATTGTCATCCCGGCTTAATATGCCGGTCATCTGCAGTCGGCATCCTCCTTGCGTCAATCAAACCCGTAAGGAGCAAACCCGATGTGCAACAAAAAATACCTGGTGGCAGCAATTGCAACGGCCAGTTGTGCCTTTACCACCATGGCCAGTGCCGGTGTCGTAACCTCCAAGAGTGACATGGAGATCTACGGACGCGCGCATCTATCGATCGATAGCCTGAACAATGGTGCGGATTATAATGAGATCAACATCTCCAGTAACTCGTCACGCATTGGCTTCAAGGGCAAGACCGATTTTGATTCGATGACGGCCTTCTTCCAGATTGAACAGCAGATCGATTTCAATCTCAATCCTTCTGACGATGACAATGATGCCAAATTCTCAACCCGTGACACCTTCGCCGGGGTGCGTGGGGGGGTTGGTATGGTGCGTCTGGGCAAGTTCGATACCCCATTCAAGGCGGCCCGTGGCCCGGCTAATCTGTTTGGCGACCAGGTCGGTGATATGCGCAACCTGACCCGGGTGGGCAATGGCCGTTTTGACGAGCGCGCACCCAATGTCATTCACTACCAGACGCCCAAGCTGGGTGGCGGGATGCACATCAACCTGGCCTATTCACATCATCAGGGTGAGGAAAAGGAGAGTGTGGACAACAAGGATACTGCAGTAAGCACCTCCGTGACCTATAAGGCCGGTGCGCTGGATCTGGCTGCTGCCTATGAGGCATTTGGTGAGGATGCCAGCCGTGGTAAGCGCAACGCGATGCGTTTTGCCGCTGGTTACAAGGTAGTGGATGATCTGAAACTGGTTGGTTTCTATCAAACGGTCAACCATGATAACGATGCGCATGATGCCCGGGTGTTTGGTGTGGGTGCCGATTACGCACTCGCCCCGAAAAAGATCTATCTGCGCGCCCATTACCTGACACGCAAGGCTGATGCGGATGACAGTGATTCCAATCTGGTGGCCGTCGGTGTTGAACACCGCATCGACAGTGCGCTGCGTTTCTATGTCAATGTCGCCCAGGTCAGCAATGACGACAATATTGCCCTGACCCCGTGGGGGCAGGCACGTACCGCCACACCTTCCGGTGCAGCTGGTGAAACCGCCCGTGGTATCTCGGTGGGTATGCGTTACGATTTTTAGGATGTCTTCTGGCATGGATGCCATCGTCACTCCTCATTGCAAGCCGGGACAATATCTTTGCCCGGTTTTTTTATGCCTGAAAAGCACCGCGCACAGCAGGCCCGGATGCTCGCATGGCAAGGGCATAACAGCAAGAAAAAAAAGGCGCCTCATGCGCCTTGCAAACTACCAGGATTCATCGTGTTCGATGGTTTGACGACGCTACGTTCCTGTAGAAAATGTCTGTCATCGTTCGTTGCCCCGAAACGGAGAGTGAACAAGGGGATTATCGTTGTCAGGCGTTACAACAAGATGACACTACAGCATGTATTCAGCGCTTTTGACGCGGTATCCCCAGGCGGGTACGCCGCTCCCACAGGGTCTTGCGGCTGATCCCCAATTGACGCGCCAATTCGGTTTCGGTCATGGTGGTTTCATGTTCACGCACGAAGCGAAGGAAATATTCATCCAGCGAGAGTTTGTCGTGGGGATCGTTGTCTAGCAGTGAACCTTCCGGTGTCTGCAGGCCAAGCAGGGTGGGGCGCAGGAGATCGTCATCGGCAAGGATAACGGCACGCTCGATGATATTCTCCAGCTCGCGTACATTGCCTGGCCAGTGGTAGGTCTGCATCGCCTGGATGGTCTCCGCGGCAAAGCTCATGGCGGGATGGTTGAGGCGGGCACAGGCCCGCTCCAACAGTCGCTCGGCCAATTCCAGGATGTCGTCGCCGCGTTCACGCAGTGGCGGCAGCACGATCTCCATGACATGCAGGCGAAAATAGAGATCGCTGCGAAACTCGCCCTGTTCGACCAGTTGTTTGAGATCGCGATTGGTGGCGGCGAGTAGGCGCACATCGACATGCCGTGAACGGGTCGAACCCACGCGACGGATCTCACCTTCTTGCAGCACCCGCAGCAGGCGTGCCTGTGCCTCCTGCGGCAGCTCACCGATCTCATCAAGAAACAGTGTGCCGCCGTGGGCCGCCTCGACCAGGCCATGGTGGGTCTCATTGGCGCCGGTAAAGGCACCCTTTTCATGGCCGAACAGTTCCGACTCGATCAGGTTTTCCGGGATGGCGGCGCAGTTGACGGTAATCAGCGGGGCCTGGTTACGCGGGCTCTGTTCATGCACTGCACGCGCTACCAGTTCCTTGCCGGTGCCCGATTCACCGAGGATCAAGACTGTTGCCTCGGTGGGGGCGACACGGCTGATACGGCTGAACACCTCCTGCATTGCCGGACTGCTGCCGATCATTCCGCCAACCGGGTAGCGTTTGGAGAGATCCGATTTCAGGGCCAGGTTTTGCCGCTCCAGACTGGATTGCTTGAGTACCCGTTCCAGGGTAATCAGCAGTTCATCATGATCGAAGGGTTTGGCGATATAATCGACCGCGCCAAGCTTCATCGCCTCGACTGCCGAGCGGACGCTGGCATAGCTGGTCATGATTAGTACTGGCACGCTTGGCGCCTTTTGGATCACTTCGATCCCTGGCGGGCCGGGCAGGCGCAGATCGGCAATGATCAGATCGAAATCCTCCAGATCGTTTTCCTGCTCTGCCTGGGGAATGGAGGCGGCCTCGCTGACGGTGTAGCCATTGCGTTGCAGCAGCCGCCGCAATGACTGGCGAATAATCTGTTCGTCTTCGATGATCAGGATTTGTTTCATGGTAATCAGGATCCCGTAGTGGAAACTGCCAACAGGCAAGCGTCTACAGCGAATATTCCATTGGCAGGCGAATTTCCACACGTGTGCCGTGGCCGATGTCGCTGTTGATTTCAATGTTGCCGCCGTGTTCCTGCACGATGCTGTAAACCAGCGGTAGCCCCAGACCGGTGCCTTCCCCCGGTTGCTTGGTGGTGAAGAAGGGTTCGAAGATCCGATCCCGATACTCTTCCGGGATTCCGTGCCCTTCGTCCTGCACCTCAATCAACACATGCCGGCCATCCTGTTTGACCTGGATCTGGATGCGCTGGTTGCTCATGGAGGCGTGGCAGGCGTTACTGAGCAGATTGACGAAGACCTGGATCATCCGTTGGCGATCACCACGGATGCGCAGTGCCGGGTTGCAATCCAGGTGGTAATCCATCTGCTTGCCGGCGTGGCTGAGACGCACCAGGCGCACTGCCTCGTCGATGCACTGGCAGATATCCAC
>OBJA01002153.1_pt1 | contig 11904 bp, 8 predicted proteins | sample 1519751 | NCBI WGS metagenome assembly OBJA01 (sample SAMEA3881238, study PRJEB22517) | soil metagenome | biome: lake sediment; feature: soda lake sediment; material: sediment, water from around vicinity | place: India | collected 2013-12-23 | depth 3 m
CGTTCGCCTCGTTGTTGCCCGGGGCCGACGACTCGGAGCTGACGATTTACGATCTCGAATTTTCTGCCGAAAGATCAAAGTGATAAAACAAAGAGAAAGGAGTATAAAAAATTATACTGCTGGGGTAAAAAAATCTTGACAAAGATACTTGCCACGGATAATTTACAGCACAAGCGCAATGTCTTCGCCCGTTTTTCTTCTTGAATTCAAGGGAAGTTACAGCTGGTGGTCAGCCTGAAAAAACGGATGAAGGGAAAGTGATCCCCCGCGAAGGGGTAAAAAAGTATTCAGGAGAATTAAAGATGAAGAAGATTATCGCTTCTGCTGTAGGTCTTATGATGGCCGGTGGGATTGCTACTACCGCTTCTGCCGCTGTTGAGAATCAGTTCGGCGGCTACTGGCGTAACCGTCTGTTCGTCCAGGATGAATTTACTCAGGACGGCTCCAGCTACTATCGTGCAGACAATCGTACCCGTCTGTTCTACACCGCTAAATTCAATGACGACTTCAAATTCGTCAACAAGTTCGAGTTCAACTCGATCTGGGGTGACGCAGTAGGTGGCGATATCGGCGCTGACGGCAATATCTGGGTAGTCAAGAACTCCTATGCCGATTTCAACGTCGGCCCGGTCAATGCAAAGCTCGGTATCCAGGGTGCGACGATCGCTCGTGGTTTCATCTTCGATGACGACTTCTCCGGCGCCATGATTACCCCCACTTTCGGCAACATAAGCGTGCCGATGGTATATATCCACTCCAGTAACGAAGATCTGGGCGCCGGCGCCAAGATCCTCAATACCGACGAGCATATCGCGGCGGTTCTCGTCAGCATCAAGGTCAGCGACGCGATAAAAGTTACTCCCTACGGTGTCTATCACACCCAAACCGGCGACTTCGATAACTGGTATCTCGGTGTCGATGCCGATATGAAAATGGGAGCAGTATCCCTGTGGGGCACCGCCATTTACAATGGTGGCGAGATCAATAACGTAGACAACAAAGGTTTCCTGGTAGCAGCAGGCGCTGACGCAGGTATCGTTCATGGCCAGGCATTCTATGCGACCGGCGACGACAATCCGGCCGACAGCGACAACGATGCCTTCATCTCCGCTCCCGGTAGCTCCTACTACTGGTCTGAGATCATGGGCCTCGGTGTGTTCGATAACCGCGCTTCCAGCGGCGCCCCGGGTGACGACATTGCCAACGTCTGGGCCGTCAACGCCGGTGTGACCCTCAAGCCGATGGATAAGCTGAGGTTGGATTTCGATGTATGGTATGCTGCCCTTGCCGAGGATAATGCAGCCGGTGACAGCGAGCTCGGCGTTGAGTTCGACGGCAAGCTGACCTACACCATCATGGAAAATCTCACTGCTGAAGGCGTCTTCGCATATCTCATCGCCGGCGATGCTACCGGTGACGAGGATGTTATCGAAGGCGGCGTTCGTTTCTCTCTCAAGTTCTAAGTTGAGACGGTAACAATTTCTTAGCTGACGAGAATGCAGTATCGGCCCGGTGGAGTTCGCTCCACCGGGCTTTTTGTTTGCCGGACAAGGCGGCAAACCTGATGAATTGACCGTAGTCAAGCCTTCCATTCACCCAATGTGGCGCGCCCTGGAATAAGCATGACAGAACCGTCTGTACGCTGGCAGGTCCTGGCCATGGTGATGAGCGGTGTGTTCCTCTCCACCATGGACAGCGGCATGATCAATGTGGCCCTGCCGACGATAATGCGTTCCTTGAATCTCAGCCTCGAACATGCCGGGTTCATCGTCTCCTTCTATCTGCTTACCATTACCGTAACTCTTGTCTTCTGGGGGAAGCTGGGAGATCGGTTGGGACGGGGCAAGGTCTATCTGGGCGGCATGGCCATTTTCTCGTCCGGCGCGCTTGCCTGTTACTGCTCGTCTACCTTCCTCACCCTTCTGCTGAGCAGGTTCCTTCAGGCCTTGGGGGCGAGCATGATGATGGCTTCCGGCCCCGCTATCATCAAGATGGTATTTCCTGCCGGTTACCTCGGCCGGAGCCTGGGCATGGTAGGGATGGCGACCGCCTGTGGCCTGCTGACCGGCCCTTTGGTCAGCGGCATTATTCTCGCACACTTTCCCTGGCAGGTAATTTTCCTGGTGACCCTGCCGGTCAGTGGGATAGTCCTTCTGTCAGGTTGGATATATCTCCTCGGTCGCATACCCGTGCAGTACACCGGGGGGGTCTCCTTCGACTGGGCAGGCAGCGGCTGCTGGGTGGCGATGGCAATTTTATGCGTGGGGATTTTCCACCGGGTGGATTTGCTGCTGCACCCGGGCATTATCGCTCTCGCCGCTCTCCTGATCGTCCTCATCTTCCTCTTTATTCGAATAGAGAAGAAAGTTCGAAATCCGATAGTCCCGGTCTCGCTGTTTGCTGAGAGGTATTACTGGGTCGGGGTATTCACCGCGTTCATTTCCTTTGCCACCCTGTTCGCAGTGCTGGTTTTGGTGCCGTTCTTTCTTGAATATATCCTGCAGCTGCCGATCGAGAAGGTCGGCAGGGTGATGATGGCGGTACCGGCCACTCTCATCATCCTGTCCCCGACCGCAGGAAGACTGTTCGACAAGATAGGCGCCAGATTCCTGACGACGGCAGGCATGGGGATTTCCGCTTTGGCCCTGGCAAGTCTTGCGTTTCTTTCGCCTGAAAGCTCGACTGCCGAGGTCATGGGCAAACTTGCCCTGCTCGGTGCAGGCCAATCTATTTTTTTGTCACCGAACAGTGCCTCGATTCTTTCACGGGTGGATGAGGAGCATTCGGGAATCACGGCGGGAATCTTGGCAACTGCCCGGAATTTCGGCATGGTCACCGGAGCGACTCTGGCGGCGGCCTTGTTTTCGTGGTGGTTTGCTCATTTCAGCGGAGGCGGCTTGCTCGGCGAATACACCGGGGCGGAAGCGGGACCCTTTCTCCTGGCCTGGCGGATCACCTTGCTGATCACCGCAGGTCTTGCTCTGCTCGGGGTTATTATTTCTGCTCGACGGCAATAGGGGATTGTTTGGGGAGAGTCACAGATGCCAGCGTGCCGCCGCCGATGGCGTCACGAATGGTAAAGGAACCATCGTGCTGCTGGACGATCTGCTCGACCAGGGCCAGGCCCATGCCGTTGCCATACGTTTTGGTGGTGAAGAAAGGATCCTTGACGTGCGGAAGGGTCTCCGCCGGGATGCCGGATCCCGAATCGATCACGTGGATGGTCACGGAATTGTCATCTTCCTCGGCGGCGATCCGCAGGGTGCCGCCGGCAGGCATCGCCTCCAGGCTATTGCGGATGAGGTGGAGGAAGACCTGGCGGATCTTGTTTTCATCGATCGGCAGAGTCGGGCCGGGCCCGTCAATATCGAGAGAATACTCGATATTGTTCTGTTTCATTGTGATGTAGAAGATCATGACCGTTTTACGGACGAGGGAGAAAATCTGCCTCATCTCGAACTGAAGCTTCTTGTCTTCGACAAAACTGAAGAGATCTTCCAATATTGTTTCGATCTTGCTGCTTTCCTGGGTGATGATGTTGAGGAAATTGGTCATGTAGGGGTCGCTCGATTTCTTGGTGAGCAACCTGGCCGTGCCGCCGATCGAGGTGAGAGGGTTGCGGATGGCATGGAGGAGCTGGGCCGACATCTGGCCTATGGTCGCCGTCCGTTCCGCCTCGATAAGCAGGTCCTTGCTCTTTTCGAGTTCGTGGGTCACCAGTTCGAGCGCGGCGATCTGCTCGGCCATTGCCGCGTAGAGATGGCTGTGTTCGATCGCGAGGCTGGCCTGGCTGGCGAAGATCTCGAGCCCGCTGATATCGTCTTCCGAGATCGGGGCGCCGGTAATGAAATTATCGACGATCATCACGCCCAGCGATTTGCTCGGGGAGCGAAGAGGCGCCACGACGAAGGTCGATTCGCCCAGCAAATTGATGAGTTCTTCGGGAACGACGCAATCCGGGGCTTTGCCCTGTAAGACATGCACGGGCTTATTTGTTCTACTGGCATGAATGAGGACATGGTCGTAAAAATCCGGCGCCACCCGAAGCGTCTGGATGATCCTGTTGACTTCCACGTCTTCATGCAGGCCCTTCTCTTGAATCGAGGCCAATATATCGTCGAGTTGCAGCCCTTTTTCCTTGAGCGCGCTCCATACCCGGCCGGCCTCTTCCCGGGAGGAAGGACCGATAGCCAGTACTCCCTGGAGATAACCGGTGTTTTCATTGTACAGGACCAGGAAGGCGCGGTTGAAACGCAGGCCGTCTTCAGAGGTTATGCCGACCAGAATGGCCTGGAGGATACCGCGCAATTCTACCGTGTTCAGGTAGGCGGTGTTCATTTTCAGGTTGAGGTGATGCAGAAAACGCATCCGCGCGTTGGTCTTCTGCAATTCCTGCTGGAACTGCCGGCTGCTGATGGCCAGGCGCCGTTTCTTCAGGGTATTCTGGACGGTGTGGGTGAACTGGGTGATGTTCACCGGTTTCGTCAGGTAATCGTCGGCGCCGTGGCGCAGGCAGTCGAGCGCCACCTCGATATCGGTGGTCCCGGTGACCATGATGATGCCGAGGTCCGGATGGTTGGGGACGATTTCCTTCAGGAGTTCGTTGCCATTTCGGTCGGGCAGCCCGATGTCGAGGAGGACCAGGGCGATCTTTTCCCTGGCGAGGAGCGAGAGCAGCTCGCCGGCGGTGCCGGCTTTGACGATGGAGATCGATTGCGCGCCGAGGTAGTGGGAGAGGAGCAGGACGATCTCCGGTGAGTCATCGACAACGGCGACGACTTCCCCCGGTCCGAGGAGGTCGGAGGAGGAAATGGTCGAAGTGGCCTGTTCCGGTAAGAGAATTTCTACCATGCCATTTATCCGGATGACGGTGGGGAAGAGGTCTTCAAGATGTAGATCTTCATATATTCTTTTAGCAAAAATGCAGTATTCTGCAAAGTGAATAATTTTCAATCATTATCTTGATAAGAGAGGCCCGGTACGTAAAGAATCGTATTCCCCTGCGGCGCAGTACTGTTGTATAGTCTTGTGGGACCTGGGCGGTCTTTATGATCAGAGGAGATGATGGAGAAATTGGCAGATATCTTCAGGCGGGGTGGACGGTTATCCGAATGCGTAGAACGCTATGAGGCTCGGGATGGCCAGATGGAGATGGCAAAGGCCGTCGCCAACGTTCTTTCCTCAGATAGAGACTTAGAACTTCAAGGACAAAAGGCAAATATTCTGGTCGTCGAAGCGGAAACCGGGATCGGCAAGACTCTGGCCTATCTCGTTCCGGCTGTTTTGTCGGGGAAGAGAGTCGTGGTGTCGACCGCCACATTGAACCTGCAGGACCAGATCGTCAATAAAGATATTCCTCTTGTGGCTCAAATATTGGGTCAGGACGTGCCGGCGGTCTGCCTCAAGGGACGGCAGAATTATCTCTGCCTGTATCGCTGGTATCAGTATCGAAGCAACCCGCAATACCTTCTCCACGATAATCCCAGAACGGAGAAAATCGATGCCTGGTTGCGACAGACGCAAACCGGTGACCGGGCCGAGCTCGAATGGCTGGGTGAGAAGTCCGGGCTATGGCCGAGGATTTCCTGCCAGTCAAACCAGTGTCTCGGCGGAGATTGTCCCGAAGCGGCGGAGTGCTACATCAACGTATTACGGCGACACGCCGGCAATGCCCGCCTGATCATTGTCAATCATCATCTCTTCTTCTCCGACCTGGCCTTGAAGAAGGGCGGCTACGGCGACCTGCTACCCCGGTATGAGGCGGTGATATTCGACGAGGCCCATCATCTCGAAAATACCGCCACCGCATTCTTCAGCAAGAGCTACAGCCAGTATCAATTGCTCGATCTCCTCTCCGATGTCGAACGGCAGGCGGAATCGGACCTGGGTTCCGCTGCGAAAGAGGGTCTTCTTGTCCTCCTCGGCGGACTGCAGCAGCGGCTCGAGAGGTTTGCCAGCCTCCTGCCCGGTGCGATCGGCAGATTCCACCTCGATTCCCTGTTCGATGCCATGAGCAGGGAGACATGGATCGAGGAGGTCGAGCTGCTCTCGACCGGAATGAGCCGGCTAGCCGAGGTATTGACGGGCTTTACGGCGCACGGTGAAACGTGGAACCACCTGACGCAGAGGGTCCAAGAATTGAACAATAATTTTCGTGACATCGCTTTCTTTTTCGACCACAATGGGCACGAACGCGTGTACTGGTATGAAAAAAGGGAGCGAACCTTCGCCATTTCCGCCACGCCTCTCTCCGTAGTCGGAGAGCTGCAGGACTGCCTGTATGACAGGGTTGCCGCCTGCGTAATGACATCGGCAACCCTTACCTCCGGCGGATCCTTCTCCTATGTCCAGGAGAGGCTGGGATTGCCGGACGATACCCAATTCCTGCAGTTTGCCTCTCCCTTCGATTATCCGCGACAGACCTTGCTGTACGTCCCGGAGCAGGGTTTTCCCGATCCGGCGGCGTCAGGGTTCACAGGGAGTCTCTGTGAAAGGGTGGCGGAGATAATGAGGCTGAGCGACGGCAGGGCGCTTATTCTCTGCACCAGCTTCAAAGGCATGGATGCCATGGCGGCGTATCTGGCAGATGCGGTCGACTATCCACTCCTCGTGCAGGGCACGGCATCACGCAATTCCCTGCTGCAGAGCTTTCGGGAGCAAACGCATTCGGTGCTTCTTGCGGTGGCGAGTTTTTGGGAAGGGGTGGATGTGGTCGGTGAAGCTTTGAGTTGCGTGATAATCGACAAGCTGCCGTTCGAAGTGCCCAGTGACCCGGTGATCCAGGCTCGAGTCGCATATATCAGGGAGCGGGGGGGGAATCCTTTCTTCGAATTTCAGGTGCCGCGGGCGATACTCGCTCTGCGTCAGGGGGTGGGGCGACTGATGCGTTCGGCTACGGATAGAGGTGTCATAGCGGTCATGGATACCCGCCTCTTCGGCAAAGGCTATGGAAGAGCCTTCCTGGGCAGTCTTCCGGCCTCGCCGGTGACGAGGAAATTGAGCGACATTGAACAATTCTATGGCAAACCCAATTGATGACATCGGCAGCGGGCAACGGAAGGATCGGTAGTATGGAATCAGTTCTTGGCGCACTTCGCGTCGAAGCGGAGAAAATCGATCGGTGCATGCAGCAGGACCTTGCTCGCCTCCGACCCTCGATGGACGCCAGACTCCTGGAGGTGCTCGATTACGGCCTCCTCAACGGAGGAAAGCGGGTTCGTCCCCTGCTCGTGACACTTGCCTCCCGCCTTTGCGGCAATACCGACGAGAAGGCCTACAGGCTGGGCTGTGCCTTTGAGTACCTGCACGCCGCCACGCTTTTTCACGACGATATAATCGACGGTTCAGAGACCCGCCGGGGAAAGCAATCCGTCTTCAAGAAGTTCGGCACTACGGCTGCGATACTTGCCGGGGATTTTCTCCTCGCACTGGCCATGGCGACTGTCGGGGACCTCGCCGGGCCGGAAGGGCTGCGGATATTCTGCAATGCGACCATTGGCATGGTTGACGGGGAGTTCATGCAGCTGCGCAATGCCGAGAGGCATAATCTTTCGGAACTCGATTACCATGACGCCATTATGGGCAAGACCGGTCTTTTGATTGCGGCGGCTTGCGAGGTCGGCGCGATATATGGACGCGGCTCCGCGCAGCATATCAAGGCCTTGAGAAATTATGGAGAAAAACTGGGCTGCGCCTTTCAAATCGTCGACGATCTCCTCGACTATCTCGGCGATCCAGTCAAGACCGGAAAAGCGAGGGGCAATGATCTGGCCGAAGGCAAGATAACCCTGCCGCTTATCTTGACTATGACCGCAGCAGGCGAGGAGGACAGGGCCCGGCTGCTGTTCATTCTGCAGAACAAAACCGAGCGAAAAGAATCCTTCGCCGAGGTTTTTGCCTTAATTGAAAAACACCGAGGTTTTGCCGCAGCAAGGGCCAGGGCTGAGGAAGCTGTCGCTCAGGCGGTGCGGTCCTTGACCATTTTCAGCCGGCAGGACGTCTTTCATGAGCGGAGAATTCTGGAAGGGCTTGCCGGCTATGTGCTGGCGAGGGAAAAGTAAGCCCTTGTAAAACGATCAAGGCAACATTCAATTCAACAGTTCGGCATAAGGGGCTGGTAAGGAAATGGGAAGGAAGTCTCTGTTGTTTCGTTATAACGTCTCTTAAACTCAGCCCGGTACGGCCCCACCTCCCTCACTCGCATCTGCTCATACCTTCTCAATGATTCGGGATAACAGGAAGCGCCCTCGCAAAAAAGGGCGAAAGAGTAAAAAGCCGGGATACATCAACATCAAGAAGATATGCATCCTGGCTGCCTTGTTCGTCGTCCTGATCCTCTCTGTCTGTGTGCTCGGATATGTCATCTTCTTTCGAACCATCCTGGCGCAGGAGATTCTTCCCGCTCTTCGCCGAGCTATCGTCTTTGAAGAGCCGGCGCCTTCTGTTCACCTTGAGCCTCTGGAGCCGGAGGGTTCGAGCCAGGTGACGGCACCGGTGGAATCGACGGTCCTCGTGAAGGCGTTGGTGGAATCGGCTGAACTGGCGGAGCCGAGCGAAGCAGTCGTGAAGGATGTCACCGCCCGGAAACATCAATTGCCGAAGGTAGCCATCATCATCGACGACATGGGCTACGACGAGGCCGCAGGACAAAAACTTCTTACGCTTCCCATCGAGTTGACATATTCTTTCCTGCCTTTTGCACCGCATACCAAAAAGCTGCAAAGCATTGCCCTCCGAACGGGGAAAACCATCTTCCTGCACTTGCCGTTGCAACCGAAGGGCACTCTCTACAGCCCGGGACCGGGAGCGCTCTATCTGGATGACTCAGCTGAACTGCAGAGAATGAAGCTGAAAAAGTGTCTGCAGGAGGTTCCCCATGCCGTTGGGGTCAACAATCATATGGGATCGTCGTTCACCGAGGATGAAGGGGCTATGGCCAATATAATCCAGGAGTTGAAGGCCAGATCGCTCATCTTTGTCGACAGCGTCACCTCTCCGGGCAGCGTGGCGTTTCAGGCGGCCCGGGCGGCGGCATTGCAGAGTGCGAGAAGAAACGTCTTTCTCGATAATATCCAGGATGAGCGGGTCATCTGCGGGCAACTGGAAAAACTGGTGGAGATCGCCGAGAAAAAGGGATGGGCGATAGGCATCGCCCATCCTTATCCGGCGACGGTCAATGCCATTGCCCGGTGCAGCGGGAAGTATCAAGCGAGGGTGGACTATGTAGGGGTGCCGGAGGTGCTTCAGGGCGATAATTTGGAGCCTGCACTAAGGCGTTCTCCAACCATTGTCCAGAGGGGGGGAAGGGATGCTCGTTCTTCCCCTTGATAAACTTCTGCCTGCCGTCCGGAATCAATGCTTGAAAGAGCGTTGTCCGGTATACATCATGGCGACTTTCGGTTCGGCTTCGTTGCAGGCCTCGATGCTTTCGAAGTCCCGCAAGGAGCCGCATGCCTGGAGTATGGCCGAGACACCCTGGGCGATACCCACATCGGCGCCATCCCTGAAGGGGAAAAAGGCGTCGGAAATCATAACCGAATCCGGCAGACCCGCGCGATCTTTCCCGACCTGTGCATCGATCTCCTCCTTTTCGCCTTTATCTCTTTTGCCCTTGGCGATGGCCAGGGCGAGGTCGGCGTAGCCGATACCGTGACGGTCGAAACAGAGGATGTCGGCATACTTGATATACGCCTTGTGCACGGCGATTTCGGCCACTCCCACCCGATCCTGTTCGCCGGTCCCGATACCCACGGTGCATCCATCCTTCACGTAGAGAACGGAATTGGAGGTGACTCCGTGTTCCACGGCCCAGCCAAAGATCATATCCTCCAATTCTCGTGCCGTCGGCTGCCGTGCACAAACATATTCCCGGCCCTGCCAGGTGGCGGCTGCCGGCTTGAGATCGGCGGCGCTGCGGATGGAATTGAGCGCGGACTGCTGGACAATGATTCCTCCGTCGATTAGGCTCTTGAAATCGACGAAACGGAACTTTTCATATTCGACAAGACGGTGAATGCCGGCGATTTTCACGATCCGCAGGTTCTTCAGCTTCTGCAAGATATCCAGAGTGCCGCTTTCGAAATCCGGGGCGCAGACCACCTCCAGGTAGTTGCCGGCGAGCAGCTCGGCTGTTTCCTTGTCGCAGGCCCGGTTGAGCACGACGGCACCGCCGAATGCCGCGATGCGGTCGGCGCGTAAAGCCCGGTTGAAGGCATCGGCGATGCTCTGCCCGTACGCTGCGCCACAAGGGTTGTTGTGCTTGAGAATGACCGCGGCCGGCTTATTCATCAGGTATTTGATGATATTCAAGCCGTTGTCGATGTCGGTAAGGTTGATCTTGCCGGGATGCTTGCCGACCTGCAGCATGTCCTCGACCGCAATTGAGGAAACCAGACCGTTGCCCGGCTCGATGAACTGGCACCCGCCAAGGGTCAGGTCCCCCCCCACAAGTTCATAGAGAGCCGCCTCCTGGTCGGGATTCTCGCCGTAGCGTACTCCTCTCTCTTCGATGGTCCCGTCAGCCTGTTTGATTTTCCAGGTCTTTTTCCTGTAAACCAGCTTCTGGTCACCAAAAGAAATGGTCATATCCATGGGGAAGCTGTCGCCTAAAATTTGAGAGTACATCTTTTTGAGATCACCCATTTTTTCACCTATTGTGCTGTGGATTTGTCAAACGCCGGGAGGCGGCCTCGAGAACGATTGCCGCTTAATTTTCAGAGATTTCTGCTGCAGGGGGGCAAGTTGCTCCCCGTATCTATCGTCGTATCGGCGAGCATACTGTACGGGCCGATGGTCACCCGGTCGCCGATCCGGCAATTCGTCAGAATAGATCCCTGGCCTATGTGGCATCCTTCGCCGATCAGGCTGTTGTCGGAAATTCGAACACAGGGTTCGAGCAGGGTGTCCTTGCCGATGCGGACCTCCGGAGAGATGCTGATCGACTCCGGCTGATACATCGTAACCCCCTGAAGCATGAGATCACCGTTTCTACGCAGCAGCAGAGCCTTATGCGCTTCGGCGAGTTCCACCCGGGAATTGATGCCGAGAACTTCCAGAGGATTGTCTATACTAATTTTCTCTACAGATAAGCCGCGGTCTACGGCAATTTTCACTATATCCGTAAGGTAAACCTCATTTTGGCTGTTATCCGTACCGACATTTTTCAACGCGGCAAACAAAAAATCCTTGTTGACGCAGTAGATGCCGGCATTGATTTCCCGAATCTGCAGTTGCTCCCTGGTGGCATCCTTCTGTTCGACAATACCGGTTATTTCCCCCCCCGCTCCAGAGACAATACGGCCGTAATTGGTGGGGTTGTCAAGACGGGTGGTCACGAGGGTAAGCACTGCCTTGCGTTCTCTGTGGGTCCTGTACAACTGCCCCAGAGTCTCGGATCTCACTAGCGGCGTGTCGCCGCAAAGTATCATGACCGTATTTGCATCTTCCTTGATGATATTTTCGGTAATGAGAACGGCATGGCCTGTGCCCAGCTGCTGATCCTGAATGGCGAAATCGAGGTTGAAAGACCGCAGGGCATTCTTTACCGACTCCTGCTGATGACCGACAATAGCGACAATCTGCAGGGGGTCGAGGGGAAGGATTGCCCGAACCACATGATCCACCATCGGTGTAAAAAATACTTCGTGCAAAACTTTTGCTTTTTCAGATTTCATTCTTGTGCCTTTGCCGGCAGCAAGGACGAGAACCGAAAGTTGAGGAGAAGACATAATGGTTTATATGGTCAGGAGATCAGTGGTTGTCATGGCAATGATATCGAAAAGATTTTCCCAGAAAAACCTATATTAAAGAAATGTGACATGCTTTGCAATGCAGAAACCCGAAACCCGAAACCCGAAACCAGAAACCAGAAGCCAGAGGACAGAGGACAGAGGACAGAGGACAGAG
>OBJA01002154.1_pt1 | contig 11897 bp, 11 predicted proteins | sample 1519751 | NCBI WGS metagenome assembly OBJA01 (sample SAMEA3881238, study PRJEB22517) | soil metagenome | biome: lake sediment; feature: soda lake sediment; material: sediment, water from around vicinity | place: India | collected 2013-12-23 | depth 3 m
GTTTGAAAAGATCCATTCCGAATATATTCAATGATACCTCCTGTGCCAGCAAATGTTCATACACTCCTCCCAAAGGAGAGTTAACGACTATTACCGCCAACGCGGCAGCTACCAACAACAAGGGACCCGCACTGATCTTGATCTTCATCAGTTTTCGTAGAGGAACCTTATAGATCCCTATTTTCGCAATCCCCGGAAATAAGTTCATAATGCGTTATTTTTTGTTAACCATCTTACTACCAGACATGTAATGAAGCCGGTTTAATTATCTGGAAAGGGTATTCCTCCCGCATAGCCCGCGATATCTCCGGATAATTTAATTTGTTCCCGCTTTTCCGACCGATAAGCCCTATACCTGACCAGACGATATTTTTGTCTGCCAAATTGATAAAAAAACAGAAATGTCAAAACACCTAACCCGGCAATAATCACATATCCGAGTAATTTTTTATTAGAAGCCAGTATCGCACCCAACTGAACGTCCCTTATAGAACCCAGGCCCGGATTATGCGCCATCATCAAAGAGTCGAAATAAATGGCTGAATCCCCGATATTTTGCCATTGGAATTTATACTGTAACCATCCGAACAATGAAGTAAAAAACGCCATCATAATAAAACTCCTGAATATCATGATGGGAGCCACGGAAGGCAACATAGTGCTTTGCGGCACTTTATCGAATGTATGTATCCATACCGCAATGAACAGGGCACACATGCCATATCCGTTGAATATCTGGGGAAGATACATCTGCCCTATATTCATTTCCGGCACCATCATAAAATAGAGCATTACAGCATAGAGGAGATATGACGCGAACCCGGAGAATATATACATTTTCAGGGGGATCTGATTTTTATTCCAGTGAAAAGCAACAAAGCCTGCCAATAGAATACCGGGCAACGTCATCAGGTTTAACTCTGCATTTATCAACCAGTTATACCCTAAAATAGCAGAAGTATAAATCGACATGACAATACTTACTCCCATGAACATTCCCTGCGCGACAAGCAGGAGTATCCCCGAACGGACAGATCCTATCCTGTAAAGTTTGAAAGAGAGAAAAGGGTGTTTTATCCGCAACTGCCTTATAATTAATACGACAATTGAAGCTACGGCTATCATGACAGCCCATATGATATACGGTGAGTTAAACCAGTCCTGTTGTGTGCCGAATGAAAATATATAAGCCATGCTCATTAATGCCGTCCCGAATAAAAATAACCCTAACCAGTCTATATGGATGAACGGCATCTTTTTGGAAAATCGCTGGTTATGCATAAATATCACACACATAAGGGCAGCCATTAGTAAAATCCCTGCGGAATAATAATGAATGGCCTGCCAGCCTATATCGAGAGATAGTTTGGAGGTAACGAATATACCCAGTTGGGACGAACTTAATGTTATCGGATACAATACGGCATAAAACCTTCCATTGTTACCGTCAGAACTAAGGATACCCCGAACAGGAAGAATCATCTCCACAAGACCTATCATTTTGGCGACCCCGAATATCAGGCAGGCGACCACCACAACTTCCCCGATGGTTGTCTCTGCTATGACAACGGTCATGATGGCCATAACCACCAATGCCGTAATCATCAGTTCTTTGGAACGGAACCGCATTTTTATGCGTAATATAAACGGGAGCACCAGTGACATCCCGATAATGGTAACAAAGTTTCCCCACATGAAATACTCCGACATAATACCACTACTGCTGGTCATAAGGCTGATGTTACCAGCAAAGATCGGATTGATAAACAATACCACTGCCAGAAACAACACGATGAGCCCCAGCATCCCGGGGCCGGGGACCCACCTGTGGAATAATCCTTTATTATACACCTCTTCCATAGCTACTTGATGAAAATATCCATGTTCATCCCGGCTTTCAGGTTCTCCACTAATTCCTTGTCATTATTTTCAGTGAACTCAATACGTACCGGAATGCGCTGCTGTACTTTCACGAAATTCCCGGTACTGTTGTCAACCGGAACACTTGAATATCGTGAGCCGGTTGCCGCCGAGATGGCGGTGACTATCCCTTCGAATTTCTCGCCACCCAGCGCGTCTGCCCTCATGATTACTTTTTTCCCGATATGGATTTTCGGCATCTGTTTTTCCAGGAAATTCGCTGTTACCCACTTGTCTTCCCGCGAAACGATAGTGGCTACCTGCATCCCGGGTTGCTGGAGCAATTGTCCCTCCTGTATCAGCCTTCTACCCATCACCCCGTCGTACGGCGCAGTGATTACCGCATAGGAAAGATTTAATCTCGCCATTTCCAACGCGGCCTCGGCGCGTTGGATCTCCGCTTCGTTCAATCCCAACCTGCTTTTAGCTTCCTCTGTAGATAAAGCGGCGGTCTGCTTCTGGTTTATCAGCGCTTCATACGCTGACTTCGCAACATCATATTCCGTCTTGACCTGATCGTATTGGAAACGGGGTACAGCCTCGGATGCCAAAAGATTTTCGTAGCGCTCCAGATTCGTTTTTGCATTATCGAGCCGGGCTTTGGCCCCCACTATATTCGCTTCTGTGGTATGTATGTTATTTGCCACTGTATTGATGGCCGACAATGTCACGTTTTTGGAAGCAATTGCGTTCAGATAAGCGGCTTCCGCCTGGTCTGCCTGCGTTCGTAACTCGCTGTCGTCAATGATAATCAGTGTATCGCCCTTCGAGACATTCTGATGCTCAATGAACCGGATCTCCCTGATATATCCGGACACACGCGCGTTAATTGGATTGATGAATTCTTCCACCTGTGCCGCATTGGTAAAATCATTTTTTCCTATATGGAAATAGTTCCTTACCAGCCAGAAGAAGCCTCCGACGAGAAATAAAAAGACCAGCATATTCACAAGCGTCACTTTTAATCTCTCTTTTTTCTTCCCCGCAATGACTTTGCCGGTCTTTCCCGGTTTACCGGTATTTTCGGCACTTGTTTTTTCGTTCGTTGACATGAATGTATATTTTAATTGTGATGTAATCTATTTATAGTTTATAGTGTTCCTGTGGCCTTAATCAGGTTGTAATACTGGAACAAAGCATTAATGACGGTATTGGCATGTTCCAGTTCCGCGTTTAATTTGGCGTTACTTGCATCAGTCATTTCCGCGGTGATAGCCAGTTGATTCAAATATTTATTCCTTACAATTTCGTAATTTTCGTTTGCCAGTCTTTTGGATTCTTCCATCAGCAATACCTGTTGTTGCGCTTCCTGATACTTTACATAGGCAGCATGGACGCCGATCTCTATATTCTGCTCGGTAAAGGTCAACGCTTCCTGCGTAGTGCGAACATGGCTCTTGCTTAAATTGACCTGTTGTTTCGTCCTGAATAAATTATCGATATTGAAATTAAGGCTTACCCCCACCTGCCAGGTATTGTTGTACATATCCAGTACAGGAGTAGTCGTGGTCAGCGGCCTTTGCATATTATATCCCCCGAATGCGGATATGGCGGGGAACCAATTGGATTTTTGGATACCAACGTTTTTTTCGGCAATTTGAATGTTTGTCTCTGCCGTTTGTAAGGCCGGATGGCGCTGTCGGGCAAGATCCATATAATGACTTTGCGGCTGGATCAGTATATCGTTTCTCACCTCTTTATCAGGGAAAATAAGTACATCATGCGGCAAACCAAGGGCATAGCTCATTTGATTACTTAAAATGGCATGGTTATTCTTCATCGTAAGAATAGCCTGGTCGATATTTCGTATCTGCAATTCCGCCCTTATCAGTTCATTTCGGGTAACCATATCCTGCCCATAGGAGTGGGTGATATTCGCGAGCAATTGTTCTGCCAGTATTTTATTCTGTTCCAGGACATGGATTTGATTGATAAGTTTATGAATGTCCAGATAACTGGAGATGATCAGGAATTTTATATCCTGTTCGTTACCGGTGAGGTCTAATTCTGCAAGTTGTTGTTGCAGTTCCGCGATCTCGATAGACTTCCTGATAACCCCGCCTTTATATAATAATTGTGAGGCTTGCAGGCTGAAAGTATTCCCGAAATGAGGCATTTCCACGGTTTGCGCTTTCGACCAATCGGGGTTTAAAAGCAGCGCATCCCCTAAATAGAAAGCATTGGCAGAAAAATTAACCGAAGGCAGTCGTTCCAGTTTCGACACTTTAACCTGATCTTCACTGGCTTGAAGCCGGGTCTGGGAAATTTTTAATTGTTGGTGGTTATTCAGGCCCATTTCTATGGCGTGTTCAAGCGAAAGCCTGTATAGGGTCAATTCCTGCGCGTATCCCTTCACTGAGCAATGAAGCAGGATAATTCCCATTATAAGGCATTTTTTTGTCCGATGTTTCATACATTGAGATTATTATGTGACTGATTATCTATACTTTGTTGCGTTAATTTTATGTATTAACGGTGCAAAATAATATCATACACGGATAACCTGTAACGGGGGGACTACTCAAACGGTGACATTGAGGGCTGAAACATCAAAAACCGAGACCAAGGCAATAATAACCGGGGAGCCACCTTTCAATCATCTGTTTTCATGTACCATTTCTTAAAATCGGCGCTTCGGGCGCGGCTCACAATTATCCTTTCAGGCGTGGCAACGGAAAGATTTACGGCTAATTTCCCGTCAAACCATATCGACAGGTCGGTTACGGCCTGATGTGAAATGATAAATTGCCTGTTTGCCCTGAAAAACAGGTCGGGATCCAGTTGTTTCAAAAAATCATCGAGTGATGTATCCATCATGTAAGCACGCTTATTGAAGCAGGTAATCACCGCCTTTTTATTTTGCGAGTAAACATAGGCAATATCGTCAGAGGAAATAGGAATTAATTTATCTTTAAACGGGACAAGGAAACTTTTTCTGTGTGTTTTATTCACCTGATGGATACTTTTCATTATTTGTGCGATAACGTCGGCGTTATTGTGATTGGGAGAGAAATTTTTCAGTTTATCCAATGCTTTTTCAAGGCTATTTTTACTGATCGGTTTGAGTAAATAGTCGATACTGTTCACCTCGAACGCTTTTAGTGCATATTGGTCATAAGCTGTTATAAAAATAATTGCACAACGGATATCGACACTTTTAAAAATAGAAAAAGAGTCTCCATCGGCAAGATGGATATCCATGAAAACCACATCGGGCATAGCGTTTGTTGAAAACCACTCTATACTCTCATCCACATTCTGCAGTACGGCGATAATATCTATAGTTGAGTCTATTGACGTTAAAAGCCTTTCAAGATTCTGCGCGGCGGTAAATTCGTCTTCCACAATTACAACTTTCATACGATTGGAGTTAGAAGTTAGAAATAAGAAATTAGAAGGAGGAATTATTTTAACTGTTAAATTTATCGTTATACTTATCCAGATTTTTTATAAGCGGGATCTCGACCCTAAAAACAGTGTCATCAGCATGTATACTGATATTTTTCCTGAACATCAACCAATAACGCTCGTTAAGATTTGACAACCCCAAACCGTTCCCATATCTCACATCCTGTCTTGGCTGAAGATTATTTTCGACAATAATCGTATCATCTTCCATCATTTCAATAATCAGATGTAATGGTTTATTCAAGCTTACTATATTATGTTTAACCGCATTTTCCACCAACGTCTGTATAGCGAAAGGTAAAATATAATACTCTTGATAGTTGTCCAAAACCCGAATGTTGACAGAAAAAGCATTTCCGTAACGGATCTTCATTAAATAGATATAAGAGCCGGTAAATTCCATCTCATCGGAAAGCGTCACTACCGGACGATCCTGCATGGTATATCGAAACACTGACGAGAGCTGTATCAGGTATTCACGTGCGCGTTTATCGTCGTAACCGATCAATCCGTTGAGCGAATTGAGCGAGTTGAAAAGGAAATGGGGATCGGTTTGATTTTTCAGTGCGTTGTACCGGTTTTCTAAATTTTCAATGGTAAGGTTCTTGTTTTCTTCAATCCTCTCCTGATTTTTAATGATCAGATAGAGTAAGTAGGTAACGAAAACGGAAACAATAAAAAGCATCAGATCTTTTATAAACTGAATAATAGAATATTGATACGCAGTTAGTTCACCCTTGAACCAAATTCCCAACAATTGAGAAATGATAGTGCTCAAAACGCCTCCAAAAAGGAACAAAGCGAAGAACGATAACCATGACCTTCTTCTATTATCAGAGAAATAGGTAAGTATCCAAAATTCAATCCGAAAAAAGAAATAGAGCAAAAACGTATCTATAAAAAATAAAACAACAGGTTCTATATAATATCTTGGTTCAGAAAACTTTTCAAAAAATATTTCACCCACATTTTCTCCCATATAGGAACTGTAAGCCATAATGACAAGCCGCACAGAGACAAAAAATATGTTCATGGACAGCGCTGATAAAAAGGCCGTTTTTCTGTTTAATTGAATAACAAAAGGTTTTGTTTTCCGAAACATTTGGGTTATAAGGATATATTGGTTCAATAAATTTAGTCGTTTTCTACGCTCGGCAAAGTAAATAAATTCACTTTGCTCTTGCTTAACGAAAACGTTGTTTATGATTCAGTGAGATTTAGTATAAATATAGTAAGCCGAGAGAAAAGCCAAACTTGTTTGAACTATTCCGTTAAGAGAGCAGAACGAGTTTACTCGTTTTGCCGAACGCAGGAATAGTATAACTTGTTAAACTTGTCCGAGGCACATCCTGTATTCTGAAAATAATCAAAATCACTCACTTACAAAACAAAGGAGCAAACTCAACGAGCAGCACGGAATATTATCCGGGGCCCGTTGAGTTTTGAAGAAGAAGAAACTATTCACTTCATCCTATTTGAGGAGATTGCCCCTGCCTAATCTTCACCTTTTATACCATCAGACGCTCGATGCAACTTTATTACCAGCCCCAGCCTTGAGTCTACACCGATTCATGGTGCAACCGTATCAAGCATCAGGCGTGCGATGCAATCCTATTGCCGGCAAGCCCACATGATTGAGGTATAGATGTTGAGCATTGAGGCAATCTCTTTTTCGTCAACACTTCTTTAGAAGCGATAGCCAACTCCAAGGCTTACGGTCTGCGTGCGCATGGTGGCATCATCTTTGCCGGCATCGAGTTGGTCGATCAACCCAAGCTGGTATCCGGCATTAACTTGAATACCATTATAGAATTCGTAGCCGGCCAGCACACCCAGTCCAAAATCCCACCGGTTCATATCAGACTCGTCGTTCACCTTTTTGTACAGATCTTTGTCGGCATCTTTGTAGCGCGCGTCAAAGCCAAGCCCCAGATAAGGCCCCACACCGGCATAAAACTTACCACTATGGGAATAGGTTTGTCCCAGAAAGTAAACCGGCACCTGCATTCCCCATTGCCTAAAGTCGTCTTCAGCAGTTCCGGTTTCCATTTTGGAATTGCGGTAGAAGAACATCACTTCGGGTTGGAGGGAGAAATTCCGATGCAAACCAATGTTCATAAAACCGCCCAGTGTAGGGCCCAGTTTCATTGTACTTGACTGATTATCCAAGTCTGTAAGCAAAAAATTCGACATGTTAGCTTCTGCTTTCACGCCATAAGATATGGGAGTTTGAGCGTTCACTGTCACCAATCCTGTTGCCATCAATACTGACAAACACGCTAAAACCATCTTTTTCATTTTTTTCTAAATAGTAAATTAATTATTAAAATTGTTATCATCTCTCTTGTTTGATAATACAAAGATATGGCTTCAAAACACGGCCTGTTTCTAAAATCTACCCAAACGGTAATTTTGAATACCGAATTAAAACATATCAATACTTAAGTAAGACCCGGCAAAGGTTTCATTAAACAATACAATCATTACGTTCAATTATCCGCAAAAGATGGTCGCCCTCAGTCCTAATAGAGTGTGTATCGCAAACTAAGTGCGAATCCGTTAAGCCAGAAGTCTTTATTTTCTAATTAAGCCACCTATCAATCCTCCAAACAATGAGCCATACACGCAATTGGGCCACCATTCCGAAGAAAAGCCGAATGTACCGTCATAGATCGCATAATATTGCCAGTAGAAAGTGCCAGGGCCTGAAATAAAAAGAGTGATTATTGCCCATATTTACTCATTCAAGCTCCGCTTATGATCCGCCTTCTCAATAAGAGTACTCCTGTAAGACTCATAACTGAAAACACCATTAAGGATACGGTAGATACAATTGCTATTTTTAATCCTCGTTTCATTGCTTGATAAAATTTGAATGATCCCTATTTTTTTAGTATAAAGGTATATTGTTGCGTTACAACACCTTTATATTAACTTACCGAAACGAAAGTTTTGAGCACCCAACTTTACAAAATCGAGACCAAAAAATAGTTCACATGTACGGCGGACTATTACAATTCATTTATTCTTCAAAATCAAAATAATATACTCTGTTTTACGTCATGTTACTTCATTATGATTCCGGATGTAGCGGGAAGCTACAAACTGGATATCCAAGTATGGGGGCAACAAATGTTAGACTCCGGTGAGACACAGAAGGCCATTGTTGAAACGAGGAATACGCCGTCGCGCGTTGAACGGACATTACAGAATGCCTTACAAACCATCCTTAACAGGATATAGTGGCGGATTCCGGATTAATGAGCGATAAAAACGTGAAACTCCTCGAATCGGCCGGTTACAAGTATATCAGCGGTATTCGGATCCGGAACGAATCGACAAAGGTTAAAGAATGGGTACAGTCCATTGACAAGAAGGACGGTCATTGTGAAGAATACATGAAAAATCAGACACAACGGTTGATTGTCAGTTATTCCGAGACGAGAGCCAAGAAAAATGCGTGGAACCGGGAAAAGGGTCTTTCCCGGCTACGTGCCGCCTTCGCCAAGGGAACACTGACGAAAGACAAGGTGAATAAGTGCGGATACAACAAGTTCCTTGATATTAATGTAGAGTTTTCTTCTATTTTAAAAATATATTAATCATCAATTTTCATATACCATTTTTTTAAATCGGAACTTCGGGCACGGCTCACAATTATTTTTTCAGGCGTAGGAACGGAAAGATTTACGGCCAACTTCCCGTCAAACCATATCGACAGGTCGGTTACAGCCTGATGTGAAATGATAAATTGCCTGTTTGCCCTGAAAAACAGGTCGGGATCCAGTTGTTTCAAAAAATCATCGAGTGATGTATCCATCATGTAATCACGCTTATTGAAGCAGGTAATCACGACCTTTTTATTTTGCGAGTAAACATAGGCTATATCGTCAGAGGAAACGGGTATTAATTTATCTTTAAACGGGACAAGGAAACTTTTTCTGTATGTTTTATTAACTTGATGGATACTTTTCATTATTTGTGCAATCACATCGGAGTGATTGTTGTTGGGCGAGAAGTTCTTCAGTTTGGCCAATGCCTTTTCAAGGCTGTTTTTACTGATCGGTTTGAGTAAATAGTCGATGCTGTTCACCTCGAACGCTTTCAATGCATACTGGTCATAAGCAGTGGTAAAAATAATCGGGCAACGGATTTCAATATTCTTGAAAATAGAGAAAGAGTCTCCATCTGCAAGGTGGATATCCATGAAAACCACATCGGGCACCGTGTTTGTCGAAAACCACTCTATACTCTCGTCCACATTTTGCAGTACGGCGAGAATATTTATATTCTCGTCTATCGACTTTAAAAGCCTTTCAAGATTCTGAGCGGCGGAAAATTCGTCTTCTACAATTACAGCGGTCATAATAATTATAAGTTATGAATTATGAATGATAAACTTATCGCTATACTTATCCATATTTTTTATAAGAGGAATCCCGACCCTGAAAACAGAGTCATTAGCTTCTATGCTGATATTTTTCCTGAACATCAACCAATAACGCTCGTTAAGATTAGACAATCCCAAACCATTTCCAGGGCTCACATCCTGTCTTGGCTGGAGATTATTTTCGACAATAATCGTTTCATCTTCCATCATTTCAATTATTAGATGTAATGGTTTATTCAAGCTTACTATATTATGTTTAACCGCATTTTCCACCAACGTCTGTATAGCGAAAGGTAAAATATAATACTCTTGATAGTTGTCCAAAACCCGAATGTTGACAGAAAAAGCATTTCCGTAACGGATCTTCATGAGATAAATATAAGATTCGGTAAATTCCAGCTCCTCTGAAAGTGTCACCACCGGACGTTCCTGTATAGTATATCGAAACACTGATGAGAGCTGTTCCAGATATTCATGCGCACGCTCATCGTCGTAACCGATCAATCCGTTGAGCGAGTTAAGTGAATTGAAAAGGAAATGGGGATCGATCTGATTTTTCAACGCGTTGTATCGGTTTTTAAAATTTTCAATGGTAAGATTCTTGTTTTCTTCCATCCTCTCCTGATTTTTAATGATCAGATAGATCAAATAAGTAAAAAAAACAGAAGCAATAAAAAGAAACATATCTTTGACAAACTGAATAATAGAATATTGGTGCGCTGTGAGTTCACTCTTGAACCAAATTCCCAACAGTTGAGAAATCATAGTGCTCAAAACCCCTATAAAAATAAACATAATGAAGAATGACATCCATGCCTTTCTTCGATTATCAGAGAAACGAGTAAGTATCCAAAATTCAATCCGAAAAAAGAGATAGAGTAAAAACGTATTTATCAAAAACAGAATTACGGGTTCAAAAAACAGGTTTACAGGTTCTATATAATATTTTGACCCGGAAATTCTTTCAGAAAATCTTTCCCCTATATTTTCTCCCATATAGTAACTGTAAATTAAAATGACAAGCTGTACAAAGACAAAAAATATGTTGATGAACAGCGCTGATAAAAAGGCCGTTCTTTTGTCTAACCGAATAATAGAAGGTTCTGTTTTCCGAAACATTTGGGCTATAGTAATATATTGGTTGTTTTTTATAGATCAGCCAGTGTAATGCAAATATAATCAAAATCATTCACTTACAAAACAACAAAGCAAACTCAACGAGCAATACGGATATTATCCGGGGCTCGTTGAGTTTTGAAGAAGAAGAAACTATTTCACTTCATCCTATTTGAGGAGATTACCCCTTTCCAACTCCACCTTTATCCCATCAGGCGTGCGATACAAACTTAATGCCGGCACACCTGCATGGTTGGGGTAAATGTCGGGTATCGAGGCAATCTCTTTTCCTTCGTTTTCTCTTTAGAAGCGATAGCCAACGCCAAGACTCACAGTCTGTGTGCGCATGGAAGCGTGGTCTTTAAGGGCGTCTAACTGATCCACCAGTCCGAGCTGGTATCCAGCATTAATCTGGATACCGTTATGGAATTCATAGCCGACCAGTGCTCCCAGTCCAAAATCCCACCGGTTCATATCGGCTTCGTCGTTCACCTTTTTGTACAGATCTTTGTCGGCGTCTTTATATCGTGCATCAAAACCAAGTCCCAGATAGGGTCCTACACCGGCATAAAACTTACCGCTATTGGTATAGGTTTGTCCCAGAAAGTAAACCGGCACCTGCATTCCCCATTGCCTAAAGTCGTCTTCAGCAGTTCCGGTTTCCATTTTGGAATTACGGTAGAAGAACATTACTTCCGGTTGGATGGAGAAATTCTCATGCAGACCAATGTTCATAAATCCACCCAGCGTAGGGCCCAATTTCATTGTACTTGATTGATTATCTAAATCGCTAAGTAAAAAATTCGACATGTTTGCTTCAGCTTTCACGCCATAAGATATGGGAGTTTGAGCATTCACTGTAACCAATCCTGCTGTCATCAATACTGACAAACACACTAAAATCATCTTTTTCATTTTTTCTAAATAGTAAATTATTAAAATTGTTATCATCTCTCTTGTTTGATAATGCAAAAATATGGCTTCAAAACACTGCCTGCTCCTAAAAATTACCCAAACGGTAATTTTGAATACCGAATTAAAACATATCAATACTTAAGTAAGA
>OBJA01002155.1_pt1 | contig 11893 bp, 16 predicted proteins | sample 1519751 | NCBI WGS metagenome assembly OBJA01 (sample SAMEA3881238, study PRJEB22517) | soil metagenome | biome: lake sediment; feature: soda lake sediment; material: sediment, water from around vicinity | place: India | collected 2013-12-23 | depth 3 m
CACGGCATGCGGCTTCGCGGCTGAAGCCGCTCCTACAGGTGCCATCGCCCGGCCCATACGCCATAAAATTAAGATAAAGGATAAAGTATATTCAATAACAAAATGTAATTATTTTATTTTTAATTGCCACCAAAAGACCGCCACAAGATCCCCATTGCATATGAAACCCCCCATGCCTACACTGCCGGAAGGAGAACATTTGGAGAACATTCAGCATGCCCGCCGTACCCCGTCCCTGGGAGCGCGCCATCCTCCTGGTGGACATGAACGCCTTCTTCGCCTCCATCGAGCAGCGCGACCGCCCCGAGTGGCGCGGCCGGCCGGTGGCCATCACCAATGGCCTGCAGGGCACCTGCATCATCACCTGCTCCTACGAGGCGCGCGCCTTCGGCATCCGCACCGGCATGCGCCTGAAGGAGGCGCGCGAGCGTTGCCCGGAGCTGATCCAGTGCCCGGCGGACCCCAGGCGCTACGCCGCCACCTCCACCGCCATCATGGACGCGCTGCAGGCCGTCAGCCCCGACCTGGAGGTGTTCTCCGTGGACGAGGCCTTCCTCGACATCACCCGCTGCCAGCGCCTGGGCACGCCCGAGCGGATCGCGCGCCAGGCGCGACGCGCCGTGTTCGCCGCCTCCGGCCTGCTCTGCTCCGTCGGCCTGTCCGGCGACAAGACCACCGCCAAGTACGCCGCCAAGCGGGTCAAGCCCAACGGCTTCACCGTCATCCCGCCCTGGGAGGCGCGCCGGCAGCTGGCGCCGGTGCCGGTCACCGAACTGTGCGGCATCGGCCCCGGCATCGGCGCCTTCCTCGCCCAGCACGGCGTGCACACCTGCGGTGACATGGCGCGACTGCCCATCAGCGTGCTGGCGCGCCGCTTCGGCAACCCCGGGCGGCGCATCTGGTACATGTGCCAGGGCCAGGACCCGGACCCGGTGCATATCAACGTGCCGCCGCCCAAGTCCATCGGCCACGGCAAGGTGATGCCGCCGGACACCCGCGACCGCGAAGTGATCCTCACCTACCTGTTGCACATGAGCGAGAAGGTGGGCGCGCGCCTGCGCCGCCACGACATGGTGGCGAGCCGCTTCCTGGTCGGCCTGCGCACCCGCGACGGCTGGCTCGGCGACAAACCGCGCACGCCGCAGCCCTGCGCCGACGGTCAGGCCATCATGGCCCTCTGCCGCGCGGTGCTGCAGCGACACTGGCGCGGCGAGGGCGTGCACCAGGTGCAGGTCACCGCCCTTGACCCGCAGCCCGTGCCGCGCCAGGGCGACCTGTTCGCCACGCCCGCCGCGACCAAGCCCCACCACAACGCCGTCATGGATGACATCAACCGCCGCTTCGGGGAGTTCACCCTGGCCCCGGCGCGCCTGCTGGGCCGCTCCAGCATGCCCAACGTCATCGCCCCGGCCTGGAAACCCCAGGGTCACCGGCAGTCGGTGTAGCCCATGTGCGGCGGTGTGTACTACAGCCACCAGGGGCAGGACGTCCGCGTCTACTTCCCCAACCCCAAGGCCATGCTACCGGTGCGCACCCGCGGCGGCGGCATCCTGCTGCTGCCCTGGGGGCGGCGCAAGGACCAGCGCGGTGCGCTGCCCCTGGGCGGCTGGGCACGGCTGGATGCCATTTATGCCGGGCGCTGGGACCGCTGGTTCCCGGTGCCCGTCAAGCTGCCCATCCGGCAGTTCATGGAAAAGGACCTGGAGGGCAGCAGCCACTGGTACGACCTGACCCCGGGCCAATGGATCCAGGGCCTGGTGGCGCGCGACGGCCACGAACGGCGCGTCTACGTGGTCACCGTGGAACCGCAGCTCGCCGACGCCGTGCACGAGCGCTGGCCACGGCTGGTGAATGGGCGGGGGGATGAGGGTTGGTAACCGCCTGGCCTAAGCGGCATCCGTGCGCGAACGGATTGCGTGCAGCCGTATACGCAGCGCCCGGATGACTTTCATGATAGTGGCGAACACTGATTACATCCGTATTCGTCATTCCCGCGAAGGCGGGAATCCATGGATTTTACACCACTGGATTCCCGCCTTCGCGGGAATGACGAAATAACCAAAGTTGCAGCCAATACTTCTGGCCATTGTATAACTTGGTCGGGGCGAGAGGGTGAGCCGAGCGATTTTCGCGAAGCACCGCTTCGCGCGAGGCGAACGCCGGAGGGCTGTGCCCGACGGCCGGGAATCCGAACGGCCCGGGCAATGAAAAAGGCCGTTCCATTGGAACGGCCTTTTTTATTGGTCGGGGCGAGAGGATTTGAACCTCCGACCACCTGCACCCCATGCAGGGGAATATGCAATAAAACGAAACGAGCTGAAACACTCGAACCCTGTTTTAATGCTCAATATTCAGTATGTTATTCGTTACCTACCGTTGCTTGTTGTTTCAGGGTATTGCGGGTATTCTGTTACCCGTGCGTTACCCCTGAAGATACCAAGGGCCACCTGATCAGAGATCAGGGGCGATGGAGGCAAGCAGCATGGCGATGCTCACCGACACGAAAGTCCGCGCCCTGAAACCCAAGTCAGAGCGATACGAGGTGTTCGAGGGGGGCGGGTTCGGCCTCCGGGTAACCCCGAGCGGCACAAAGACCTGGATCTGGCTGTACCGCTTCGAGGGCAAGCTGCGCCGCATGACCTTGGGCAAGTACCCGGGGGTCGGGGTGGCTGATGCCCGCAGTAAGTACACCGACGCGCTGAAGGCACTGGAGAAGGACATCGACCCGGCGAAGGTCGCTATGGATGCACGCGACGAACAGCGCCGCGCGCCCACCGTGGAAGGCATGATCCAGGAATACCTGCAGCGGTACGCCAGCAAGAAAAAGGCCTCATGGGAAGAGGACGAGCGCATCCTGGAAAAGGATGTGATCCCCGTCATCGGGCACCTGAAGGCCAAGGACGTGCGCCGCCGTGACATCATCCCTGTGCTTGACCGGGTGATGGATCGCGGGGCACCAGTGGCCGCGAACCGTACCGGCGCCCTACTCTCTCGGGTGTTCAATTTCGCTATCGACCGCGGCATTGTGGACGCCTCCCCCTGCGTGCGCCTCCCACGCGAAAAAGAGGTGCCCCGCGAGCGAGTGCTGACTGATGACGAAATTTCCGCATTCTGGAAGAACCTGGACCGGGCCGACATGAGTGAACGGCTACGGATCGCGCTGAAACTGGTGCTTGTCACCGGCCAGCGCCCCGGGGAAGTGGCCGGCATGGCCCTGGATGAAGTAGACGGGGATATGTGGACGATCCCCGCGGGACGCCTCAAGACGCGCAACAAGGTGCCGGCAGACCACCGCGTCCCCCTGGGCTCACTGGCACAAGCCCTGATCGAATCGGCCAAGGTGGCACCGCTGCGCAACTCCGTGCGGGGCCAGCGCCGCAGGACCAAGGATTCCGAGCGGCTCGACTCCCCCTTCCTGTTCCCCTCCCCTGCGCGGGATGCCGCAATCAATGAAAAATCTCTGAGCCGGGCCCTGCGCCGCAATTTCGCACCCCTCAAGGTGGACCCCTTCACGCCCCACGACCTGCGCCGCACGGTACGCACGAAACTGGCCGAGCTTGGCATCTCCGAGGTGATCGCGGAACGTGTGATCGGTCACCAGCTGCAGGGCATGGCCCGCGTCTACAACCAGCACCCCTATGAAATAGAAAAGCGCAAGGCCCTGGAGACATGGGAGCGCCGCCTGTGCGCCATCGTGGGCATTGCCCCTGATGAAAACGTTGTGCACCTGACTCAGGCCGGGGTGACCGCATGATGACCATGGAGGTCCAGCTGATCGATGCACTAGGCGACACGCCAGAGACGCAACGCTTCATCGGCTGGGTATTGCCGACGCTCCGCGAGTTTGATGCAAAGGCTGGTGATTGGCTGCCGAGGAAGATGAAGCGCAGCACCGATGATTACCAGCAGATCGAGGCCGTCTACAAGCAGGCGAAGAAGCTGACCCTGGCCATCGACGCCCTGGGCGAGGATGCCAAGGCTAGGCTTGCATCCTCCGGGTGGTGGGATCAGGACCGAACGCCACAAGACCTGTATGACCTGATGTTCTCCGCCGGCCTCATTCTTGATCAGCAATCACTCAAGCACGGGGAAAAACAGACACTGGATGGCCGCGACATTGTGCGAGTGAGGATCATCGCGCAAGGGTTCAAGACCTTCCTGGGTCGCGGGCCCAGCAAGAGCGACACCAGCGTTTTTTCCCGCGCCGTCTCCATCTTGCTGGACCTCGAAAAATCCCCTGAAGCGCTGATCGAAAGCGCCTGCCGAATGATGCTCAAGAACCGTCCTCACGCCTGGGAAGATATGTAGCAATCCCAGCAGACCAGAGGGGGGGGAAGAAAGAATATTTTTTCCCTTCTTTCTGCCTTTGTTTTCACCTCAGCCTGATGCGCATCATGTTGCCACACGCAAAGCAACATGGAGCGCACCACAATGAGCACCGCCGCAGATCAGCACCCCACCGAAAAACCTGCTGTGACCTACATCAGCTGGCACGAGGCCCAACGCCGTGCCGGCAACCGATCCCGCACCACCCTCTGGCGCTGGGTGCGCGATGGCCTCTTCCCCAAGCCCCGCCGCATCGGGCCAGGTAGCTCTGCCTTCGTAGAAGCCGAGGTAGACGCCTGGGCCAAGCGCCTGGCCGAAGTGGAAGAGGCCTGACCCTTGGCCGCGCTCCTCGACAAGATCCGCGCCGCCCTGGCCCGCCTGGCCCTGCTGCTGGCTGGCATGGGGGTGACGGCATGACCCCGACAGCTGAACAGATCCTCCAGGCCGCAAAAAACACCGCCCAGGCTCCACGAAACAGCGCACCGGCCGTGCGACAGGCCATTGAGAACGAGCAAACCAAACTCACCGGCAACCGTTGCCGCTGTGGCGCGTGCGGTTTTCTGTTTGGGAGCGTTTACGCCTTTGACCAGCACAGGGTAGGCCCTGGGGGAGATCGTCGCTGTTTGGCCGCTCCCGCACTGTCACAGAGGGGGTGGCGACAGGATGACCGGGGATTCTGGCGGACGCCGGGACGGGAGGCGAAATGACAAAACGGAAACGCCCCGCCCCGGCGGCAACCGGGGGACCAGGGCGAGCACAGCGAGGGAGGAAGAACAATGGTAGCTCCGCAGCGAGAGCGGCGCAACCAAGTCACCTCTTCCCGCGTGAACTCGCCTACTGCGCCTGCTGCGCAATTCAGTTCGACCGACCCCCGGGCGCCAGTTGGATGACGCGTTGCCGGAAATGCTACCTGGTCGACAAGGCCGCCGCTGCGATCGCTACAGCGCACCAGGCCCTCGAAGAGGGGGGCACCCTATGAGTATCGCCGTGATGTCCCAAGTCTGGGACCGATTCCCCGCGGGATCTTCGTCCCTACTGGCCATGTTGCTGTTCGCAGACTACTCCGATGACCAGGGCGGCAACATCTTCCCGTCGATGGCCACCATCGCAAAGCGGTTGCGGTTGACCGAATCGCAGGCCCGCAGGGTGGTCCATGGGCTGATTCGGGAAGGCTGGGTGAAGGTGGTCGGCAATGAGACCGGCGGAGCACCAGGATCCACTCGCCAGTACCGCATCGCGCTCGAAAAGTTAGCGCAGACCCCTTGCACGTATGCGAGGGGTACGGGTAGCGCCAGTGCAACCCCTACGGGTAGCACCGATGCAAGGGGTACCCCTAGCATGGATGCGCGAGACCCCTTGCACCCATGCGCGGATACCCCTAGCGCCCATGCAAGCCAATCCATCAGTGATCCATCATTATCCAAGAGAGAGGGAAAAGCCCCTCCCCTGAAACGCTCACCAGGGAGTGCAAGAGGCACCCGCCTGGACGCTGCTACCCTGCCAGACAAATGGCGGGAGTTTTGCCAGGCGGAACGGCCAGACCTGGACCCTGTGAAAGTCTTTGACGCCTTCCGTGACCACTGGGTTGCACAACCAGGTCAGAAAGGCGTGAAGGCTGACTGGCTGGCTACCTGGAGGAACTGGGTCCGGCGAGAACGAAAGAGCCAGGCCAGCGCACCCATTGAGCTGTTCGACGACTACAAGCCAGCTCGCCGGCCTGCAGGGGGTGGCAAGTGATCGGCGCCGACATGGAGCAGGTAGTCATCGGCGCCCTGTTGGCTGAGCCGGATTCGTTCCCGCGCATCGCCGACCAATTGCAGACCGAGGACTTCGCCAGGGCCGACTGCAGGCGGGCATTCCAGGCCATGCGCCGGCTGGTGACCGATGGGACCCAGGTGGACATCTGGGCGCTGGAGGCCGCGGGAGGCGGTCAGGCCGCAGACCTTGGCCGGATGCAGATGAACAGCGCGGGCGCGGCCAACCTCGAACACTATGCCGGCCTGGTGCGAACTGCGGCCAGGCGCCGACAGATCGAGCGCGACCTGATGGCAGCCCTCACCAGGCTCAGGGAATCCGCAGAATCCCCAGGCGCTGACCAGCCCCTGCTGGTGGAGGAGCTGGCGCAGAAAACCATCAGCGCCCTGGAGGGGCAGCGAGAGGCCACCACCAGGCCCTTCCAGGAGCTGGTGCAGGAAACCCTGGCCGAGGCGCGCCAGGTACACCAGAAACGCACCAGCGGCAACACGGCGGGGATCTCCACCACGCTGCCGTGCCTCAATGAGCTGACCGGCGGATTTCATGGCCCCAAATTGATCGTACTGGGTGGCCGGCCTGGCACCTTCAAAACCGCATACGCGGCACAGATCGCGACCGAGGCCGCCATCGACGGATTCCCTGTGGGCTTCGTCAGTTTGGAGATGGGGGCCACTGAGCTGGTTGCGCGTGTGATCGCCAACCGCCTGAAGATCGATGGCGCAGGCCTTTCACGTGGCGTTCCTGAAGACGTACATGCTGCACAACCAGCCCTGACTTGGGAATGGCCGCTCTACATCGAGGACCAACTGAGCAGCTGGCCGGAGATAGCCTCTCGAATCATGACCTGGCGCCACCGGCGCGGCATCCAACTGGCGGTGATCGACTACTTGCAGATCGTCCGCCTCCCCGGGAAGTCCTCCCGGTTCGAGAAACTGGGCGAACTGTCCCGCGAGGCCAAGCTGCTGGCCAAGCGGCTTGGCATCCCTATCCTGCTGCTGGCGCAGATTTCCCGCGACGTGGAGAAGGAGAACCGCCGGCCCCTGCTGAGTGACATTCGCGAGTGCGGGAACGTGGAGCAAGACGCCGATGTCGTGATGTTTACCCATGCCCAGCGTGCCAAGGACCGCCCTGTCACATACGAGTTGATCCTGGCCAAACAGCGCAACGGGCCGGCCCGAGAGGTGATCAAACTGCAGATCGATGCACCGCACTACCGGATCGGCGAGCTCTGGGAACAGGGGTGGGAAGAGTGAAAAGGATGGTGGCCGGTGAGTGATGAACCCGAGACGATTTTACAGGGCTTGTTGAAGTACACCGCCGGGGGTCCCTGCGACAAGTGCGCCGGCAAGCCCCGGTGCGCGGCCACTGGCTATGAGTGCGTCCGGTTCAAGACATGGGTAAAAGATGGACCCGCAAAGGAGAAAAAGCGATGAATGAGCAATTACCCGAATTCACGAGCATCGACCTCAGCGCCGAACGCCCGCCGGCAGTCTGCCGGGAATGTGCCAGCAATGGCATCGAGCACCCCACGACCGGCATTCAGGCAGTCCACTGCCAGCACGAGCGTATGGCCGCCTGGCGAGTCGGAGCCGGCCCCTGGCACACGCAACCGGACATCACCGCTGAACAGCTCATTCAGGCCGTGGCGCGTGGCGTTATTGGCGCACCCGGGAAGCTCGCTGTCTACCTCACCGCACCGAGGCACTGAGCATGGCCGGCACGAAGAAGGTTCGATGCACCACCGCCGGCTGCCGCACCCTATGCGCCAAAGACACGCCGAAATGTGACGCATGCACTGCCGCACAGCGCGAACGCGAACGCATGCGCCAGGCACAACGCGAACGACTGCGCGAACTGCAGGGGATTGACAGGGCCCACGGCAATGATGAATATTGAACCCGTGCGGAGCCGCTTCACGGCGATGGCTGCACAAAGAATGCCGAGGCGCTGGTGCGCGCCTCACGAGTGCGGAGCCGCCGACGCGATGGCCGCACTCATACCTCGACAAGACGTTGGCCGAGTTTCAACCCTCTTGCGTGGCTGCACCACGACACCCTTTCCAGGGGTTCGGAGCCGCGCGCGTCTGTCTTTCTCCGTGTGCCTCCAGACCCCCGAACGTTATTGGAGGTTCACATGACCCTTTTTGAAATGCGCGAGAAGCGCACCCAGGTACTGGCACGCGCCAGTGCAATCCTTGATCGGGCCGACGCCGACAACCGCGACCTGACCCCAGCCGAACAAGCCGAGTATGACGGCGCAGTCTCCGAGGCCGAACGGATCAACGCACAGATCCACACCGAGGAACAGCGTACGCCCGACTTCGGCAATGGTCCGGTACCCCTGGCCCTGGTTGGCAACATCCCCCGCGGTCAGCCGGTCAGCGGCCCGCCCACCGACCCGGTAGGGTTCCAGGGCAACTACATCGCACCCGGCTCCACCCCCCGCATGGCGGCCTTCAAGAACGACCGCACGGGGCGCGAAATCGCCTACCGATCGGGCCAGTGGTTGCGGGCCACCCTGCTGCAGGATGCAGGCGCCTACCAATGGTGCGTCAGCAACGGCATGCGACCTGATGTCATGAGCGCGATTGCCACCAGCCCGAACACGGCCGGCGGGGCACTGGTCCCCGATGAGTTGGGCCGCACGGTGATCGAGCTGGTTGAGAGCTACGGCACCTTCCGCCGCAACGCCGACAACGTGCCCATGAGTAGCGACAGCCTCACCATCCCGCGCCGCACGGGCGGGCTCACCGCGCACTATGTCGGCGAGAACGATGAAGGCACCGAGTCCGATCCCACCTGGGACAATGTGACCTTCGTGGCCAAGAAGCTGATGGCCCTCACCCGCATGAGCAGCGAGATCAGCGAGGACGCCATCATCAGCATGGCCGACAAGCTGACGCTGGAGATCGCCCTGGCCTTCGCACAGAAGGAAGACAGCGTAGGTTTCCTGGGTGACGGCACCTCAACCTATGGTGGCCACGTGGGGGTGCTGGTGAAAGCCCTGGATGGTAGCCACGATATGGCCAAGGTAGCGGCTGCGAGTGGGCACGATACCTTCGCGGAGATCGACGCCGACGACCTCATCAAGCTGATGGCCGCGACCCCCGCCTATGCGAAGACCGGCGCCAAATGGTACTGCGGTCCCGTGGCCATGGAGCTGGTCTTCAATGCCATCCAGGTAGGCGCCAGCGGCAACAGCATGGACAACCTGGCGAACCAGGTGCAACCCCGCTTCCTGGGGTACCCCATCGAAGTGAGCCCGGTATTCCCGGACAGTGCCAGTGCCACCTATGCAGGTGCGGCCATGCTGGCCTTTGGCAACCTGCAGCAGTCCGCGACCCTGGCCACCCGGCGCGACATCCGGGTACAGCTGAGCGAGCACCGCTACTTCGAGCACGATCAGATCGGGGTGAAAGGAACCCTGAGGCACAGCATCAACGTGCATGACCTGGGCAGCAATACCGAGAAGTCCCCGCTTGCCGTGCTGGTAGGCGGTTAAGGTAGTACCCCTGCCCCCGCTCGGGTGGGCAGGGTCCGGGGCTGCTACACCCCGGCGGACAAGTCGGCGAGTGTCCGAAACAACCTCGACAGCCTGCGGCCATCAATCTCATTGGCGGTGGCGCGGCAGGCAGTGGCCCCCGGCTTCGGCCGGGGTTCATTCCCAATCACCCCAGGAGGGCCAATGCACGACCTGCAAGAGGTGCAAGCACTACTCGCACGATGGGCACGCTGGGCCGCAATGCGCGCCGACAGCGGCTTAGGATTCGCCCGTATCACGCAATTGGGACGGATCATTGAACAGGGACCGGCAGCCGCCGCGATCCGCACCACACACGGACAGCGACCGACACCGGCCGCCGCCGTTGAAGAAGCCGTAGAACAGGCCATTGGCCTGCTACCCGATGACCTGCGCCGGGTGATTCTCGCCGTGTACCTGGCCCCAGGCAGCACAAAGCAGAAGGCCCACGACTTGAACGTCAGCGCAACCCGCTACTTCGACAACCAGAAGCACGCCCACTACTTCCTTGCCGGCGCGCTGGCTGCGGCCGGGGTCTACCGTGCTCGGTGACCTGGTGGACGGAGAGCGCGACACATGGGAGGGGCGGTCAAATCTCTGTCGTCTGTGCTATGGGGACCGAGGGTGGGGCCAAACTTTTACGGCTCCATCTGAAAATTTTGGGGTTATGGCGCGATAGGAGGCCACATGACACGACGCACAGCCACGCAATTGCTCGAGCTTCGCGGCGCATTCAAAAAACACCCGGAGCGGCGCCGGCCGCACGAGCCGAAGACGAGCCGACCATTCCGCAAGGCCGCACCCAGGCGCCTGGCCGAGGCAGAACGCCAGTGCTGGCGCGAGCTGGTGGCGCGGGTACCGGCTGGAGTCCTGACCGGCGCCGACGAGCAGCTGGTGGAGCTGACGGCGCGGCTACTCGCTGAGGCCCGGCAGGACTTCGGAGGGATGAAGACCACCCGGCTGACGCTGCTGGGGCGGTACCTGGACAAGCTGGGGCTGACGCCATCGGGCCGCGCCTCCCTGGTGGTTGAGAAGCCGAAGAAGTCCGACTTCGACGACGTGTAACCACTTACCGCCTCACACCATGAGGCAAGGAGGCCATACCATGCTTGTGTTGACCCGTAGACCCGACGAATCCATCCATATCCAACCCACTGAGGGCATCGACCCAGGCCTGACCGTGGCCGAGCTGTTCGCCGCTGGGCCGCTGGTGGTCGAAGTACTGGGGACCAAGGGGAACCAGGTGCGCATCGGTATCGACGCACCCCGGGCTCTGGCCGTCATCCGTGATGAATTGCTTGACCGCGGCCGGAAGCTGGCCTAGGTTATGCGGACGGGCTTCAACACCCGAACCATAGGCGGAAGCCGCACCTGTCAGACATGCGGCGACTTCCTAACCAGCGTTATGCCGGGCGGCACAGGCCATACAAGACCTTCGGGGAAAGCCTGTGGTCGTTCCTATGGACGATGTTGAACCGCCCGGCACCCCTTCAACGCAATGCATAGGAGATCCACACCATGAACAACGAAACACGAGCAGTTCCCCGCAAGCACGCGGAGCTAGCACTGTCTGAGGCCATGCGCCGCATGTCTGCTGCCATTTATCAGGCCCGCAACCACAACCCCGACGATCCCGATCAAGCGGATGTCGTGGAGATGGTGTTGGAAGCGGCCAGCCGCGCAGTATCCGTAGCCCAAGAGATTGAGACCCGCCTCGAGACCGCCCTGCAGGATGAGACGCTGGACGCCAAGCAGTGCTTCCGCGACTGGCTGGACTGGATTGATGAAAAAGGGCCGGCGCTGGATATCGCGGAGGACATGGAGCGGGCAGTATGACCATCAAAGCCACCACCAGATTCGGTTGCGAGGTTAGCTACGAGGGCACGAGGGAGGATCTCATTTCCTGCGGCCTGGCTACTGACAACATGTTCCCGGTACTGCGACAGCAGGTGCGCACGAAGCGCCAGGGCTACCCAGCCGGCAAGGCCAAGAACGCCGCTGGCCGCGTCGAATGGGTCGTGTACAGGGAGAAGGGCGGGCGGTTCACTGTGATGTACACGAATGAGTACCTGGAGCTGAGCACCGAGCGAGCCTGACCCTACAGGCTCCGTAGACAGCCCCGCCCGGGAGACCTGGCGGGGTTTTTTTATGGCTGATACCCAGGCCTCGAATAGTTACCCGATGCGTTACCCGGAAAGAAAAAAGGCCTATGGAGCTATCCATAAGCCTTTGTTTTTGTTGGTCGGGGCGAGAGGATTTGAACCTCCGACCACCTGCACCCCATGCAGGTGCG
>OBJA01002156.1_pt1 | contig 11891 bp, 8 predicted proteins | sample 1519751 | NCBI WGS metagenome assembly OBJA01 (sample SAMEA3881238, study PRJEB22517) | soil metagenome | biome: lake sediment; feature: soda lake sediment; material: sediment, water from around vicinity | place: India | collected 2013-12-23 | depth 3 m
TGATGTATTATTAAACCAATTATTAATTGTTCAAAAAGGATTACCTAATAAAACACCACTTCCTATTTTATTCGCTATTAAATTCGAAGTTCATGAAGATCACATCCTTTTAACATCAAGTAATACTGATGTTGCTATACAAGTTTTAATTGATGATCATTCATTACAAATTAAAGAACCAGGTAAAGGAGCTATTCCTGGAAGATATTTAATTGAGATTATGAGAAAAATTACGTCTCAACGTGTTGAATTTGCTCTTATTGAAGATAAATTAATCGTTATTAAAGCAGAGCGGTCAAAGAGTAACCTGCGTTTAATGGATGTAGAAGATTATCCTGAAATTGACTTCTTAGATTTAGATGATCCAATTGTTTTAGATAGTGTTTTAATTAAAACAATTATTAAAGAAACTAATTATGCGACGGCTAATTCAGAAAAAAGACCTATTTTAACAGGTGTTAATTTTAAATATCATGATAATCATTTGTATTGTGTAGCGACAGATTCATATCGTTTATCTCAAAAAAACGTGAAATTAAGAACGCACAGTAAAATGTTTGATATTGTTATTCCTAATAAAAGTTTAGATGAGTTAAGTAAAATTTTAGATAATTACAATAATGATGTTGAATTATATATTAATCCAAATAAAGTGTTATTTAAAATGAATAAAATCTTATTTCAAACACGATTGCTTGAAGGAACATATCCTGACACAATGCGTATTATTCCCACAGAGTTTCCTGTAATCATTCCTTTTAATAAAGAAGAATTATTGGCAGCTGTGGAACGTGTCTCATTGTTATCACCAAGAGATAGAGAAACAAACTATAACATTATTAAATTAAGTTTAAGACCTGATTATGTCGTTGAAATGAGTTCAACAAATAGTGATATAGGTGATGCACTTGAAGAAATCATTCCATCCTCAGATGTAACTGGTCCAGTCATAAAAATAGCATTTAGTTCAAGGTATTTAGTTGAAGCTTTAAAATCATTTTCGTCAAATGAAATATTTATTCAATTTGCTGGCGAAGTTAAACCATTTGTCATCAAAGGAAATTTAGATCAAGATCTTCTTCACCTCATTTTACCTGTTCGAATTGATTAATTTATAAAAAGCCTTATTTTCAAATCTAAGGCTTTTTTTATAATGAAGTGTCTTTATATACTTTATCAAAAAAAATACTCTAAAAAGGGTGTTTTTTTACTTATATTATGTTATAATATAAATAGATAAAGAGGTTACACGAATGGATAAATTTAAAATTTCATCAGATTTTATTACTTTAGGACAATTTTTGAAAACAACAAATCACATTGGTTCTGGTGGACAAGCCAAGTTTTTTTTATTAAGTAATGACGTTATGGTCAATCAAGAAAAAAAAACTGAACGGGGAAAAAAGTTGTATCCTGGTGATTATGTCACAGTTGATGGAATGGAGTATATGATCATTCATGATAAAAAAAGTAACACTTAAATATTTTAGAAATCATGAAACACTTCAACTTTCGTTTGATAAACCTTTTGTTTACATATATGGTGAAAACGGTAGTGGAAAAACAAGTGTTTTAGAAAGTATATATTACGCAGCTACAACAAAATCACATCGAACACATGATGAAAAAGAACTTATTAAAAGAAATGAATCTTTTGCTCATGTAAAGATTGTTACAACTGACGATAGGTATGAACTTGTTTTATCTAAACACGGTAAAAGAGCATCCATTAACGGTGTTGAAAAAAGAAAAATAAGTGATTATATTGGACATTTAACTGTTGTTATGTTTGCTCCTGAAGATTTAGATTTAATTAAAGGAACGCCTAGTGAAAGACGACAATTTCTAGATCTAGAATGGATGCAACTTAATAAAAACTATCTTAGAAGTTTAAACACATATAAAAACGTGTTGAAACAACGCAATAGTTTACTTAAAAAAATAAATGTTGAAGATGATTTAACATTCTTAAATATTTTAGGAGAACAACTCTATGAATCTGGAGTTGACATCATAAATGAAAGACAGTCATTTATTCAAGAGTTAAACAATCATTTTATTGATGTTTATAAGTTATTTAGCAGCCATCAAGTAAAGATGATCTATAAGCCTGATGTAAATGAACATACATTCAAAAACCATATTAAAAAACAACAAAAGCAAGATATTATCTATCAAACGACGATGGCAGGACCTCATAGAGATGATTTTTTCATTGAATTTAACGGTTTTGACGCAAAGTCATATGCTTCCCAAGGAGAACAAAGATTAATCGTTGTTGCCTTAAAATTTGCGCTTCTCAGGTTGATTGAAAACAAGTCTAATAAGAAAGCAATACTTCTTTTAGACGATGTGCTCAGTGAACTTGATCAAGATAAGCAACATGCATTTTTAGAATATTTACCCAAAGAGCACCAGATCATTATGAGTAGTGCTTTACCAATAACAAAAGATAATATACAAATGATAGAATTAAAAAAGGGGATTATACAATGAATACATACGAAAAATACGATGCATCAAACATACAAATATTAGAAGGTTTAGAAGCTGTTAGAAAACGACCTGGTATGTATATTGGAAGTACAGGATCTAGAGGTCTTCACCATTTAGTATGGGAAATCGTCGATAACGCCATCGATGAAGCTTTAGGAGGTTTTGCTACTAACATCAAGTTAGAACTTCTTAAAGGCGATATTGTAAAGGTTACAGACGATGGACGCGGTATACCAGTTGACCTTCATCCAAAAACTAACCGTCCAGCAGTTGAGACCATATTAACCTCACTTCATTCAGGTGGTAAGTTTGATGGAAAATCATATAAAGTATCAGGAGGTCTACATGGAGTAGGTGCTTCTGTTGTTAATGCACTTTCAGAATGGTTTGTTGTAGATATTTACCGCAATAACAAAATTTACTCACAACGTTATGAACGCGGTGTTCCTGTTACTGATGTTTTAGAAGTTGGAGTGAGCACTCATACAGGTACAACAGTCACATTTAAAGCAGATCATTTAGTTTTTACAGAAACGGTTGTTTACGATTATGAAATTCTTAGAAACCGCGTTCAACAATTAGCGTTCTTAAATAAAGGTATAAAAATTACGATTGTTGATGATCGTGGAGAGTTTCCAATTGAATATACTTACCATTATGAAGGTGGTATTATCGAGTATGTTCAATTTTTGAATTCAGGTAAAGGTAAAGTCAATCAAGACATTTTATATGTCGATAAAGAAGTTGATGGTATAACAATTGATATCGCTCTTCAATATAACGATTCTTATGCAACAAATTTATATTCATTTACAAATAACATACCTACTCATGAAGGAGGTATGCATGAAGATGGATTTAAACTTGCCTTAACAAGAGTTTTAAATAAATATGGAAGTGAAAACAACATATTAAAAAAAGATGATTCATTTTTAGGTGAAGATACACGCGAAGGTTTAACTGTTGTTTTATCAGTTAAGCATCCAAATCCTCAATTTGAGGGGCAAACAAAAACGAAATTAGGTAATCCAGAGGTAAGACAAATAACTTCTCAAATTTTTGGAGAAGCTCTTGAAAGATATTTAATGGAAAACCCCAATGATGCAAAAGCAATCATTGATAAATGTTTAATGGCATCTCGCGCAAGAATTGCTGCAAAAAAAGCAAGAGAAGCTACGCGAAGAAAATCACCACTCGATGCATTAGGTTTTGCCTCCAAATTAGCAGATTGCAGAAGTAAAGATCCTGCGATTTCAGAACTATATATCGTAGAGGGTGACTCTGCAGGTGGATCTGCTAAACAAGGTAGAGAATCAGAATATCAAGCAATACTACCACTTCGTGGTAAAGTTTTAAATGTTGAAAAAGCTCGAATTGATAAAATATTAAGTAACAAAGAAATATTATCACTCATTCAAGCGATTGGAACAGGTGTTGGCGAAGAGTTTGATGTTGCAAATACGAGATATCATAAAATCGTCATCATGACCGATGCTGACATCGATGGTGCTCACATTCGTACCCTTCTACTTACCTTCTTCTTTAGATATATGAAACCTCTTATAGATTTAGGTTATGTATTCATCGCACAACCACCACTTTATAAAATTCAACAAGGGAAACGTGTTGAATATGTTTATACTGAAGAAGCTTTAAACAAGCTACTTGAAGAAATGGGCGGAAGACCAAATATTCAACGTTACAAAGGTCTTGGTGAAATGAATCCAGAACAGTTATGGGATACAACAATGGATCCTGAAACAAGAACTCTACTTCAAGTATCATTAACTGATGCGATGGATGCAGATCAAACATTTAGCATGCTCATGGGTGAAGAAGTTGAACCAAGAAAACAATTTATTCAACAAAACGCAATATATGCAAGCAATATTGATGCTTAGAAAGGAGCAATAACATGAACGAAACCACATCAAAAACAACTGAAGGAAACATTAAAGAGATTAATATATCTAATGAAATGAAAACTTCATTCTTAAATTATGCGATGAGTGTTATTGTTTCACGCGCACTACCTGATATTAGAGATGGACTTAAACCTGTTCAAAGACGTATTTTATACGCAATGAATGATTTAGGCATGACTGCGGATAAGCAACATAAAAAATCAGCAAGAATCGTCGGGGAAGTTATCGGTAAATATCACCCTCACGGCGATTCAAGCGTATATGACGCAATGGTTCGTATGGCACAACCGTTTAGCTATAGAATGCCTTTAATTGATGGACATGGTAATTTCGGTTCTGTCGATGGTGACGGAGCAGCAGCTATGCGATACACAGAAGCAAGAATGTCTAAAATTGCAGGCGAAATTGTTCGTGATCTTGAAAAAAACACTGTTGATTTTGTCGATAATTATGATGGACAAGAAAAAGAACCTAGTGTTCTTCCTGCACGATATCCTAACCTTTTGATTAATGGATCAACGGGTATTGCAGTAGGTATGGCAACTAACATACCACCCCATAATCTTGGGGAAGTCATCGACGGCATTTTAGCTTACATGGATGATGAAAATATTAGTATTGCACAATTGATGGAACACATCAAAGGGCCTGATTTTCCAACAGGTGGACAAATCTTAGGTATCACAGGTCTAAGACAAGCATATGAGACTGGAAAAGGTATCATTGCAAACCGTGCAACTGCTGAAATCATTACTCATAAAAATAGAAATACAATCGTTGTCACTGCAATTCCATATCAAGTCAATAAAACGACACTTATCGAGCGTATTGCAGAAATTGCAAAAGAAAAAATCGTTGATGGAATTACGGATTTACGTGACGAATCAAATCGTAAAGGAATGCGAATTGTAATCGAATTAAGACGCGATGTTAATCCTCACGTCATGCTCAATAATTTATACAAATATACACAACTCCAGCAATCATTTGGCATTAATATGATTGCACTTGTCAATGGTCAACCACAAATGGTGACATTAAAAGATATGATTAAATATTACTTGCTTCATCAAATAGAAGTTATTCAAAGAAGAACAATTTATGATCTAGAAAAAGCTGAAGCAAGAGAACATATTTTAGAAGGTCTTTTAATAGCTCTTCATGATATTGATCGAGCAATTGAACTGATTAAGGCTGCAAAAACAGGTGAAGAAGCAAAAGAAGCTTTAATTTTCAATTATAAACTTACTGATATACAAGCTAGAGCTATCTTAGATATGCGTCTTCAACGCTTAACAGGTTTAGAAATTGAAAAGATTGAAACTGAAGCTGCAGAGTTAGCTGTAAAAATTAAAGATTATAAAGAAATTATTGACAGTCAAGAAAGAAAAAACAACATTGTTAAAGATGAGTTGACACAAATCAAAAATCAATACAATGAGCCACGTATGTCAGAGATCAATCTACATGAAGATTTAAGTATAGAAAATGAAGATTTAATACCAGTTGAAGATGTTATCATTACAGTAACTAATAATGGTTATATCAAGCGTATGAAAGTTGATCATTATAAAACACAAAATCGTGGTGGTGTCGGCATGTCAGGAATTAAAGTTCATGAAGACGATTATGTTGAACACATTTTAATGACATCAACACATGACTATCATCTATTTTTCACAAACAAAGGTAGAGTGTATAAAATTAAAGGTTATCAAATTCCCGAAGGCTCAAGACAATCAAAAGGCTTGCCAATTGTGAATTTGTTACAATTTGACAAAGATGAAAAATTAGCTAACTTTACATATGTGAAAAACTTTGAAGCAGAAGATGAATACTTAACATTTGTTACAAAAAGAGGTGTTGTCAAACGCACACGTATTAGTGATTATCAAAACATTAGAACCAATGGAATCATCGCTATCAACTTACGCGAAGATGATGAATTATTAAATGTTGCATTAACGAATGGTACAAAAGACATCATCTTAGGAGCATCAAATGGTAAAGCAATTCGTTTTGCTGAAACTGACGTAAGATCAATGGGCAGAACTGCCAGTGGTGTTCGTGGCATGAACATTGGGAATTTAGATGAAGTTGTTGGTGTAGCTGTCGTTGATAATAACGAACAAGATATATTAGTCATAACGGAAAAAGGCTTTGGTAAGCGAACAATTGTTGATGAATATCGTCGCCAAATTAGAGGCGGTAAAGGTGTTAAGACAGTAAATGTTACTGAAAAAAATGGACGTTTATCAACATTAAGAACCGTTTCTAATGAAGATGATTTAATTGTTGTCTCTGATAAAGGTGTTGTGATTAGAACACACGTTGATCAAATTTCTCAAACCAAACGTGCAACACAAGGTGTAAGAATTATCCGTCTAAGACCTGATCATAAAGTATCAACTATCGCACTTGTTCCTCGTCAAGAAGAAATTGACGAAGAGATAAAAAATGAGCAACATTTTGTTCAAGAAGCGATAGAGGTAGAAACTCAAAAGAAAGTTATTTCAGCTGTAGATTTAGCACCAGATGAAATAGAAGATGAAGAGAAAGAGGTTATTACAACCGATTCGCTCTTTGATGAATAATCAATTCTAAGGTCAAGTTTAATGCTTGGCCTTTTCTTTATATAAGATTTTTAATCTTAAAATGATTGAAATTTAGACATAATCATTAGTGACTTTTATCTTTTCATGTATAATATGAGTAATACAATTAAGGACGTGACATGCATGGTAAGTAAACAAACAAGACGATATTATTATATCTTTATTATACTTTTTATCATTCTTAATATTATGAATACATATACGCTCACCATACAAGAGCTTAATCGTTACATTGCGCCTTTTAGACATACATTTATTGGAGAAGTTAATGCTTTTTTTGGGAATTTTTCTGTTCTCTTTTTTATTTTGATTTTTGTATCTGTTCTCTTTAATCGTGCTAAGTCAAGAATGAAAGCGCTGATGTATATCACTTTATTTTTGAATATTTTCATCTACATGTTAGGCGTTTTTAATTTATTTTTCGGTACTGCATTTTCTATGTCAGCAATCACAATTTTTAGAAATCCAGCTGGAGGATTTGCTTTTGGTGTTATCTTAGAAGCACTTCTTGAAATTGTACTTTATTGGCGAATTATTGTATTTATACCATTTATCACATTAACCATTTTGTTCATTAAGTCAAATCGAAATGAACTTCATAATTTTGTTTTCCCTCTAAGGTATAAAAGATATTTTTCTGGATTACTCTTAGTTATTCTTATCTCATATGGCTCAGTGTTTACATACTATCATTCTTTTAGAAAAACATTGCCACTTAATGCTGTAAGATCAACATTTGCTATTCAAAACTTAGGTGTTTACCCTTATTATATAGGAGAGTTTTTTGGAGAACCATTCGAGTTGAATTTTGATGAGTTTCTAAACTTTAAGACAGAACAAGATCTAATAGATGCGTATCAAGAATATAATAAAAATCAACGATCATATACAAACTTTTTCGATGGAAACACCTACAGCAATCGTCTAACTACTTCTCAAGCTGCAGATTCTCTTTTTATCGATCCATCGATTGCTGATGGTGATTCTTTACACGGTATTTTATCAGGAAAAAACTTAGTTATTGTGCATATAGAGTCATTAAACTATTTTCTGTTTCAAAATGAAGCAACTAATGAACATTTTCAATTTTTTCATCATTTAATGGAACAAAGTTTTTCCTTTCACAACTTTTATAACAATGTTGGAATGGGCGTCTCATCAGATGCTGAATTAGCAGTACTTACTGGTTTATATCCAATGGGTGATCGCACACTTTACTGGGATTATGAAAAAATCCCTTACGATCTACCGTCAATACCAAAATTATTCAATCAAATAGATTTTTATACTGAAGCTATACACGGTGATTTAAAGACATTTTATAACCGCGATAAAGTTTATCCAGAACTATTTGAATTTGATACATTTTATGCTTTAGAAGATTTTATTAATGACGGATATGATGTTGAAGAAGGGTATATGTATGATTCTATAAATGAGCGATATCATGTTAGTCCTTGGATCTCTGATTATCATCTTGCTGATTTCGTTTACGATTTAGGTATTTCACTCAATCAAAGTAACACACCTTTTATGTTGTTTCCAGTGATGATGATGCCTCATACACCATTTGATTTTGGTTTACATGGAAGATCAAAATCTATTTTCCCTCAATATGCAGATGATATCACGACATTAACACTCAAATACATCAATTATTCACAATACTATAATGATGTAATCAAACGTTTCTTTATAGGCGAACATAATGAAGATCATGTGCTAGATGACACAGTTTACATATTTTATAGTGATCATGGCTCAGGTATTAAAAATGGTGATATTGATATTTTATTAGATCGCGAATTAACAGTTATGGAATCACGAAAAATCTTACAACATGTATTTGCTTTTATGTATGTTCCAGGAACTGAGTATGTTGATTATGGCGATTATCAAATACGCAAAGGTTTAATAACAGGAGAACAACATTTAGTAAGAAGTCAAGTGGATTTATACAGAACAATCATTGAGCTATTTGATTTACCTGTAGGTAATCAAGCATATTACGGTGTACATGGATTGTCAAAAGAACCCACATTTGCGTTAGATAACAGGTTAATGGATGTTGTTTTAGATGATCTATTTTACTCCATGAGAAATCCATATCATACGCATCCACATTTAACTAAAGTGTCCTCAGATATATACCAATATATTTTTAGATTTAAGTTACTTAGCGAGTATTTACTGACAAAGTCATATATGGTTAATCATGTCAATGAAGCGATTGCTAATTTAGATGGGTAATGGCGAATGAATAAAAAAGTGATAAGTTATTACATGTTTTCATTAGTGTATATATTTATTTCAATTGTTTTAGGTGCAATACTCTCGAACGGGCTTATTATGTTTCTTGGGTGGAACATGCTATTAGCAACGATCGTTATGTTTTTAGCGCATCTATTAAAACATCTCATCGATTGCAAAAAGCATAAAGCTATCATCTTTATTTGTTTTATTTTATGGGTAATTTTTTATCCCAATACGTTTTATATACTGACTGATTTTATACACTTTCAAGCATATGAGTTTTTTGCAGAATATCCTAGTGTCTATACCATGAAAATTCTAGATTGGATTGTGTTTACACATATAGTTATCGGGGCACTTTATGGTTTAAAATTAGGTGTTGATGCACTAGATATGCTCATTTTATATATCAATAAAAATCGGATATTATTAGCTGCTCTACTTTTTATTGCTTCTAGCTTCGGTATTTATTTAGGCAGATTTATGCGTTTAAATTCATGGGATATATTTAAGATAACAACACTTTTTACACATTTTATGGATCATTTCACATTTATCATTTCTTTTGTGATCATGATGAGTATCATTCAATTTCTAGCATATTTTATATTCAAAAAAAATAAATTATTAGTACATAATTAGGAGGATATTATGCGTGTATTAGTCGTAGGTGGAGCTGGATATATAGGTTCTCACGCTGTCAATGAATTAATCAAAGATCATCAAGACGTCATCATTTTAGATAACCTATCTTCAGGATATATGGATTTGGTTCATCCAGATGCAAAATTTTATCTAGGCGACATTAGAAACAAAGAAGATGTTAAACAGGTTTTTCAAATGGAAAAAATAGATGTTGTTATGCACTTTGCTGCTAAAATCATTGTTCCTGAATCTATTAAAATACCTCTCGAATATTACTATAATAATGTAGAAGGAGTTCGTATTCTCCTTGAAGTTATGAATGAATTCAATGTTAAGAAAATTGTATTTTCTTCAACAGCAGCTGTTTATGGAGAAGCGAGTGGTGTATGCTCGGAAAATAGCATAACCAAACCAATTAATCCATATGGTGAAACCAAACTAGCTTGCGAAAAATTAATTTCTTGGGTAGCCCAAGCACATGAGTTTAACTATGTTATTTTTCGCTACTTCAATGTTGCTGGAGCAGATCCATCACTAAAAATTGGCTTGATGAAAGATCAACTTACACACCTCATACCAGTCGCTATTCAAGGCATTCTTGGCATCAGGGATAAGCTTGTTATTTATGGTAATGATTACCCAACAAAAGATGGAACATGTGTTAGAGATTACATACATGTAGCTGATCTTGCATATGCACATGTTTTAGGCGCTCATTATCTAATGAATGGTGGAAATTCTGAAACAATGAATCTAGGGTCAAATGCGGGTTTTACTGTACTTGAAGTTGCTCAAACTGTAAACGAAATAGCACCACTTAAAATTGAGATTGGACCAAGAAGGCAAGGCGATCCTGCAGAACTTATTGCATCAAATGAGAAAGCAAAAAAAATACTTGGTTGGGAACCAAGGTATACATTAAAAGATATTGTTATGCATGACTATCTTTATAGACAAAAATTATCTAAATAATAATAAAAAAGCGATTCTAGATAAAGAGTCGCTTTATATTAAGTAATTTAATGATATGGATAGAACACCAACAATGAAGCAATAAATAGCAAAATAGCTGAGATTCTTAACTTTTACATAACGATACATAAATTTTACAGCTAAAAAACTGAATAAAAAACTCATAATAAATGCTAAAGAATATCCAAGTAAATGAATGTTTTCACTGACATAAAATAACTCATATATACCAAGTAATGTTACAGGGACTGAAACAATTAAATAACTTAAAAACGAGAAACGCAGTACCTTTTTTAAATCAATTTTTTGCACTAATCCTCCAGTAATCGTAACTCCACTACGCGAGATCCCCGAAAATAAAGCAAACATTTGAAATAAACCAATTATCCAAGCATTTTTCCAAGATACATCGTTTTTCCATTGTATATCACGAACTAAATAAACATATGTCAAAAGAGAACCTGTAATAAGTAGTGCAAAGCCAACAGACAATAGATCATCAGGAAGATAATCCTTAATTAAAAGACCCATTAATCCGATTGGAACAACAGCAATAATTAGTTTTAAAACATATTGGTAATCCTCTTTGCTGGTTTCTTCCTTTTTTACTAAATATTTCCAGGTAGAAGCCGTTAAATCTCTAACATCCTTTCGAAAAAAGAATATAAGAGCAAGAAAAGAACCTGCGTTTGTTATCATTAAAAAGATTTGCAAATGACTTAGGTCTATACGAAGTAAACGACTAAAAATGGTTAAGTGGCCACTGCTTGATATAGGGAATATCTCAGTGATTCCTTGAACTATGCCTAATACTATATATTTTATGATTTCTATGATTGGATCCATTTTATCACCGCTTTTATTATAGCATAGATTTAAAGACAAAAATATGCTAAAATATCTTTAATCTATCCCTGAAAAATAGATCTAAAAAGGAGACTTACTATAATAAGTCAAGCAATAAATGATGAAAAATAGTAAAAGA